>Ga0116193_1001383_pt1 | contig 20145 bp, 16 predicted proteins | sample AD_UKC115_MetaG_FD_89892 | JGI IMG/M metagenome (GOLD analysis project Ga0116193, IMG submission 89892) | Active sludge microbial communities of municipal wastewater-treating anaerobic digesters from Hong Kong - AD_UKC115_MetaG | ecosystem: Engineered > Bioreactor > Anaerobic > Digestate... | reverse complement strand
TTATGTGCAATGCACAATAAAAAAAAAGTAAATTAGTTATTAATAGGTATATTTGACTTAATCCAATATTTTTTCTATGAAAAAGATCTACCCCAGTCTTTTGATAGTTTTTCTTTGTATATCATTTTATACAAAAGCTCAAGTAAATTATTTACTTAATACATCTCAATCTGTTTATACTAATTTAGAAAATGGCAATCATCCATCTTTAGATAATCCAACACCAGTAGGTTATTACGAAGACGATGAGGGTTTTGCAAATGATATTCCTATAGGTTTTACATTTACTTATAACACTAAAAATTACACACATCTTAATATTAATGTAAATGGCTTTGTAACTTTTGGTGCAGGTTTTACAATGGATGTTGGTACAAGATACAGTACCAATAATCTTAAAACTGGTCCAAAACAAAATGACGATTTAGCTTTGATTGCTCCTTTATGGGATGATTTAAGATTGCTTAATAATAATGGCTTAAGCTATGCTACAAAAGGCACAGCACCTAACAGAATTTTTATTGTACAATGGGATAGTGCATCTTGGCATTATAATTTATTAGAACCCGCCATTTCATTTCAATTAATTTTATTTGAAGGAAGTAATAAAATACAATTTATTTATAAATCTTTAGACGGGAGTGTTGCAAATGCTAAGGCTTCTGTAGGTATTACAACTTGTACTAAATGTACAGATAATTTTTTATCTCTAAATTCAATAAGTAATAGTACGGGATTAAGTGGTGTAAAAGAATATAACAACATAAATACAAAACCTATTACAGGTACATTAATAGAATTTGAACCTGGTAAAAGCGAAATGCCAACAGATGTTTTAGTTGATGCTTACAACAGTAACGAAATGAAAATAATATGGAATACAACTGTTGTAGCAAATTACGACTATGCTATAACTACATCGCCATTACAGCCTACAACTTTTGCCACAACCAATAACAAAGCTATTTCACTAAAAAATTTAGAAGCAGGCACACAATATTATGTACATATTAGAACAGCTACAAGTGCTGGAAAAAGTGGTTGGTATTCTATTCCAGCAAAAACGGCATCAAAAACTGTTTTGCCTTATACGCAACAATTTGAAAGTGTTGCATCGCCTAATATTCCAGATGATTTTGCTGTTGCAAATCCTTCTGGAGGCAATGCTTGGAAAACAATTGCATTATCCAACACACCACCTTACAACAAAGTAATAAGTTATAAAGGTGATGGTATAAAAAATGCTGATGCTTGGTTTATACTTCCTGCTATGCAATTAGATGGTGGATTAACTTACAAACTACAATTCAAATATAGAATTAGCGATAGTTTAGGAGGTAATCAAAAAGTAGAAATTAAGTTAGGTAAAATGATTAATAATGGTATGATTGCTTGGCAAACAATATTTAAAAACTATAAAATAAATCAGCTAAAATTCAAAGACACTTCCATGCTGTTTTCAACACCTACAGATGATATTTATTTCTTAGCATTTAGATGTGTTTCTGAAAAAAGCAATACTTCTGTATGGATAGATGATATTAATGTAAATAAAATAAAACCATTACCTGTTAAGTTACTTTCATTTACAGGCATTAAAGAAAATAATGTAAATAATATAAGTTGGCAAACTACTGCAGAATATCAAAATAAAAGTTTCGAATTACAAAGAAGTTCTGATGGAATAAATTTTACCAGTATAAAAGAAATACCTACAAAAGCTATAAATGGTGTAAGTACAGTAACATTAAATTATTCAGTAACCGACCTAACACCTAATTTAATTGATTATTACAGACTAAAGGTAACAGACAAAGATGGCAACGAATCTTTTATACAAAATGTTTTAAGAATTGCAGGGCAATTACCCTTTCAAATAAAAGCACATAAAACATATCCTAATCCTGCAAGCAATGTTATTAACACAATCGTTTACGCTCCATATAATACAAAAGGTATTTATCAAATAACGGATAGTTATGGGAAAATTCTAATTACAATTCCTATAACTGTTATCGCAGGTGATAATATACTTCAAGCAGATGTAAGTAAACTTGGAAGAGGTATGTATTATGCAAAAGTAATTTGCAATATTGGAGGCGAAACAAACGCTAAAGCATTTATAAAACAATAAAATATTTGGAAGCCGCTTGAATGTTTTTGCAACAAGCCTCTGCCTGATGAAAAGGGTTTGAAACTTTTTGCCAAACTTTTTTAAATACATAGCAAGATTATTATTTACTACCTTCTTGCGGCTTCTAAAACTAATTAAACCCATAATTTATGAGACCCCTTTTAGTAATCTGTTTAAGTACTATTGTTAGTATGCAAGTTGCATTCTCTCAAATTAATTATTCTTTTACCACTGCCAACACTACTTATACTCCTTTGTCTGGTGGTAACCCTGTTTATTTAACAGGAAATGGAACTGAAACTTTAGCAGATGAGGGTTATGTAAACTATATACCAATTGGGTTTATGTTTACCTATAATAGTGGTGGAAGTTTTGATGAATTAGCAATTTCTACCAATGGTTTTATAAGTTTTTCTGAATTAACTAATAGTTATTTTTTAAACAATCTTACTTCTGGTGCTTCAGGTGAAAGACCAGTAATAGCAGCACTTTGGGATGATTTAGATGTAAGTCTCACTTCTAATATTACTTATGCTACTACAGGTACAGCACCTAACAGAGTATTTACAGTAGAATGGTTAAATGCAAAATGGGGTTTTGGTGCATCAGCAGCAGCTATTTCTTTTCAAATAAAATTATACGAAACCAGTAATTGGATACAATTTATTTATCGCCCAGAATCAGGATTACCTTCAAGCCCATCTGCATCTATAGGTTTAACAAGAACAGGCACTGGTAATAATAATTTTGTTTCTATTGGTAGTTTTTCTCTTACACCATCTATAAGTACTACAACAGAAGTAGCTACTATTAATACAAAACCAAGTAGTGCTATCAGTTACTATTTTAAACCTGGTGTACTACCAGTAACTTTAGAATATTTTACTGTAACTAAAGAAAAGGAAAAGCACATTTTGCAATGGAAAACTTTAAATGAAATTAATAACAAACAATTTAATGTTCAACGTTCCAACAATGGAAATGATTTTAGTACAATAGCTACACAACTTGCTTATTCGCAAACAGGAAATACAAATACTATAAAAATTTATAAGACAGAAGATGACATGCCTTTAAAAGGTACAAATTATTATCGTTTAGAACAGATTGATAATGATGGAAAAAAATCGTACTCTACTATTATTTCAATTAAAAATAGTATTACCAATTGGGCTACATTAAATATTTATCCTAATCCTGTTGTTAATCATTTACAACTACAACTACAACTACATTTAAACAATAGTGCTACAGTTGGTATTAGTATTAATGATGTGTACGGAAAACAATTATTTCAACAAACAACTTCTTGTCAAACAGCAGATAACTTAATAAATATTCCTATACAAAATTTACCTGCTGGCAACTATTTTATAAAAGTATATAATGAAAAAAGCAACCAGTTTTTAATACAACAATTTATAAAAAAATAAATTGTTTACAGCATACATAATATTTTATTTCAATAAACTTCATTGACCGAAATAAGTTAATTCATTATCAAAATTCAAATAAGGATATTTTTCTTGTAGCTGCTTTGTTTTTTGCAAATAATTTAAAAGAAATTTTTTATGCTGCTCCGATGATGGATTAAAAGCTTTGTGTTGATAAGCTAAATTAATGTCATGAATTATTTCCATTAATTCTTTAGTTTCTTTATTCATGCAACATTGTACTAATTTTTCCCAAACATATTGTGTAGCAAAATAATTAGGATGCACTAAATCTTCTGCATAAAAACGATAATCTCTTAAATCATCAATCACTAATTCGTATGCAGGAAAATAATAAAGCTTAGGAAGTTTTTCTATTAAATAATGAACAGCAGTTATTAATGCTGCTTTGCTTCTATTATTGTCAATTATACCTTCACGCAAATGCCTTACAGGGCTAATGGTAAAAATAATATTAATGTTAGGATTAAATGCTCCTACTCTTTCAAGCATGGTAGCTAATACTGTAATAATTTGTGCAGTATCCAACAATCTTCTTTCAAACCAATCATGAGGAGCTTTATGATTATTGGCTGCAACAATTCCTGTAGTTGCATTGGAGGCTTTATTAGTTAAAGTATAAACCCATGCACTTCCTAAAGTAATAAATAAATAATCTGTTTGTTGTAAATATTGATGTGCATGTTGGGTAGATGAATTAATTTTCTCTAAAGTTTCCTCTACTGTAATTCCTGAAAATCTACTATGATGTTGCCAGCTATGCCAACCTTCATTGTAATTAAATAAATCTTGCTTTGTGTATTGCTTATTTTCAATAATATTAATTATAGCTTCTGTAACACTAACAGGATTAAAAAGAATTCCATTGGGGTTTTCTAAAACATTTAACTTATGCTTCTTTAATTTTTCACCAATATTTTCTGTAAAACACGAGCCAATTAAAAAAAGTTTATGTCTGTGAGAAATGCTATTCAACAAAGGCTTTATATCAAATTCTAAACGAAATTTCATACTACGAAGATAACAGTAGCTTTATTGAATGGAATAATAAATTCTTTCAAAATTCGTTATACAACTGTAATATTAATTCCTTTTTATTTTAATAGTAGTTAATTTTACAAATATATTTGTGGCGTATATTTATCAACCCAATAAGTAATTAAAATGAAAAAACAAGTTGTTTTATTTTTCTCATTAGCAGTAGTACTATTTAGTTTTACAAGTTGTAAAAAAGCAATTCAAGAAGCTCAAGAGCAAGAAATTACAAATGCTATTACCAATGGTACTTGGTATGTTTTAAAATTTACTGAAGGTGGCGTAGATAAAACAACAGATTATACAGGCTGGGATGCTATTTATTATGATAATGGAACTTTTAGAATGGCTAAAACCGGAGAAACTCCATTAACAGGAACTTGGGCTGGTAATGCAGCAGATTGGACTTTTACTATTACATTCAATACAACTCCTCCATCGCCTTTAGAAAAATTAGGTGGCGTTTGGACTGTTACAAGAGCAGTTTCTACTGATAAAGGAAGTTATTCAAAAACTGTTGCAGGTGTAGTTTATGAATTAGAAATGAAGAAAAGACCATAGCATTTTTTCCTTGCTACACCATTAATCCATCTTTCATGTGTAGTACTCTATTGCTTAATGCTGCTAATTCTTCATTGTGTGTTACAATTAAAAAAGTTTGATTAAACTCATTACAAAGTTGTACAAATAAGCTATGTAAGTCCTTTGCATTTTTACTATCTAAATTGCCTGTTGGTTCATCTGCAAAAACAATAGAAGGCTTGTTAATTAAGGCTCTTGCTACTGCAACTCTTTGTTGTTCGCCTCCACTAAGTTCATTTGGTTTACTATCTATTCTATTGCTTAAACCTAAAGTGCTTAATATTTTTTGAGCTTCTTTTTTTACCTCGTTTGAATTTCTTTTTGCTATCCAACCTGGAATACAAACATTTTCTAAAGCTGTAAACTCGGGCAATAAATGATGAAATTGAAAAATAAAACCAATATGTTTATTTCTAAAAGCAGCCAATTTTTTTCCTTTTAGTAAATGAACAGCAGTATCGCCTAAAAAAATTTCTCCTGTATTGGGTGTATCCAAAGTGCCTAAAATGTGCAATAAAGTGCTTTTTCCTGCACCACTGCTACCTATTATACTTACAATTTCTTTTTCTCCAACTTCAACATCAATTCCTTTTAAAATTTGCAAATTGCCATATTGCTTGGTTATATTTCTTGCTATTAACATGATAAAAAAATAAAAAAAGTTACATCGTTCGTTTTAAGAATAACAATGTTACAAAAAATAATTTCTATTTCTGATTTTCATTTTAATCACTAAAAAATAAAACCCTACTCTATTCATTTTTATTAAAAAAAGGGGAGCAAAAATTATTAAGCTAAAGGGCTTTTAAAAGAAAATACTGCAACTAATTTTAGCAGCAAATTTTGTTCCTGGTGTAAAATGATTTTCTTCTACTGGTGCTGGCTCGTTCTTTAATCTACTTTCTGTTGCAAATTGTGTTTCTTTCCATTTTACGTTAAATAAATTGTTGATGGTTAATCCTATTTCGTATTTTTTGGTTGTATAATTTAAAACTACATCATTTACAAAATAACCTTCTGCTGTTAAAGAGTAATCTTCATTAGCTGGTCTATTACTCAACCAACGATAACGCAAACTTCCATTCCAACCTTTTTTAGTTTTATAAGTTACACCACCTGTGCTACTCCAAATGGGTGCTAATGGAATATAATCATTTCCTTTTGCTTCTTCTAACATTCTACCATGAGCATAATTAATATCTACATCTAAATATAAAGAAGCAACAGGCTCATATCTTACAGAAAAATCAATTCCTTTTCTTTCTGTTTTTCCTGAAAGTTCTACAATAGCGGCATCGCCAACATACACAAATTCTTGCTGCAACCATAAATACCAAAAAGCTGCATGAACTAATAATTGTTTGGTTGGTTTTAACACCATTCCTACATCAGCAGCATAAGCTGGCGGCAAAACTTTTCTTCCATTTTCTATTACACAAAGCCTTGTATCGTTTGAGTGAAAACCTTTTCCTACATTCACATAAAATTGATTGTTTTTATTAGGATAATAATACAGGCTCAATTTTGGGCTAACTGTTGCTGCTGCTGCTTTTTGTAAGGTATCATTTAGTAAATGATCTTTATAGTTATTAATAAATTGATCAAATCTTAGTCCTGCATTTAAACCTATTTTTTCTGATAACTTAATGCTTTCATTGAAATAAGCAAAAGCATTTGTTTCATGTACATTTCCATACGATAATCTATTTACAATAATATCCTTATCAACTGTATGAGCCAAAGATAAATTTTTAACAAAATCGTATCTTACACCTATACCCATTTCATGTGTAAATTGTATATTGTTTAAGTAAGTTGTTTTATTATAACTTCCATTATAGCCTACTAAAGTTCTGTGTTCTTTTTGCCTTATTTGATCGCCATTAATAGGGTCTTCCAAAAAGTAAGTAAAGTTGCTAATCAAATCAAAATTGTAGGAAGTAAAATAAATTTGATTTTTAAAAACAGAACCATTTGGTAAGGTAGTAGTTAGTCGTGCATTTATATTTGTTCTTGCAGTTTTACCACCTTCTGTATCATCAATAGCTCCATAAAAACCAATCATGCCATTTTCAACTGCTCTTTCAGGAATTTGTCCAGACGCATTCCACTTGCTATAAAACGTAGATGCACTCAGCGTTGCATAAGATTGCTTTGAAATTTTTCCGTTGTATTTAGCAAAAAAATTAAACCTATTAAAATATTGAGGAGCATCAAAAAAACCATTTGAATAAGCAAACTCAGAGGCTACATACAAAGATTGCTGTTTGGCTTTTGCTTTTTCGTTTAATAGATTAAACATACCTAATGCCCTATATGTATCAAACATACCAGCTTCTAATTTTACAGTATTATTCGTTAAAGCATTTCTTGTTTGTATATCTACAAAGCCCGATGTTGTAAAATTTCCTTTTGTTACATTGTACATCCCTTTTTGAAAATCTACGTTTTCTATTGTTTCAGGAATAATAAAGTGCATATCAGCATAACCTTGACCATGTGCATGAGAAACTAAATTAACTGGCATTCCATCTGCTGTAATAAAAATATCTGTTCCATGATCACAATCAAAACCACGAACAAAAATTTGTTCTGCTTTACCTCCGCCTTGATGTTGACCAATAAACAATCCTGGCACCATTCTTAAAATTTCCTGAGAGTTATTGATACCTCTTAATTTAATATCAGTTTTGCTAATAGTTTTATACTCCTCTCCTGTTTTTCCTACCACTGTTACATCTTGTAATTGCACACGTTGAGGGGTTAAATAAATAAAATTATTTTTTAAAACTTCATCAATACTTATTTGTTTGGTTTCATAGCCTATAAAAGAAAATTGTAAATATTTTACACCATTTTTATTAAAATAAAAATTACCAACCGTGTTGCTAACTACAGTTTTTTGAGATGGAAGCATTTGTACAATAACACCTTCAATGGGTTGATGAGTTGTAGCATCTACTACAGTTTTTACAACATTGTTCGTTTGTGTTTTTCCTTGAAAAAAACTCGTAAAAAACAGTAAAGCAATAAAAATTCTTTTCATCATTTCATTTACAAATAATAAAGCCAAACATATTGAAAATGCTATAACAGAAAGAAACTTTTAAATAAGTGGTCAATTTCTTATTTGAAGTAAATATTTTAATGCAAACAAAACAAATTCAATACAGCCTCGTATAACAATTTCAATTTACTTTGTAAATTGTATCACAAATTATTTTGATAATGCAAGAGAATAAAAGAAATGTTTTAATAAAATATGCAAGCATGGCTACTCAACTATTAGTTGGTTTAGGATTAACAACTTGGTTAGGTACTTGGTTGGATAAAAAAATGGCTACTAAAAAACCAATGGCTACTTGGATATTTCCTATGACATTTTTAATAGGTTTCTTAATTAAATTAATAAAAGACACAAATAAAAAATAATGCTGCAACAATCAAAGTTTGGAAAATTACTAATGCCCTTTTTTGCTTTATTTACCATAGTAAATATTGCATTTTTAATTTGGGCTGATAAATGGGATGCTATACAAATAAATCATAGTGTAATTATTTTTGGTAATGCACTTTTATTTTTATTATCGTTATTTAGTTTATGGCTTCATCTTAAAGCATTGAACAATAAAAATCCAAATGTTTTAGTAAGAAGTGTATTAGGCAGTACATTTTTAAAAATTATTCTTATAGCCACCTCTGTACTATTGTATTTAAAATTTGTACCCAAAGAATTAAGAAGCAGACTTGCAGTAATAATTGTACTTTTTTTATACATCATTTATGTTTATTTAGAGGTAAGAATAGTTTTGAAATTGAATAAAAAGAAAACACCAAATGCCTAAAGTTGAAAAACCTATCAACACCTTAGCAGAATTTTTACCAGATGAAAGTTTTGAAGCAGTAATACAATATATTCATCACTACAAAGTGCATTTAATAGTTACACAAAAAAGAAAAACAATTTTAGGAAATTATAGGCATAAAGGATTTAATAGCCATCATACTATAACAGTAAATGGCAATTTAAACAAGTACGAATTTCTTATTACACTACTACACGAATTAGCACATTTATTAACCTTTGAACAATTTGGTAATAAGGTAGAAGCTCACGGCAAAGAATGGAAATATTTTTACAGCAAACTTTTAATTGATTTTGTAAATAAAAAAGTATTTCCTGATGAAATAAAAAAGGCTTTACAAAAATCTATTTTAAATCCATCTGCAACTGCCAATGGCGAAACAGAATTATTACGAGTATTGAGAAAACACAATTCAAACTTTAACAACAATGTAGTTTTCCTTGAAAATATACCACACCATGCATTATTTATAACAGAAAAAAATAGAGTTTTTAAAAAAGGTATTAAACGAAGAACACGTTTTGAATGTGTAGAAATAAGCAGCAATAAAACTTATTTATTTAATCCATTAGCTGAAGTAAAATTATTCAACGAATAGTCATAAAAAAAGTCGTTTCAAAAAATTGAAACGACTTTTTTTTAGTTTATTTAAACAAATATTAATATCTGTTAAATCCACCGCCACCGCCTCTGCGATCACGATTAAATCCACCGCCACCGCCTCTGCGATCACGATTAAATCCACCGCCACCACCACTGCGATCACGATTAAATCCACCGCCACCACCACTTCTTCTTTCACCTTCTGGGCGTGGAGTTGATTCATTAACTACAATCTTGCGATCTTGAATTTCTGTTTCATTTAATGCACTAATTGCAGTACGAGCTGCTTCATCATCAGGCATTTCAACAAAGCCAAATCCTTTGCTACGATTGTTTTTAAATTTGTCTGTAACAATTTTTGCAGAAGCTACTTCTCCGTAGGGTGCAAAAAGTTCTTGTAAGTCTTCACTGGACATGTTCCAGTTTAAGTTGCCAACGTAAATGTTCATTTTAAAAAATTAAAATTTTAAATAAATAAAACCAATAAAAACAGTAACCAAAAACCCTGAAGCATTTACGTTAAAACCTTCTGGAAGTGTGGAAAACCTTTCATTGGACTGCACGAAAGTAGTGTATTAAACTATTTCAACAACTTTTTTTTTAATTTTTATTTTTTAGAACTCATTAATTCCGTTGTAAAGCACATTTATTTACAATTTAAAAAACAACGATAACTCACTAAAAACAAGCCTATATAAATACTTACAATGTAATTAATTTTAAACAAAAAAAACTTTATTATTTATATCTAATTGTGGCTTTATCTTTAGCCCCTAAAATATCTAATAATTAAAAAAATATTTCAACATGCAATTCTCTTCTTTATTAGAAAAATTTAATGAACCAGAAACTTTGAAAATGGCAAAATTAGCTCGTGAATTAAGGGCTAAAGGAAAAGATGTAATTGATTTAAGCTTAGGCGAACCCGACTTTGATACACCACAACATATAAAAGATGCAGCTATAAAAGCCATCCATGACAACTGGAGTCATTATACACCTGTATCAGGGTTTTTAGATTTGCGAGAAGCCGTTTGTACTAAATTAAAAAGAGATAATAATTTAGATTATACACCAGAAAACATCGTTGTATCAACAGGTGCAAAACAATGTTTAGCCAATACTATTTTAGCTTTAGTAGATAAAGACGATGAGGTAATTATTCCTACTCCTTTTTGGGTTACCTATAGCGAATTAGTAAAAATTGCTGGAGGAAAAGTGGTACAAGTGCAAACAAATGCTGAAGCTGGTTTTAAAATTACTCCACAGCAATTAGAGGCTGCTATTACTCCTAAAACAAAAGTATTTTTATATTCATCTCCTTGCAACCCAAGTGGTGCTGTTTATAGTAAAACAGAATTAGCTGCATTGGTAAAAGTGTTTGAAAAATATCCTAACGTTTATATCATGTCTGATGAAATTTATGAATTTATAAATTTTAAAGATGGACATACAAGTATTGCTCAATTTGATAGTATAAAAGATAGAGTTATTGTAATAAATGGATTAAGCAAAGGTTTTGCTATGACTGGTTGGCGTTTAGGTTATATGGCAGCTAATAAAGAAATTGCAAAAGCTTGTGATAAACTACAAGGACAATTTACAAGTGGCACTTGCTCTATTACACAAAAAGCAGCAGTAATAGCACTTACAGCAGATTTAAAACCAAGTTTTGATATGGCTAAAGAATTTGCTAAGCGTAAAAATCGTGTAATGGAAATTGTAAAAGATATTACTGGTTTTATTTGTACAGAACCTGAAGGAGCTTATTATATTTTTCCAGACATAAGCTATTTTTTTGGTAAAACAGATGGCACAACCACTATTCATAATGCCTCAGATTTAAGTATGTACATTTTAAATACGGCTTATGTAAGTAGTGTTATGGGTGATGCTTTTGGTGAACCAAAATGTGTTCGTTTTTCTTTTGCCAATAGCTTAGATAATATAGAAAAAGCTTGGGTAAGAATTAAAGATGTTTTGAGTAAATTGAAATAATTTTTCTTTCTAAACACGTTGGGAAAAATCTGCTTGATTTATGTGCTACATTCAATAGATGTTTTGTTTTAAAAAGTAAAGCAATACTTATTCATTGTAAGTTATTGTATTATACAAGTGAATATAATTCTCTACTGCATTTTCCCAACTATTATCAATATTCATCATCAACCTACGCATTTCAAGTATTTTTTTAATATCTTCAAATACAGTTACAGCACGTTTTACAGCATTAAAAACATCTTCTACCGTTGCATGTGAAAACCTTAAACCATAACCATTTTCTTCACCCATATCAATTACAGTATCTTGCAAGCCTCCTGTGCTTCTTACCATAGGAATAGTGCCATAACGCATTGCATACATTTGATTTAATCCACAAGGTTCTACCCTACTGGGCATCAATAAAAAATCTGCTCCTGCATACATTGTATGACTTAGTGCTTCATCGTAACCAATTTGTGCATGGTAATATTTTTTATACTTATTATTCATTTCTTGTAATTGCCATTCTATTTGCTTATCGCCACTTCCTAAAATTAAAAAGCATACTTTTTCCTTTAATCCATTTAAACAATTTAAAAAAACATCTGGTAAAATATCAGCAGCTTTTTCGCCTACCAATCTTCCTATAAAAACAATTAAGGGTTGGTGTACATCTAAATTAAATTTTTCGCAGAGTTCCTCTTTGGTTCTTTGTTTACCTACAACAACACTTTTGGTATTATAATGACTATTTAAAAAACCATCTGTTTGAGGATTCCAAACTTCTGTATCAATTCCATTTAATATACCAGAACATTTTCCTTTTTCATACTCAAATAATTGCTCCAAACCATTGCTATTCCAAGAAAGTTCTTTCATATAACTATGGCTTACTGTAGTTACTTTCCAAGCACATTTTATACCACAAGCCAAAGGATTTATTAAGTTATTCCATTCCAACAATCCTTTTTTCCAGCTATCATAATTAGGAATGTAATGACTTTTATTCCAACTCATCCAACCTTGATATTGAGCATTATGAATAGTAAGTACAGAGGCAGTTCTACTCCATTTATTTCTATAGGCTACACAATGCTGCATCATAAAAGGTATAAGTGCTGTGTGATGATCATGGCAATGCACAACATCAGGAAAATGTTCCCAATGATTCATCCAATCCATAATTGCAATTTGAAAAGCCATGAAGCGTTCTGTATCATCATCATAATTGTAAATACCTGTTCTATCTAACAGTCCTTTTATATCTACCAAATACAAATCAAAACCTAAAATATTGTTTTTTTCTTTGATTATAGTATAAGGTAATTGCCAATTACCTAAATAAATAGTTCCTTTAAAATCTTCTACAAATTCGTTGTTATGCAAAAACTTTGTTTCGTACATAGGCATTACCACTTTTGCATAATGACCAGCTTTTGCTTGATATTTTGGCAATGCACCAACAACATCTCCTAAGCCTCCTGCTTTTGCTACAGGATAACACTCTGCACTAATATGTATTATTTCCATTAATAAAATTATTTAGTAAAACTTATTGTGTAAGATATTTTAAAAAACTACTTCTACAAAAAATATTTTTATTTTTTTCTGTAGCTGCAAATTACTTTTATTTTACAACATCAAAATTTAAACTATTTATGACAGCTACACATCATCAAACAAAATGGACACAACTTGGAACACTGATTACTGTTTTTTTCTTTTGGGGTTTTGTTGCTGCCAGTAACGATATTTTAATCCCTGTATTTAAAAAAGCTTTCAATTTATCGCAAGCTCAAAGTCAATTAGTGGCTTTAGCATTTTATATTGCTTATACCGTTGGCTCTATCATTTATCTTATTATTTCAAAAATTATTGGTATTGATTTATTAAATAAAATGGGCTATAAAAATGGAATTGCATTAGGCTTAACTATTTCGGCAGTTGGTACATTATTATTTTATCCTGCTGCAAATGCTGGCTCATATATACTAATGCTTGCTGCATTATTTACTGTTGCTTTAGGATTTTCTTTACAACAAATTGCTGCCAATCCTTTAGCAGTTGTTATGGGCGACCCCAAAACTGGCTCACAACGTTTAAACTTAGCTGGTGGTATCAATAATTTTGGAACAACAATAGGTCCATTACTGGTAAGCTTTGCCATTTTTGGTAGTGTTACTTCCAATAATTCAGAGGCTAATATTGAGAGTGTAAAAATTCCATATCTTATTTTAGGATTAGCTTTTTTAATTGTTGCTGTTTTCTTCAAATTTTCTTCTATTCCAAACAAAATTAATTTAGATGAAATGGCAGAAGAAGAAGCTGATAACGTCGATAAAGTGTTGCACAAAAAAAATGTTTTTCAATACCCTCAACTTTGGTTGGGCATGATTGCTATTTTCGTGTATGTTGGCGTAGAAGTAGCTACAGCAGCAAATTTGCCAGAATATTTAAAAGTAAAAATGAACATTGGTACAGAAAAAGTTGCACCATTTATTTCTTTGTATTGGGCAAGTTTAATGATTGGCAGATGGACAGGAAGTTTAGAAGCTTTTTCTTTAAAAGAAGGCACAAAAAGTGTTTTGAAATTTTTAATGCCATACATTGCTTTCAGTGTTTTTTTAATTATAAATAGTATTGCACAACACGATGTAACACCTTTTTATGTATATGCTTTTGTAATTATTGTAATGATTTTGGGCGATATTTTAAGCAAAGGAAATCCTGCAAAAATGTTATTAATTTTTTCTGCACTTGGCATATTGGCTTTACTTATTGGAATGTTTACACATGGCATGATTAGTGTTTTTGCTTTTGTAAGTGTTGGGCTTTTTTGCAGCACTTTATGGCCCTGTATTTTTACTTTGGCTGTTGCAGGTTTAGGCAAACACACCAACGAAGGGAGCAGTTATTTAATTATGATGATAATGGGTGGTGGTTTTATAAGTTATTTACAAGGGCATCTTGCAGCAGATAATTTATTAGGTATTCAATACAGTTATATAGTAGGCGTTGCATGTTTTGCCTATTTAGTTTTTTATGCTTTATCTGTAAAACGTATTTTAAAAAATCAAGGGATTGATTACGACACAAAAGTTGCTGGTAAAAATCACTAATAACATACAATAAGTTTTGAAAAAAATATAATACCACCAAGCATTAAAAAAAGGAAAAATTGTTTCAGCAGGTTAGCTATTATATTTGCCTTTCTTTATGTCTGTTGAATTTTCAAAAATAGTATTTACAGTAACCAACGATTTGAATTTTGACCAAAGAATGCAACGAATATGTACTTCTTTGTCTAATGCAGGATTTGCTGTAATGCTTGTTGGCAGAAGGTTGAGTAACTCTCAGCCACTTCCAAATTTTAATTTTAGTACCAAGCGAATTAAATGTTTTTTCAACAAAGGATTTTTATTTTACAGCGAATACAATATCAAATTATTTTTCTTTTTGCTTAGCAATAAATTTGATGTATATGGTGCTATTGATTTAGATACTATTGCTCCTAATTATTTTGCTTCTGCATTAAAAAGAAAAAAAAGAATGTACGATGCTCATGAACTTTTTACAGAACAAAAAGAAATTATTACACGTCCTTTAGTGCATAAATTTTGGTTGAGTATTGAACAGTTTTTTGTTCCAAAATTTAAAAAAGGCTACACCGTAAATATTTTTATTCAACAAGAGCTAAACAGAAGATACAATATTCATTACAACATTATTAGAAACCTTCCTGTTAAAATACAATTCAACACAACCATTCAAAACACCAACTCAAATTTTATTATTTATCAAGGTGCAGTAAACGAAGGCAGAAGCTTTGAAACGCTTATTCCTGCTATGTTGCAAGTAAATTGCAATCTTTTAATTTGTGGTAAAGGAAACTTTTATGAGCAAACAAAACAACTCATCTATCAACATAAATTACAACATAAAATTGAATTAAGAGGTTATGTAAATCCAGAAGAATTAAAAACAATTACCCCAACCGCTTCTATAGGTTTAACTCTTTTTGAGAAAACAGGTTTAAACCAATACTATTCCTTATCCAATCGTTTTTTTGATTACATTATGGCTGGCATTCCTCAGGTTTGTGTAGGATATCCTGAATACAAAGCCATTAATGATAAATACGAAGTTGCACTATTGATAAATGATACAGATGAAAACACAATAGCAAATGCAATAAACGAATTACTCAACAACAAAGAATTGTACAAACAATTACAAAACAACTGTATAAAAGCAAGAGAATTGTTGAACTGGGAAAATGAAGAAAAGGAATTATTACAATTTTGGAAAAACGTTGTTCAATAAACTAATACATTACATTCTACAAACTAAAAAAACCGACTGAAATATTCACAATCGGTTTTAAAATATTTTCAAAGGAATTAAACTATTTTATTAAGCGGTTTTTCTCTTTGCTAATTTGCTTTTTAAGTTGGCTGCTTTGTTTTTATGAATTACGCCACGTTTTGCTAACTTATCAATCATAGATTCTACAGCAGGTAATTTTTCTGCAAAAGAATTTTTATCATCAATCGCTTTCAAATTTCTAATTGCATTACGTGTAGTTTTTCCGTAATACTTATTTCTTTCAGTACGTTTAGCTGCTTGGCGTGTGTCTTTTTTAGTAGCCTTATGGTTTGCCATATTTCTTTATAAATTTTTAAAAGGATTGCAAAAGTAGGGATGTTTTTTATATTGATGAAATTTTTAGTAACTTTTTTGTTAAAACTTCCTATTTCTATTTTCTTATAGCTTAAAGAAAAATTAAATACAAAAGGAATATTTATCCTTAATCCTTATAAGTAATTTCTACAAAGGTTAATATAGTAACATACCTTTTTCTACATTTTTCTCTTCAAGCAAAAAATCAACTGAAACTTTACTTTTTTTATGATACCAAAGACCGATATTTGCCAGAATTCTAAAATAATAAGCAAGTTTAATTTATTACAGAAATGAAGGACTTTTCGTACATCACCAACTCACACCCAAGTTTCATTGAAAACTTATACCAAGATTTTCTAAAAAACCCAAACAGTATTGACCCTGAATTAAAAAATTTTTTTGAAGGTTTTGACTTTGCTGTTAGCAATAATAGTGCAGTTACCACGACTTTAAGTACTGCAAGTACTAATACAGATAGCATTGATTGGGAACGAGAATTAAAAATTTACAGACTTATTTTAGGTTATAGAAATAAAGGTCATTTATTATCTACCACAAACCCTATTAGACCCAGAAAAGATAGAGGTGCAAATCTTGAATTAAGTTTTTTTGGCTTAACAGATAACGACTTAGACCAAACATTTCAAGCAGGCAACTTAATTGGCTTAGGCGTTACAACTTTAAGAAAAATTTTAGCACACCTACAAAAAGTTTATGCTTCTGAAGTAGGCATTGAATTTAAGTATATAAGCGACCAAGATAAAATTGATTGGCTGGTTCGTGAAGTTGAACACAATTTTACCAATCCTCTTCCATTAAATAAAAAGAAAAGAGTTCTTGAAAAATTGAATGAGGGTGTAATGTTTGAAAAATTTCTTCACACAAAATTCATAGGGCAAAAAAGATTTTCTTTAGAAGGAGGCGAAAACACCATTACTGCCTTAGATACTATTATAAACACAGCAGCTAATAACGATGTGCAAGAAGTAGTGATTGGTATGGCTCATAGAGGAAGATTAAATGTATTGGCTAATATTTTAGGAAAAACATACGAGCAAATTTTTAGTGAGTTTGAAGGAACAGGCTCCATAGACCAAACAATGGGTAGTGGTGATGTAAAATATCACATGGGATTTGGTAGTAATTTAAAAACTTTTGACGGCAAAGACATTAACTTAAAATTAATGCCTAATCCATCTCACTTAGAAGCTGTAGATCCTGTAGTTATTGGTTTTGCAAGAGCTAAAGCTGATATTTTATACAATAGTGTTTACAATAAAATTTTACCTATTCTTATTCATGGAGATGCTTCATTAGCAGGACAAGGAATTGTGTATGAAGTTTTGCAAATGAGTAAATTAAAAGGATATTATACAGGTGGCACCATTCATTTTGTTATCAATAATCAAATAGGTTTTACTACAGATTTTGATGATGCAAGAAGTGGCGATTATTGTACTTCTATTGCTGCAATGGTTCAAGCTCCTGTATTGCATGTAAATGGCGATGATGCAGAAGCAGTGGTAAAATGTGCAGAAATTGCTACACGTTATCGTCAGGAATTTAATAGCGATATTTTTATTGACATGGTTTGTTATCGCAAACATGGACACAATGAAGGCGATGACCCAAAATATACACAACCCAAACTGTATGCTTTAATAGATACACATCCTAATCCAAGAGAAGTGTATGTTAAGTATTTATTAGAAAATGGCGAATCTGATGCACAAGATTTAGCCAAAGAAATGGAGAAAAAGTTTTGGGCAGATTTGCAAGAAAGATTAGACGAAGTAAAACAAAAACCTTTACCCTACAACTATCAACAATCTGAATTAGTTTGGAAAAGTTTTAGAAAAGCAAAAGCCGAAGATTTTGAATCATCACCAACTACAGCAATTTCAGAAGCAGAAGTTAAAAGATTATTCAATGGCTTAATGCACATTCCTGAAAACTTTACTCCTTTAAAAAAGATAGAAAAATTATTAGCAGAAAAAATAAAATTATTAGAAACTGAAAATAAAATAGATTGGGCTACTGGCGAATTATTGGCTTACGCCTCAGTTGTTACAGATGATAAAGTTGTAAGAATGAGTGGTCAAGATGTAAGACGAGGAACTTTCTCTCATCGTCATGCAGTGCTAAGAGATGAAAATACTGATGAAGAATACAACAGATTAAATTATTTACAAGAAAAACAAGAAAAGTTTAGAATTTGGAATTCTCTTTTAAGTGAATATGCTGTATTAGGTTTTGAATATGGTTATGCTATGGCAAACCCAAAAGCACTAACTATTTGGGAGGCTCAGTTTGGCGATTTTTGTAATGGTGCACAAACTATTATTGACCAATTTATTTCATCAAGTGAGCAAAAATGGAATAGAATGAATGGCATTGTTCTTTTATTACCACATGGTTACGAAGGTCAAGGTCCTGAACATAGTAGTGGCAGAATGGAAAGGTTTTTACAACTATGTGCTGAGCTAAATATGGTTGTTACAAATATTACAACTGCTGCCAATCTTTTCCATGCTTTACGCAGGCAAGTTGCTTGGGATTTTCGTAAACCATTAATCAATTTTTCACCAAAAGCTAACTTGCGTTTTCCAGGCAGTTACAGTACAATAACAGAATTTACACAAGGTGGTTTTAAAGAAATTATAGATGATGTAAATGTTACTGATGCAAGTACAGTGAAGAAAGTTCTTTTCTGTTCAGGAAAAATTTATTTTGAATTAGAAGAAAGAAAATTAAAAGATAACAGAAACGATATTGCTATTATTCGTTTAGAACAACTTTACCCATTAGCTGAAACACAATTAAAAAATTTATACAACAAATACAATAAAGCTATTTGGTTTTGGGTGCAAGAAGAACCATTAAACATGGGTGCTGCATCGTTTTTAAAAATGAACTTACATAGCATTAACTTTGGCATTATTAGTAGGCATGCAAGTGCAAGTACAGCTACAGGTTATAACAAAGTTCATAAATCTGAGCAAAGCGAAATAATAGAAACAGCTTTTAGTATTTAATAAAAAAGAAATTATTTTAATCAACATTTTATTTAGAAATATTTTTTTATGATAGACATTAAAGTTCCTACAGTTGGTGAATCAATTACAGAAGTAACCTTATTAAAATGGATAAAAAAAGATGGCACTTATGTAGAACGTGATGAAGTAATTGCAGAATTAGAAAGTGAAAAAGCCACTTTTGAAGTGAATGCTGAACAAGCAGGTATTTTAAAACATGGTGCTGCCGAAGGCGATACAATTCACATAGGAAATGTTATGGCACAAATAGATGAAACAGCTCCAAAACCTGCCACTACAGAGCAACCAAAAGAAGAAACAAAAGCAACTCCTACACCTACATCAACTGCACCAGTTACAAGTGTTTCAAACGATATAAAAGCTACTCCAGTTGCCAGTGCAATTATTGCAGATAAAAAAGTAGATGTTAAAGCAATAGAACCCAGCGGATTTGGTGGTAAAATTTTAAAGAATGATGTATTAGAAGCATTGAGCAACCCTGGCAAAAAATCATTTGGCGATAACGAATTATTTTCAAGAAATGTTCGTAAAGAAAAAATGAGCAACCTGCGTAAAACCATTTCAAGAAGATTGGTGGAAGCCAAAAATACAACTGCCATGCTTACTACTTTTAATGAAGTAGATATGGGTGCTATCATGGATATTCGTAAACAACATAAAGATAAATTCAAAGAAGCTCATGGCGTAAATCTTGGCTTTATGAGTTTCTTTGCTAAAGCATGTGCCATAGCTTTAAGTGAATGGCCTGC
>Ga0116193_1001382_pt1 | contig 20189 bp, 26 predicted proteins | sample AD_UKC115_MetaG_FD_89892 | JGI IMG/M metagenome (GOLD analysis project Ga0116193, IMG submission 89892) | Active sludge microbial communities of municipal wastewater-treating anaerobic digesters from Hong Kong - AD_UKC115_MetaG | ecosystem: Engineered > Bioreactor > Anaerobic > Digestate... | reverse complement strand
TTTAGTCTTGACGATGGTCTGCATCGAAACATAGGAACACCTGTATTTTTTATTACTGGGCAGCCAAGTCGCAGCATCGCCATCCCCCTTCTGTCTGTTAGCTCCAGCATCCACTGCGAGAAGGTTATCTGGATCAGTAGCGATCTGCTCGCGAATGTTACTGCTTTTATACTGTGCGCCGGAAACCCAAGCGTTCCCCAAAGCGACCACATGGTCAACATCAATCTCGGACCGACCGCCAATTTCATATTGAATATTATTTCCAGTGTATGGATCATTCAATGTTCCCGAAACAACCTTACCATCAGTTGAACGCCTATTAATGTTGGTCAAATCTCTACTCAAAACCTCTTGGCGCGCCTTGTCCCAAGAAGAAGCTTTAACAAAAGCATCACGAGAGTACCCAGTCATGGGAGCGCGGCCCTTAACTGGGATACCATCGATTTCTTGTTTCGCCTGCATGATTAATTGTTTTGTCTCAGCATCGTTAGGAACAGAACTACTTGATCCATCAGTTTTGTTTTTGAAATTTGGGGGTGGTGGAAGTTTTGGAAGATTGCCATCTTGAGCGGCTTTATCGAATTCTTTCTTAGCCTCATTATAGGCTTTCTTCGCATCTTCTTGTTTCTTCTCAAGTTTTTTGATAGCGGCGGCGACTTTTTTCTGCCTTGGTGTCTGTTCGCCGCTTTGGGTTACTGGAGCGGCGGCGGCAGTATGATCTCCATTAACTGGTAGAGAGTCGGGATCACCAATTGAGATACTGGAACCGCAGCCCACGGCACTCATTGAGAAAACTGCTACACCGCCCGCCGCGACAGCTTTCTTGGCGAAACTCTTATTGAGTTTCTTTTTCAAGTTGCTTTTTAAAGTTGAAAATTGTTCAGTTTTCATCGTTGTTTCATAGTATGTACGAGCATCTGACTCAGTATTGAAGTGTTGTTCTGGTGAGCCAACTGGACAATTCCTAATGTTGGCTTTACATGGGCCCGTTTCGCCCGTTTTCAAACTAACATGAAATTTCTTCAATTTAAACACCTTTGAAAATCTTTTTACAATAAAAACTTTGTACTCTTTTTCTAACAATTACATGATTTTTTATTTATATGTGAACTACGACTCAAAGATGTTGATAAAGAATAGACAGAAAATTACTCAAGCTGGAACAAAAGCCGACCCCAAAGAGGTGAGTCGAAAAACAAACCACAGAAAAGCGGAACCAGCCAAGACAAGCCACGTCCATTGTGGAAAATTTGGAAAACCATCGCCCCGGTATTCGCTTCGGACCCACCAAGAAAAAAGAATTAAAAGGTACGGTAGTAAAAAGAAAACATAAGCATTGGCGAAAAAAGCATTTTCCACATTTCCGTGAAAAAGATAAAAGACAGCTCGGGACCCACCACAGCCCGGACAAGGATACCCAGTTAGAATCAGAAAAGGACAGACTGATCGGCCCGAAACATAACTGGCCAGCCAAAAAGACATAAAAGCCCCTCCGCCACCAACAATGGCTAAGAGGGGACTCCGCAAAAACACCAAACGGTTCACCTCAAGAATGATGAAATCATCATGGTGTCATAAGTGGCCGTACTCGAAGATGAGCCGATAACACCCAAAATCAAGAACAGAATAAGAAGCAAGAAACCAAAAACCATAAAAACAGTTCCGACGATACCGAGAATACGTCCCCACGTCAAAGACGCAGATGGGGCATACATTCCTGCCTCAACTTCACACTTGGCCGAGTTTCCCATCACCCAAGCGAACGGAGCGCAGACACTACACAAAACAACACCAAGAATTCCCAAAATAAGGATCGTGGTGGATTTGGGATGTTCCGCCAACTGCCGATAATTTTGCTGAGTCGTAGCTGAATACTGAGGAGGCCCCGAATATGGGGATTGCTGTGGTCCCGGCTGATACGGAGGAGGGTAAGAACCATCAGGCACTGGGGGCAAACTTTGATCAGACATTTATAAAACCTTTCGGAAAATTGCTTAACGGAAAAACAATATCGCGGGTTTTAATGTAGCACAAACGAAACACTGTCTCTTGTTGTGTTTTTGCTTGACTTCTTAATGATTCGGAAATATTTAAAATAATTTGATAAAATTTTTCTGAATTTAAGGGAATTTTATATGGTTACGAATAGAAAAGATCCAAATGTGTTCATTTTTGGAGTTCTTGTAATTATGGCGCCGCTCTGTTTAGTACTGATCAGTATAGTGCTGATCGGGTCGTTAGCTATTTCAGCCCAGCTTCTTGGGGACGAAGGACACGGGACGAAAGAGATTGTCTGTCTTGGAGAAAAGCGGCTTTAAAACAACCAAGGATCCCTTAATTGCTTACTTAATTAATATTAGTTACCCGAAGGTGAAGAGTTTTGAACAATTTCTGCTTCCATCCTTAGGGAAACGAGCGCAAGAACGTCATAAACATGACTCAAACATTCAAACAATGTAAGAGACTCCCTAACACTCCCGCCGAAAGTAGTATTAAAAATCAAACCAGCATCTTCACTTGTCGAATACACTGTTAAATCAAAAACAATCAAATCATAAAGAGAACCTGGATTAACATGAACTTTCTCATCAACGCGATCAGTGTTTCTCAAGAATTGTAAATCATCCCTAACACTGTCCGCCGCCTCACGAATCAACATTAACAAGTAATTCTTCTCGGGCGCCATCCCTAATAATTCTTCCAAAGCGGGATGAACTTCAACTTGTACTTGTTCATCAAAAGTTTCAACAACACTAAGAAGTTTAAAAGCGGTTTCCATCATAGATGTTCCTATCGAATTTTTACCCGGCCGCGTTCAACATGAACTTAATTATTTAATTCACTTGAGGCTTTTCGCAGGAGATTCTTTAATGAAATCCTCCCAAGTGGGCTGGGGTTCCCCAACCTCTCCAACTTTATTCCAGATTCCACATTTCTCAGTAAAGAAAACCTCGTCATCCGTTGTAATGGTTGCTGAAGCCTGATAGTTCACACTCCACAATTTATAATCATTCATCCTTGGAGTAATGGCACTCAATGTTCCCCATCGGCAGCGACTGTCCTCTGAACGCGTACGATATACTCCAGGTTCAATATTAGTTGTCAGCCAATACCCATCACTGAAACTTGTTACAGTATTGTTCTTAATGTTATTCTCATTGTTCCTCAAATTGAATTGATCCAACGGAATCCATTCGCCGCAATTAGCACTTTTAAACTTCACAACTGAATAATCAATACGAATAATGGCTTGGCCAGTAGTGCTTCCAATAACAACTTCATTGGCTGGGGCGGCACCATCTTTTGAACCATTAGAAACCGTTATCTCCCAAGAACATTTTCTGTCTTCGCCCGTAGGCTGAGAATTTCTGTCTTCGCCCGTAGGCTGAGAAATTGATTTTATGGGAGAAATATAGATTCCCGGCTGAATGTCGCTTTTTTCAATAGTCCATTCACCATCATTGAATGGAGCGGAAGATTTTACGGGGCCATTATTTTCTTTTTCCTGGTCATGTTGTATGTTCTTTTCAAATGTTTCTGAATTTTTATCTGTTTTAGGGTCGTGTTTCTTAGGCCCTGAACATCCAACAAACACCGCTAGAAGAATAACAACTAAGCAGACATGAATCACTGTTCTTGAGATGGTTTTCAAATTCACTCATGTCTCCTGATTATTTAGCGGGTGGTTATTTTGTTTCGTCAGTATTAGTTTTAAACTTCACGCGAGATATCATGAAGCGGCAATGGGGACAACTTGATCAAGATAACATTTAGCGCAGAGGCTCTCGTATTCCGCCTCAACACCATCAATAGCGACACTTTCACCTTCGTTAACGAAAGCCCCATTAATTTTTCGGGCGTTAAACAACGCTTTGGAGCCACACCTGCAAATAGTTTTCAATTCTTCAATATTGTGGGCCACCTCGAGCAAACGCGCCGCACCTGGAAACGCTTGGGTTTTAAAGTCTGTTCGCAATCCATAAGCCAGCACTGGAATATCTTCAACAGTGGAGAACATCAATAGTTCATCAACCTGGTCGGGTGTCAAGAATTGCGCCTCGTCAACCAAAATACAGGCAATTTTTTCTGCGGATGTTTCCAAATCTCGCTCATAATAATCCACCAAAAAGTCGTCCTTCGATGGAGCCCAGTCAACTTTTAGGTTAATGCCAACGCGGGAAACAACATTGGCATCTTTAGTGTCAACTGTGGGTTTAATAACGATTACTCGTTGTCCACGCTCACGATAATTGAAAGCAACAGCAGCCAACATCAGACTCTTACCACTATTCATACAACCATAACGGAACACCAGTTTCTTGGCCATTACTCTCTTCTCTCTTAGTTCATTGAACGGAGTGCCTAAACGAAGTTTTTCTCCGCAATAACTTTACTTTCATGCGCGATTAGGATTAATACTATTTTACTGAAACTTTTCTTTTTTGGAGCGAAGTGAGGTTAGTGTTTGAAATTAGCGTATTCATCAAGTCAGAAATCTTGAATAGCGCGGCGTTTCTGGCTGGAGCGGTCGCGATTACGCTTTGTGCGCTTGTCCTCGAAAATAGCTGCGCGGCGGCCAATGTGAGCCTGGAGAGCGTTGGCGTCAAGCTTCATGTTAGGTTGAACAATACCTGCCGCCGCAAAAGCCTTATTGACCTGTGCTTTGCTCTTGTTATTAGCCACTATAAACATTGCTCCCAAAAAGTCGATTACTTGAACTTACAATACAACAATATCACTGATTGTCGGATTATTCAAACATTTTTGATAAAAACTTTAAACTTTTTATCAACTTAAAAATCTCCATATTTCTTGAATTTAGCAATGGAAAATGTTAAACTATTAGAAAGAAGCCCAGTAAATTTTTAGGAAGAATGGGAATTGTCGTGAGAGTCAGAACACAAATCCTTAGTCCAGATCAAATGGTAAATTTTCCTGGAGGCGTCGACAATTTTTATATGATTTATGATAAATTTAAAGATGCCCAGCATTTAATGGCGACTGGACAAGTGATTAATAATACAGCGCTTGATGATCTTGAAGAAACATTTGAACTTGTTGAAAAATTCGAGGTCGAATGGGGCTACAATTTCGCATACTTTACGAACACTCTGGAATTCACTACCACTGACCAAACTAAAGGATGGATCAATATTAATCCACCCTACTGGACTTCAGTAAGTAATCTTGAAAATTTGACTTCTCGGCGGGCCGATAAAGTAACTTTTCCAATGAATGAAATCATTGAATATCTCAGCGAAGTTTTACAATATTCTGATTTCTGGTCGCCACTTGACACATTAATGTACGCCAGCGATCTTGACTGTTCATTACAAGATTTTTTTTAGTCGAATTCCAAGACATATGTTCAACCGATCTGATTTTGAGGCCGAATAAGTAAAAGAAATTCTATGTTTAGCGGCGGGTAACATGAGCCCGGAGGACTTCAGTAAAAATTATGCTTTTGGTCTGCTTAAAAGAGAGCTTAAAAAATTAAAAAACATCAAAGCTTGTTGAAAACCGCGACTCTTACGACCTAGGAACCCAGGTTTAAGAGTTTACTGACGATTAACTAGTTGTTAAGATAACTAATATACTTCGCAAGTAGTAATCCAATCATCCAAACGATTCCAGTTTCGCCTCAAGTTGTTCAAATTCCTTTTTAGCGTCGCTGGAAATCCATTCCATATCCATGTCCTCGAACAATCCCATTCCAGTACTCTTCAAATAATTTTTCTTCAACTCAGCTATCCGTGACTCAATATGTTTCCGCTCATCCATATGGATCTGCTCAGCTAATGGCACAAGTTTCCTAGATTCGGTCACCGCCCCATGAACATCAACACTGAAATCCCACCAACACCAAACAACATTGCTCCAACCCGCAACAACAAAAGTTTCGCCAATGGTATCATCCTCAACAATACCGTTAAACAGTTTCAAATTGTCTTCAACAATGTTATTTACAACACGTTCAATTTCAACGGGAATAGTTTTTCCAGTGAACTTCTCATAAAGAACGGGAATAACACCAGAATCGTTAATTTTTGAAATCCAGTGGTTTTCCGCCGCGTTCAAACTGATTACTACAGTATGATGGATCGCCGCATTTAAGCTCCTGCCAGAAAGAACTGGAGTACTTAATGGCTTCTTGGAAGATTTGCTTGTTTTAGCTAACCCAATTGTTTTTTTTGACCCATTGTTTTTATTTTTGCCCAAACTTTTTGTAAGTGTGGTTTCCCAATAATCTACAGTTTCTTTAGAGTTTAGTTCGCCAGTATTTCTCGTGAACCGTCTGCGGGTTACCTCAATGTTTCCACAGTCAATGTCAAAAGCATAAACCGATCCAACAGCCGTCAACAACAATTCGTGGAATCTACGCAAATCAAAATCGCCGGACGAATTATTAACGGCGTTATTGTCTGCGCCCTTCGTTTCTGAATTATTAATCTCTGAACTGTTACGCCCCGCTAACTCCCCAGCGCAGGAAATCTTGTGCCACAGAATAGTGCTTGAATAATTACCAGTACCGACAGCAGGCTCAAGAACACGAGCAGTTATCATTCTCAGTAATTCATCGTCCGTGTTGGCTGAATAATCAAGATCATCTATTACTGCAGAGGTGAACAACCCGACATCTCTAATCATTTTATCTACAATGAAACGTGGAGTGAAAATTTCTCCGCGCTTTTTGCCATTGCCAACATCTGGAGTAAAATCCCACCCGTCAATAAACGGTTGATAAACGCAATTATTAGGATTCGCGGTAATAGAACACCCGCAATCGCCATTAGCGTGCAAAGCAGCGGCCGTGGGCTTACGCGCCGGGCGCGATTTAGTCGCAGCCTTATTAGTTACAGCTTTTTTGTCAGTCTTCTTACCTGCTGTTTTAGAAGCTGTTTTCTTCACTGGAGTTTTTTTAGGCTTAGGATCAGTTTTATCAGTCATAACAGTATTCTATCTAATTTTTGTAAGATTGAACCCATTCGAGAGTTTTTTTGAATTGAGCCAAATAAGATTTCGCAGCTTGTGGTCCATAACCAGAAATTGTAACAATATTCGTTAGATTAGAATTAGGCGCAAATAAACCACATTGAATCAAAGTTAATCTTGGGTTCTCAACAATCTTAACAGCAATAAAACAAGTCAATTTACCATTGGTTGACTGTTCAGCAGCAATTGGAGTATCTCCAACAGTTAACAGTTGTTCCAATTTCTTCGGCGAATGTCGTTTCAAGTTCTCCATGATTGATGATTCAACATTATCAGTTGTTGTCTTCCCGATTGGCTCCAGAATAATCGCCTCGCCCGTTGTTTGATCCGCCCAAGTTGTTTCATTTTTTTGAACCCAACCGTTAGGCGCAGTAAACTTGGGAGAGTAATCTATTACTGGGGTCGCATATGGCGATGGAGTAACGCTATTGCGCGTGGTTTCGGCGGCCGTAGATGATTTTGATGAATCACCGCTATTGGAAGTAGAGGGTTCATTAAGAACAACTCCAATAGTCACGACAATTAAAGTTATGACAACACTCGTTAAAAGTTTCCAAACCATTTAACTAACCATACCATAAAACTGTTTTGTTCGCTATTGTTGCAGAGAATTGTGGGTGAAGATCTGAACTATTTTCAAACTGAACAGTTTTAGGTACGTCACCCATATCTCATGGTTCCCGAAGAGCAAGAGAGAAAACAGGCGGATCTCAATCCGCCCCGTACTTCACTCTCGGAAATCGCCGACATAGTAAACCACGTCGTCCCCAACATTGTGAGTTCGCTTAATGTAGGGAACATCCCTCTGCGTGACACCCATGTAGAACCACTTCTTACCCGGCTTCCTATGATTGCGCGAGTACTGCCCATCCGTGATAACCAGAACATACGGATCAGTCTTGGTTTCCATCTTGATCTTGTTAACATAATCGACAACCTTTTGAATATTGGTGCCGCCAGAATAGACAACTTTTTTGCTCTCATCGTATGGAACAAGAGAAGAAGACCAAGTGCACGCATACGCTTTAATCAACTTTTCGGGAATATCATCCAAGAAGCCCTGCAGCGTTTTAACAAGAGTGCGGGGAATAGAACCAGACAAGTCCAAAGCAATAATGAAAACTGGAAGAGTATCGCCCTTGTCATTATTCTTTGGCTTCAGATGATCAACCTTCGGAATAATCACATCTGGGTAACTCCCAGCCAAACGCCGATCATAGCGAACCCAATTGTTCCGAATTTTACGGTTCTTCTTACCAGCCTCAAGAACTTTAGGGTTGATTTCAGCCAGCAGCATTTTCCAGTTCATTCGAGCATCAGAAATCACAGCGTCAGTATAACCAGCAGCCCCAGAAATACTGAACCCACCGCCAGCATAAGCGTCCTCCAAAAATTCATCAATCGTCTGACCGTTTTCATGAGCAGCGTCACTAATAATACGACCAAACGCATTAGCAATTTCGTCCATTGAAGCGTTGTTCATCTGGAACCCACCGCACGGTTCATACTCTACTGGAGCGTTATCCGAATCGCTCTTGTTGTCTTCTTTCTCCTTTGAGCCAGTATTGCTTGGTGAATCTACATCAGTCTCAGCGGAACCATCCTCATCAGTATTGGCGTCCTTACCGTTAACATCAGAATCTTTGTCGTTCTTTCCAGTGTTATCGGCCCCTTGGCTCTCGTCTCCAGTTCCATTGGTGTTGTCGGAACCGTCAGAATTCGATTCTGAGCCGCCCGATTCGCCAGATCCGGTGTCACTACCCGAACCACTTGAAACCCCGTCAGAAGGCGGTTTCCGGCGGTCCTGTGAGTTATTAGAACGGCTATCGGTGTTGTCCACTTCAGAGTTCAACATATCGTAAACAGTCTTAGTGTCATATGGAGAACAATCGCAACCAACAATGTTCTTCCCACGCATAACAAAATCTGGAAGCTTCAACAAATGAACGTTTTCAACTGTGTCGTTAATAATACATTCTTGAGCCTTCTGCAGAGCGTCCTTGTTTGGATAAACATGATCCATTCGGAATTCGTCCAAATGCTTCAGAAGAACATGGTACGATTCGTGAGCGATAACCGCAGCGACTTGTTCTGTTGGAATCTGCAGAATGAAATCGGGATTGAAAGCAAACATGATACTTTTGTTGTTTGAATCATATGTCACATAAGCAGTGTTCTGTTGTGAGTCCCAAACTGGAGTTCCCATGGCGCGAGCCATTGAGCCCAGAGTTGGGTTCAAGAACAATAGTTCTTCGAGACCCTCACGGAACTTCGCCAAAGATTCTGTAAACATTTCACTTTCCTGTGTTTTGTGAACCAGTAATTATTACAAGAGTATCATACATGAGCAGGGGTTTGAAGAAAATTCTTAAAGTTTTTCCATATTTTTTCTTCAAACCCCCACTCATTAGAGCGTTGGTTGAGTTGAAATCAAATCAATCCAACACTGTGTGCTTCGTTAACCTTCTGATAAGCCCACCGGCCAGTCATGATCTTAATGTCTTTTGGAGACATGTTATTAACAGCAAAGCCCCAATTCGCCTTAATGTTAGTAGGAGAAATACCTGTCGAGAGAGACCGGGCGATAGCCGTGGTCAACGCGGCCAAATCCGGGTGATTAACATTCTTGGAGCGATCAAAAACACTCCTCGTACGACGCGCCCAAGCAGCGCCAGTAATTTTCTCGCCACCATTCTGCAAACGGATCAACTGTTTGATCTCACGGTCCACCAAATCTGTGGGATCATTATGCTCGGCAGAAACAAGATGATCAGCATGGGTAACCTTAGCTTGTGGGGCTTTAGCCTCGGCCGCCTTAGGTTTCAAAACATCCTGAAAACTGTTATGAAGAGCCACAGCGGAAACAACAACATCATCTGGAAGAACCGCCTTAATAGTGTCAGCCTTCTGGAACTTCAAGTAAATTTCCATCATCATGTCCGCACGGCGGGGCGACAAATAACCAAGAGTGTTCTTGGGTGAACGCAAAGCTGTCGCGTAACTCTTCTGATACTCGTCAAAAAACTTCGTCAACACCCTTGCCAACGGCAGGCCGTACTTGTCTCGCAGATAAGCCGGGTCAAGCTTCACTGAAGAGTTCAAAGAAACATGGAACCGGTCCTCAAGAGCAAGATCGAGGCGCTCCGTATCATACTGTTCAGACACTGGGTTAACGGCAGCAACAACAGCCTTCAACTTGGGAAGAGCTTCACCATTGATTGACTTGAATTGAATAATCTCAAAAACAGCGTTCAAAGTGCGACTGTCTGCACGGTTCAACTCATCAAAGAAGATAACCTCAGCTTCGTCAACCTCTCGAGGGCGGTAGAAATCAAGCCTCTTGTTCTTCTGATCGGGAACTGGAACTCCAATGAGTTCAACAAACGGGTCGAGAGTAGAAGCAGAGTAATACTTCATGTTCAGATTGAGGTTTTCGCAGGCTTTCTTCAGCATAGCGGTCTTACCAGTGCCGGCTTCACCAGTTACGATGACATTCAAACCAGCGTCAATAAAACCCTGAAGCATGGAAACCGTAATATTCATTGCTCAAACTTTCTAATTAGTTGTGTTCTCTTAAGAGAAGAATACACTAAAATCATTGGGAAAACAAGTTTTTATTGAACTTTTTCGAAAAAATCCAAAAATCTTGTAAAAAAGAGAGAAAACCGCCGTGTTGGTATCTTTTTAACCAACACGGCGGTTCGCATCAAGAAACGAATCAACTATGAGCAAATGAAATTAGCGTCTTTCTAGAGACCGAAACGATCACAAAGTATCAGCAAGATACTATCCCAAAAAAGTTTATATTCTAGGTTATATTATAGAAATATTAATCCAGAATATACATGTCATTGTCGTAGAGACTGTCATCCATATCAACCGGCTCATTACAGTTCGGGTTGGCGCAAATCAACCCGCCGCTCATATGACTGCCGGAGCCATAAGTCTTAAATTCAGTACCACCACAAAAGTAGCACTCTTCCGTCTCTTCGGCCTTCCAGGCATTCGTGGACATTTTCCAACTTTCTTGTAGTTTTATTATTGTTCAAACTGTTTGAACAATATCAAAAAAACAATCAAAAATCAAGCTTCTGGAACATTTTCTCAAGAAAGCCTAGAAGCGAACTCGGGTGCCCTCATTAGAATGATCTTCTTCGCGGTCTTTGTCAATTTGGGGTTCGCCGCCAAACGATACAACTCATTTATTTTACAAGTTTTAGCTTCATGAGATTGTTGTTTAGCGGTCAACGATGGATGTCTCAAAGCCCATTCCCTAACTTCAGAACAAACTCTATAATAATTGTGGAACCCGTTGGAATCATAGGGCCCAAGAAGCGATTCCAGCGCTTCTTCTGGAAGATTAACATTATCTTGTATCAAACTTAATTTAACATCATCTGATAAATCTTTTGAAAGTTTAATTTTCAAATCATCGGAAAGATTAAGATTAGAAGCTAAACTTGAACGAATCAAATCACTTTCGTTTGAGGCGTTCTTATTCATCCATTCTATCGATGTCGCTTTTCGAGCAGAAACTGCGTTCATAATAACAACCGATGGATATAAAGTATCTAAAGTATTTTTCGCAGCGTTAGCAGTATCATCAGCATCCCAATGATCATAAGCCAATCGACTGCCGTAATTGTTTGTTACTCTATTGAAATTATTAACCTCGTCACGGCTTCTGAAAGTTATCGTTTCGTAATTTTTATCGGAGGTGTAATCTTCATGACTTGAATATTGTTTAGCTATTAGTTTCACTTCTGCAGAGTAATTATCATCATCGTATTCACTAATGTAAGCAGTGCTCTCAATACGAGTAATTTATTTGGACCCCACGAAAGTAAATTTCTTAACATTCCTGTATTGGGTTTCTTCAAACTCTTGATCAACAAGATAAATCATTTTCTTTTCAACAGCTAAAAATTGCGCTTTTTCGAAATCTTCAGGAGTGAGCACCTCAAATCGTGTTGGCAGCTTTTTAACCCATTCCTCAAGTTCAGCTGTAGAATATTTTTTCTTGCTTGTTGTAACGCTTAAGATGGAATCCTTTTTCGCTTTCTCATAAGCAGCACGAGCGTCTTCTTTATTATCGTAATGTTGATCATCAGATAAACCAAAACGACAGCGCTTCTTAGCTGTACATTGACCCGCACGTCCAGTTTCCGGGTTAATATGATATTTCATGATGGTTCTCCAAATACGATTACAATATAATGTTATAACGATGGTTTAAATCTTAAATTATTTGACTTTCTTGGGGCGAGGAACAACGCGGCCCGCACACGAAACTTCACCATTTATCAAAGCTTGATTCACCTTTGAAATAATTGTTGGAGTCAAAGTTTTTCTGAAACTTTCATCATTGTCCATCAAATATTTGACTTCTTTCAACTGAGCCATTAGTTTCGCTTCTGAAGCGGCGCGTTCATCGCGGCATTTAAGAACACCGTTCTCAATTTTTCGGCTCTCATCGTCGGTTAATGAATATTTTATCTCATTCTCGTGCTGTTGAGCAAGCTCTTCCATCCATTCAGCATGTGCAAACTCACGACTGATTGCTTTACCCGCAATGGAACCCATCTTTCTCGCCTGCGGATTTGAGAAAATTGTATGAGTAGCGGGATCAAAATTATCAAGAGTCACTAAAGTGGAAGGAGAATTATAAGTTTTTCTAATTTTTGTAACATTGTCTAATAGCTGAGCATTTTCTTTAGCGTCAGCAGAAGTCATGTACTGATCCTCGACCGATAAGTTACGATTATTGTGAAGAAAATCATCCAAAGTTTCATTGGACACTTTTCGTCCTTCAGCGAGTTTTTTCAACAATGTCTGTTCTGAATTGTTAAATCTCCACATGGGAAAATGTTCAATTTGTTGTTTCAAGTTATCAACAAGAACAGCAGTATCGGTTGAACCAGTATTTGCGTTTGATTTAGGCGTTGTTTTTTGGGAACTAACAACGGTTCTTTTCGTTGTAACAGAAGTGACATTACCAGCCGACATCTTACTCTCGTAAGCCGCGCCAGCTTCATCTTTAGAATTGTAATGTTGGCTAGCGGGAACTCCAAAACGGCATTGTTTCTTAGCGGTGCATTGACCAGCTCGACCAGTTTCCGGGTTGATATGGTATCTCACTTCAGTTGTGATTGGCATCGTTTTTTACTCCCATTATAGAACTGTCTCATTTTTCTAACAAAACTTTTCTAACAGTTCGAAAACGCGTTCGAAAAATCATCATGAAAGCAGCCACAGTGAAGCCAAAACAGCGACAAAATCTTTCAATTGCCAAATGATTCAACCACACCGCTCATCAAGTGAAATATAAACACGACCGACATCACGCCGAATTAAATCAGAAGAATTTCAAATAAAACTTCTTGAAAATACGATGAGTTGCAAAACCACACATCCCCAACAACTCCAATCAGATAACCAATAATACAATAGCAATATAATGACACAAGAAACCAAGAATTGTCAACAAATGAAACAACTCATGGAAACCAAAAACACCAGGCTTGAACTCTGACCAACGGGGGCGCATCCCAAAAATAACACCACCAACACTGTAAAACAGCCCACCTGCAAAAATTAACATGAACAAATGTAAAGCCCTTGGACCAACACTCAATACTAAATCATTATAAAGAACCGGAGCAAAAAAGAATGGAATCAAAGCAACGCCAATAAAAACAATAACATTCAGAAGCGGCGGAGAGCTAACTGTGAATAATTTAAATACCACAACCGTCAAAGAACAAAACCAAACAACACCCAATAAAACCCACTGCGGCGCGCCACTAAGCATAATGACAGCAAATGGTGTAGTGGTTCCAGCAATGTTCAAAGCAATACTGGAATGGTCCACTTTCTGCAAAAGTTTAGTCCATTTAACGGAAATCCAACCATTAGTCCGATGATAAGTCGCAGACACGGAAAATAATGTGACCGATGTGAACACGAAAACTGCGATAGCGGTGCGCTGCTCAACAGTGGGAGCAATGATTAGAAGAAACAGTCCACCCAGAAAAACAACGGGAATTGCGCCAAGATGAAACCACCCCCGCAGTTTTGGTTTAACATATTCAACCGCATCAACAACTGTTTCCACAATGTTGTCAGAAAAATTTTCAACATTTTCCCGAGTGGTCTCGAAAATATTCTGATTAGGTTTTACGGTTCTAGGCGTGCGTTGGCGGCTTTTGTTTCTCAACCGGGCGCGCTTACGCTTCCTAGACATTAATACTCAACCATCACAGTAACAGTGTTTGGTTTAATTTCTGTCAACCCAGCATCAACCACTTTGATAATTGATTTATTGGAACCCATTTCCTTAAGAGGCATTTCTGAAGCATCAGTATCATAAACCTCAATATTCCGATACCCTGATCGCCTCAACTCAGAACAATCATACCCATCCAACATCAACATCCATAAAGCGTGCGCGACCTGCGATGCAGCTTTACCAGTGCTCAAATCAGAAAGCAGGAACATTCGCGGATCATCAAATTCAGATGAGAATGAATTTGGACGAGGGTTTCTTTCAAAATCAGTATTGTTCACTTGAAGCTTTGAAATAACTTTTGGCAACTCATCGGACCACATGGGAGCAAAAGACATCGCCATTGCCGTGTCATTCTCAATAATAGAGAAAGAGACATTTTCTTCTTTAGTCCATTCAATGATCTTCTTGAAATCGTTAATGGACCCACGGCGTACAACTTTAGTGAAAATCCCGTTCAGCCATTCCTCCAAGTTAACTACTTCGTTTGGCTGAAGAGTGTTTCTAAAAGCAATTTCAACAGAAGCGCCCGCGGCGGCCCGAATAGTATCGAAATGTTCGCCGGTTTTTAGAACAACAATTGGCTGAATAAGTTTTCTCATGAGCTCATTATAACACAATTAGGTAATTTGTTCAACAAAAATCACCAAGAATCGTACATTTGAGACATGTCAGAATACCATTTCTTAGTGAACATTCTTAATTCATTGGGAGAATCAGTATTCACGGAAGCTCTACATTTGTTTACACCCACGCAATCATAAGAAAGATTCCACTGGTTTCTCAAATTATTAACCGTTATCAAGTAATCCAACGGAACAACACCATTTCTGATTAGATTATTCTCTTGGCCAGGGTCAGAATACAAATCATATAACTCCTCATCACCCGTGAGATATTTAGTGTAAGAATATTGAGCTGTTCTAACTCCAATAGCGACTCGGGGATCCGTTTTACCGTTCAAATCTGAAGGCCACGCGTTTCCAGATCCAATACCTTGAATTGAAGTTTCGGTCCCGAACAATGTATTCCAATCGTCTTTCTTTGAATTATTGAAATCTTGTCTCAAAGACACTCCATCGGCTTTATTCATTGGCTGAGTATTGGCATAATCAAGAAGAGTTGCATTCAAGTCGGTTGGATCAGCAGGCGCATAAACGACATTCCCGTTCCAGAAATTTCGGCCAAGAACATCATGTACTCCCGCTTTTACACCGCCGGGAAGCTTGAACAACATTGGAACTCTAATGGATGGCTCAAGAAGGACTCCCTTACCGCCCTTACGGTTATGTTCTCCCTGAAAGAATCCATTGTCAGACCAGAATAAGAACAAAGTGTTGTCCCATTGTCCAGTTGCTTTGAGAGTGTTAACTATTCTTGCTATTTCTGCATCCGTGGCGATCAGAGAAGCTGCTCTCAGTTTAGTTGATTTCTTGATTCTTTTACGGTCGCAGTCATTTAAATTTGGAAGACTGCCTGGCCAACCGGGTTTATCTGAAACATCATTCTCCCCAGTTCCGTCATATTTTACTCCAGAACCCCGTTGTATTCCAGATACTTGAGCTGTTTTGTAAGCCCACCGGGGAGCAGAGGGCCCCTTCTTGGCTCCACATTTTCCTCTTTTTAGTTTAGAGCCAACCTTATCGAATCTTCTTTCAGCGGCGCCCTTATGTGGAGCAGTGAAGTTCGCCGAAATGAAAAACGGGTTACTTGTCGATGTTGGAGCAAATATATTAATCATTTCAATTGCTTGATTAGCAATAACTCTCGAGGAGTATTTTCCTCTTTTCGCGGCAGTTGGTTTACCATTCTCCGACCACGCATATTTAAAATAGTTATATGTACTTCCAACAGCGGGCTTTCCAGAAACTCCCTGCAGTGAACCTCTCCATTGTTCCCACCCATCTGGAACATAATATTGACTTTGAACAGCCGGTGGAACACCGACACGGCCATTCTCGATCCATTTAAGAATTGGTGCTTTCGCAATGTCTGAACCCTAATTATTTAAGTATTTACCGATGAAACCATTACGATACCCCGCTTCTTGTAAATGAGTTGCTATAGTGTCACGATCATCAAAAGCGCGATAACCATACGGTGGGGTTACCGTAAAAACGCCATGATTGTGTGTTTGTTGGCCAGAGAGGAATGAGGCCCTCGCCGGACAGCACAGTGGATCACTTGAAAAACCGTTAGCTAATAGAAATCCCTCATTCTGCATTAATGTTTTCAGATTAGGCATAAACCTTAAATCGTCTGTTCTCATGTCGTCCACAAGAATTTCCACAATGTTTGGAGAATTGCCGGAAGCACGAGCGTTTGAAATTAGAGAGGTTTTGTTCATGTCAGCGCCAAAAACTGGGGTTTTGATTATATTTGCTCCAGCATCATATTCAGCGGAATTGTGACTGAACTTGGTAATGTTCTCATTATTGTTAGTCGTAATCATCAAAACCGTCAGAGTCAGAGCTAAAACACTTAGAAGTGACACAGCGAGATAGAAACTTTTGTTAGTAGTATTGTTTGATTTTCTCATTCGGTTATCGCTCCAGCTAGAATATTAATATTCTATTATATCTCATTTTTCTTTTTTGTTCTGATTTTTCCATCGGCGACTGAATGAACTTCGCTATCATCCACGTTTTTTAAAATTCTTCAGAAACATTGGCCATTGTCCTCAATGGTGTCGTTATGGACTCTGACCCCACTTCTTGACCAAATATCATTAGTTTCCATCCATGAGAATAGTGGGTGAACTTGTTCAGAATTTTTTGGGATTAATTCAATAGATAGATGTGAAACTTTGCGCGACTGGAAGCTTGAAATAGTTACTTCTGGATTGAACTGTGGCGTGACTAAAGATCACGCCACTTTCTCGCAGCCTTTTTGTAAGCCAAGTCCATCCGACTGGAACGCTACGATTTTTGTCAAACCAGATCTTTATAGGGAATTTCACTACCTTTTGGTATCACTTAGCAACAGTTTTGGGGCTCATGGTTTCATTCCAACCGTCTTTGACACCTTCACCAAACTTTGTACTCACATCAAAAAGCGTACCAAGTAGTCCACCGGTTTGTTCACCAACGCGCTCAACAGAAGAATCTTGCGGGGGAGCGGGTGAATACTGCTTGGGTCCAGTAAACATTGCTTTCATAATGAATAGGGCAACCACTACTGCCAAGAAACCTTTCAAATACTTCTTAAAATCTGTACTCATATGTTCAGTATAACCTTCACTGTGGAGAAAATCAACCCGTTATTATAATATCATTCAGCTTTATTCTGTTAGGCTCGATTAAGCGTTTTTATGGCGATTATCCGTTACTCTTGGTTATAGTAAGCCTGAAACCCAGCTTTGCAGCGTGTCGAAAAAAATAATGAGGAAATTCAACCCTCCAACACTATAGAAAAACCATAAGAACAAGAACACAACAATCACATTGTTGAAAATTTTTGAAAACTCATCCAATGTTGAGAAGAATTTGTTCTTTCTTGAATTCGGATTCGTAGGGGTTTTATCTGTAAGCGAAATTTTTGATTCTACAGATGAAATGTTTGTTTCAGTGTCTACTTGATCTTGTTTTGCTATGCTTCTGTTGTTTTTGTTGTCTTTGACATATTTCTGTTCAATTTTATCGAAATCGCGCCACTCATTCTCGATTTCTTCAACTGGGGGGATCAACTCTCCAAGTTTCATTACATGGAGAATATTCATTAATGTCTCAAATTTGATTGGTCGTTTCTTCATCAAGTCAAGACTGGGAATAATTTGCGATGTTAACGAAACAGCGGTCTGCCCAACAAGAAGTGGTCCATCGCTCATAGTTAACTCGGCATCGGTTACGGCGATTGCCACTTGAACAAACGGACTTTTGTCAAGATTGTCTTTCAAGAAGCGCGCAAAAATTTGAGCGGCAGTTCGGGCTTGACCCATGGGATTAGATCCGCCATAGAATTCTGCTCTCTCTCCGTTTATTGTCCACGGCGAATTAGCGTTTGGGGTCAGTTCGCCAGTCCTGGGGCCATCGATAATAGGAGCTTTTACTTCAATAGAAACAGCACGAACTGGAGTGAACACCAACGCATCTATTTCTCGTTCGCGGTCACCCTGCGTCACCGTATAGCCAATAACTGCGATTCCGTCAAGTCCATCTAAAGATTTAATCAACTCAACTTCAGCAGTATTAGGCCTCTTACATTCAATGATTAACACTTTTGTATCATCCTATATACCTAGGATGATTCTATCACAGTTTTTCCAAAAAGATTATCGAGCAAAAAATGAATAAAAGCATTCAAGAAATAATAGCGTAAGTGCGGCGGACGCCATTAATTCAGCCAAAAGCCCTAGTAGTCAGAAATGTCTGGATCATATTTTCCGTAATATGCCGCCGCGTTTTCTTCTCGTTCGCGCATCAACCCTTCAAAATCGTAATCTTCTGGGTAATCTTTTTTGGGCACGGGGAGCCCACGCATTTCATACCATTCAGCTTCAGAGTCGGCATCATATGCTTCATATTCATCAATCTCATCCTTAATTTCTTCATAAGATTTATTAGCATATTCGCTTGGGGGGTGGCTGCTCTCCATTTTTGAATCTTCTGGGAACATTTCTTCCTCGTCAAAACTCATTGGCGGAATTTGATTAGTACGCTTTTCCTCTGGAACAACGCTCCTATTGTAACTTTTGAAAGCGAGCTCGGGAACATTCTGCATTTCTTTCTCATAAGCTACCCGGGCTTCATCTTTGGTGTTGTAGTGCTCATCCTCAGACAGTCCAAATGGACACGGCTGAGTTGAAGCCGAACAGCGGCCAGGGTTACCCTCATTGTTTATGTGCCATTTATCGCTCATTATAAACTCTCCAAAGATAATCTAATGTTTTCAATTAAAAAGTTTTCTAACTAACGCCGAACAATTCAATTCGCCGCGATCTTTGGTTTTATCGAATTTCAATTCTTCGGGGTTTCACTGCTATTTTCTTTTTTATTTGGTTCTTGGCGGCGCCAGAATTGGTATACGCCAAGAACCATCAAAGTGAAACAAACTATGGGAATCAGAAGCAGCGGCATCCATCTGTTACCTACTCGAGAATTCTGCGGATTCGAGGGAGAATAATTGACAATAACGGTTTTGTCGGTCGCGTTGACATACTGAATTTTATTCTGGCATTCGTTTAAAGACATGTTATTATTCGACACTCTCATTGAATCAGTATAAGTTTTATTATCCACACGGTATTTATACTCAAAGCCACATTGCTCTATTTTTGTTACCACGCCAAAAGTTTTACTTGTTTGAGCCGCAATAGAAACCCATGAAGGCGCCAGCAACGAAAAAATGAATACTGAAGAGAAAACAAAAAGAATTGGAACAAACTTCTCAAATTTATTAATATTCACTTCTTGTCAATACTCTCATTAGCGATACTTTTGTTTAAATGACTGGCATCATGTTCATCAGAGCCTCTATCTAAGTCAATTTTATTGTTGTCCATTCCCGTAACATCATCAAGTTTAGTTATTGACATTGATGAAATGTTCAATTTTTCGTGTCCGAAATTTTCCTCATTAACTTCTTCAACTGAGGTGGTTTCCATCGCCGCATCGTCAAGCAGGCGAGCTAATTCTTCTAAGCCGAGGCCTGAGTTGGAGGCCTGTCGAACTAAGTCAGCCAATAACACTAAAAGTTCTCTGTCAGTTTTTCCCATTGTTAACACCACTATTATTTCTTGTTCGAGCGTTCAATTACTATCTTATTGAATTTTTAAGAAAAATAGTCGCCGTCGGAAACTCCTGAGTTGTTGGGTAGAATAGATTTTGGTGTTCTTAAGGGTAATGAAACGCTTAATGGGCAGCGTGCGCGAGTTTGGAAGAAGTTGAGTGGGTTGGAGTTGTTCGATTATTGT
>Ga0116193_1001380_pt1 | contig 20196 bp, 16 predicted proteins | sample AD_UKC115_MetaG_FD_89892 | JGI IMG/M metagenome (GOLD analysis project Ga0116193, IMG submission 89892) | Active sludge microbial communities of municipal wastewater-treating anaerobic digesters from Hong Kong - AD_UKC115_MetaG | ecosystem: Engineered > Bioreactor > Anaerobic > Digestate... | reverse complement strand
GTTGTTGATTCAAAATCCTACTTGTAAGCCTATTTCCAATGTTCCGGTAGGGATATTCAATTTGTAAGCATATCCGATTTTGGCGCCAATATTGTTGTAATATCCGATTTTATCTTTGATTAACGACACACCGATACCTCCTCTTAATTTTCTTGAATAGGTTTCCAAATTAAATAAAATCTGCTGAGGAGAAGTATTTTCTTTGGTAAGAGTGCCATTTTCTTCAGTATATACATCCTGAAAGCCGGCATATTGCTGTCTGAATATACCAGTAAAACAGAGTGTATTGTTCTGTTCTCCGGTAGCTCCTACATTATAATATATTAATGCCCACGGAAATAATGTAAATTGCGCATCTTGTTGTGCACGAACTCCCAACCATCCCATTAGCATAATTAAAAATATCGTAATGTTTTTTTTCATTTTATATCGATTAAGTTATTACACCTATTTGCCGTTATTCAATGCCATTCAGTTTCATCTAAATACAATTTTATTCTTACAATACTTTAATTCCTTTATACTTTTATTTAGAAAAAATGTTACATAATTATACAAATAAAAAACTGCATTTTTTTAAGCCCCAAAAATACGATTTTTTTTTATTTCAATTCAATTTTTATTAAAAACTATCCTTTTTGTTTTGAACAATTTTCAACAAATTATAGTTTCTTTTATTTAAGATGTTATTAATTAGATTTTTAAATAGTTAATTTGGAATAGTTATAAATTTTTAAAAATGTGCACGCATTTGTATACTTCCGCTATGAATGGTTCGCTTTCCTTCAGATGCACGTCCCTCATATTGGAAATCAATTTCTAAGAACTTTCCAATGTATGACTGATAAGCAAGTTTCCAATGTATATTCTTTCCATTTTGAAGTCCTTCCAACATTTCATAAGCTAAACTATTATTTTCGGATTCATTATATACAATGTAAATATAGCGAATTTGTGCCATGATATTTCCGCGTTCAGGCATTCGATAAGTAGTATTAAATTCGATTTGATGTTTTTTTACTTTGTCGATAGAGGTAGTATTATTTTTTTGCTGATATTGATAAATAAGGGTGAAAAAGAGTTTGGAACGAAGTTGAATTAAAATACTGTTGTTGATTTGGTGTGACTTGATTCTGTAATTTCTTGATTCAAAAAATTCTGATTGGTTACTTTTAAGGGCATGTGTATATTGGGAGGAGATGTTCAGGGTACGATGAGGATTTCCCGTAATTATGATCTCTTCCGTATTGAGTTGATTGCGTTCAAATCCATAATACAATAAATTTTTCATCTGATTTCTTTGAATGATAAAATCAATTCCGAAATAAGAATCGTATTGATTAAATGAAAAAGTGTTTTTAAAGTTGAGATTTTGGTTGATTAATAATGAGTCTTTAATATTAAAATTGAAAGGATTGAAAGCATTGAAGCTATTTTGAATTGTATTTTTTTGAGATACTCTTAAAGTGGTTAAGTTGGAGAATTGGGATAGAAATTTCCGAAAGTGTGTTTTGTTGCGCCAGACAGCTCCGGGATATAATCCGATGGTTTGTGCAAATTGGTTGTTATAGGTGTTGATATAATCATTGCCGGTAAGGATGATTTTTACATAGTTGGCTTCATCCCGAAATACGGCTATTTCAAATTCGTTGAGTTCTTCTATTCCGTTTTCGTTATAGTCAATCCAAATATGCGTGCCTTGCCCATCTAGTACTTTTAGAAAACTATAAGTTCTTTTTTGTTCCAGTCCGCTTCCTGCTTCGTAAAAAGTTGTTAGAGTGAGTGCATTTTTAAAGAATTTTCCGGAATATTCAAGACTGCCAATAAAGTGGTTTTCCCGGTTAAATTTTGAATTAGTGTCTTTTAGAGCGGTATTTCTATACGTGGCATTCCCTCGAAAACGCTGATTCTTTATTTTGGTTATTTCAAATGAACTTTGTGCTTCATTAATGATAGAATGTAATGACAATGTTGTCGCTTCGTTTGTCGTATGTTCGATTCTGTTTTTATAACTTATTTGATAGATATAATCACTATTGTTGCTGTTTTTTAAGTAGAATTTTAGGTCATTAAAAGCATAGCTGTTTGGACGTAAAGTGCTATTTTCTTGAAGACGGAAGATATTGTATTCCAAATTTTCCTTAATTCCGATTTCAATATGTTTGAACTCTTTAGCAAATGTATTATCTGTATTGACGAAGTGGGTACGTTGTATTTCATCTTCCGAATAGAGATAGGAGGATTTTGTGTAAAATAGGAAGCCCTTGTATTTTGTTGATGATTCGAATTCATTACGAAGCAGATTTAATTCGGGATTTCTTGAAAAATAGTTGATTTGATATTTTATTTTTCCAATATCGACTTGGCTGAGTTCGCTGGAAAATTGTAGCATCTGTTCGGACTTATTTTCCGAATAATCTTCTTCTAAGTTATATATCCTACTAAATTCTATTGGCCGGAATGTTTCGATGGACTGAAAATTTTTATGAATAAATTCGTAATCAAGTATATTTTTCCATACCCATTTATGATTTTTCTTTGTTAATAGTTCTTTTTTAAATAGGTAGTTGATTTTGCCGGCAAATCCTACATTGTGTTCGTCATCTTTATCAGAGAAAGTGTTTTGATCGTAATTAGAAAGGGCAATCTCTGCTTGAATTTTGCTGTGGTCAGAGAGTTTCATTTCGGCTCCGATGGTTCCCATTTGTACCAAACGTGGGGTCGCCAGCAATATTACGGGCTCATAGTTTCCTTGCGGCACTCCTTCAATAGGGGCTACCCATTGAAAAACTCGTCCATTTGCCTCAGCAACTGAAAGAATGTAATTCCCTTTATTATTTCCCATATAGCTGAAACGTATTCGATAGCAGATATCATTTTTGTTTGTTGTGCGAACATAAATTGAAGTATAGTTAATTCCTGCTACAATGGTGTCCATTTTCTTGTATAAAACTTCATTGTTATTATAGGGAACACTATCAGCTCCAAGATAAAATGCTTCCGAAATGTTGTTCCCAATTGTAGAAAGATATTTCATTTGGTCGAGTGTTAGCTCGGGTTGTATGGAACGATTTTTTAGGTCTTGTTCATGGTAAAAATTGACATTAAGTTTTAGTTTGTTTATGCGTTCATGATTAAATGAGTTATACGAAAAGAGCGAATATCTTGAATAGGCGTTGTCGCTGTATTCAAACTCTACTATAATTCGTTTTTCTGTTGTAATGAGTTGGCGTGATGAAAAGGTGATTTCTCCTGTATTGTAGTCAATCGAGTAATCATTTTCCCTTCCTCGCGTCATGAGTTGCCCATCAATATATACTCTTTCGCTTCCGGCAATAATCATAATTTGGATTTCGTTTTGATTGCCCCTCAGTTGGTAAGGACCTTGAATTCCTTGCATCGGGGTGAGCGTATTTCGAGCAAATTTCCCCTTATTTATTCCTCCTCCTATGACATTGGTTAGATGATTTATCGAATCTAATTGTACAGAAGAAGTGAAGGTCATTCCCAACACATTTTTATTTACTTTAAGAAAATAGTTATCGGGAGAATGGATTTCAATATCTCCTGCATTCAGTGAGAATTGATTTTTATAATTTAGTTGAATAAATATTTTATTGAAATCCTGAATGATTCTTGTGTTTCCTTCCGGTTGTATTGGGATATTTTTATCAGTAATATTTGCGATGATGTTTAAGTCTTCGGAAAGTTGTCCGGAGAGTTGTAAATTAAGTGAAGAATTTAGAGCAAAATCTTGATTGTTTCCAATAGAGAGTCCTCGTGCAATTGAACCGCTGCTTTGCAGCGTGGGGTCGTATAGAAAAGCGGATATTCCTTCTTTAGAAGGAGCAATGACATAAGGGGCATAATGTTCTGATTTGGGTGAAATGAGTGAAATTGATTTATGAGATAGTTGTTTTGAAAAATTAAACTCAAATACTCGGTATGAGTAGTTCAATTCTTTTCCAAGATAAACTGAATCATACAGAAATAGGGTTGAGGAGATATAATTGATTGAATAAGCTGAAGAGTCTAGTTCTTCCAAATGGAAAGAACCCGGTACCAATGAGAGAGAATCCAAAACTGTAGTTTGTGTGTGCAGGACAATCCTTCCGAATCTTAAATTGGATGATGATTGTGTATGCCCTGTAAGAAACAGTCCACATAAAAAAAAGAAAAGCAGCACTCTGTTCACCATCAATTTTGCGTAATATTAATATAGTATAACGCAAAAATATCAATTTTATGAAAGGAATTAGGAAAAAGAGAAGATTTCCCAAAACCTTTTTTGAAAAAAAGTGAAAAAGGAATTGATTTTTTTGTATTTTTGCACCCGGAAATGAGGCGGGGTAGCTCAGTTGGTTAGAGCGTCGGATTCATAACCCGGAGGTCACGAGTTCAACTCTCGTTCCCGCCACAAAAACGGAGTGTTTATAAGACATCTCCGTTTTTTTTGTTTTAAGAATCATATTTCTTTTTATTGCTGTCCGGGAAAATAAGTGCCGAGAAAATAATGTACGCCTCGAGGAAGGTTTTCAACTAAAAGTTTCTAAAAGAATTTAGCAAAAAAACAAAATTGTGTACTTGATTATCAAGGACTTTTGATTGGTTGTTGATAGTTTTTATTTTTTTCCGGATACCAATAATTTATTTTAGATTTATTGGGGGCTCGTAAACTTCATATTTAAAGTCCGATGTTGCAGTTTATGAGCTTCCACTTGCATCCCCACCTCTATTTTGCTTAGGGAATCGTAATGGTGCAGCACACGGAACAACATGACCACAAGATGGGATATGAATCAAAAATGATAATTAGCCACTATAATATATCAGCGATCTTTCCGTTATCTTACGTAAACATAACTTCTATGGCTAAATCTAAACAACTCATTAAAGCAGAAGAGATTTTCAACTCCATCAGTCATGGTATCGGGATTGCCATTGCAGCTGCATGTACATCTTTATTAATTGTTTACGCTTGCTTCGCCCATGATGTTTGGGCAATTGTCAGTTTCAGCGTCTTCGGTTTCAGCATGATTTTGCTCTATTCGGCTTCTACGCTCTTTCACAGCAGCCGGAAAATCAGAAAAAAAGCACGGTTGAATCTTTGGGATCATTCCATGATATACCTTCTGATTGCAGGAAGTTACACCCCCATAAGTTTGGTTGTACTTCGTGGTCCCCTCGGCTGGGTGCTTTTTGGCATTATTTGGACTCTGGCCATTATCGGAATTGTGTACAAATTTGTGTTCTACAGAGGGAAACGCTCCGAAAGACGCCTGTCCGCAATTCTATATGTTTGTATGGGATGGATTGTTCTTATTGCGATTGTTCCCCTCATTAAACAAGCTCCTGCTATTTCCCTTTGGTTCCTTCTCGCCGGAGGTCTCAGCTACTCGTCAGGAGTTGTATTTTATATCATAAAGAAAATTCCTTTCGGACATGGACTCTTCCACCTAACTATATTAGGCGGTACTATTTGTCACTTTTTTGCTTTTCTTTTTCTGGTAATTTAATATCCTGAAATAACTTTCATATTTTTTTGTATTTTTGTCGCTTAATTGATATACGATTATGACAAAATTGGCGATTGTCATTTTGAATTGGAATGGACGACAGTTTCTCGAAAAATTTCTGCCCATCTTATTGAATCATATTCCCGACTATGCGGAAGTTATTATTGCGGATAATAATTCCACAGACGATTCTATCGTTTTTTTGGAAGAAAATCATCCCGGTCTGAGATTGATTCGCAATAAAGAAAACGGAGGATTCTCCAAAGGCTACAACGATGCGTTGCGGCAAGTGGAGGCAACCTATTATTGTTTGCTCAATTCCGACATAGAAGTACCCCCATTCTGGGTAGAACCGATCATAGAGATGATGGATGCCGACCCCCGGATTGCTGTGGTACAACCCAAAATTCTGGCCTATCATGACCGAACCCGCTTCGAGTACGCCGGTGCTGCCGGAGGATTTATGGATAAATTAGGATATCCCTTTTGCCGTGGCCGTTTATTCAATACCCTCGAAGAGGATAAAGGACAATATGATCAACCGATGGAAATCTTCTGGGCTACCGGTGCCGCCATGTTTGTCAGAAGCAATATTTACCGCCAACTCGGTGGTCTCGATGAGGACTTCTTTGCCCACATGGAAGAGATTGACTTCTCATGGAGAGTCAAAAACCAAGGATACAAAGTAATGTGCCAGCCCCAATCAACAGTCTATCACATCGGTGGTGGAACGCTCCCCAAAAATAATGCATTTAAAACTTTTCTCAATTTTAGAAATAATCTCTTTCTGCTGCTCAAAAATCTACCGAAAAATCGCATTGCACTGACTTTCTTTCTGCGGTTTTTTATGGACAACTTAGCCGCTGTGGTGTTTGCGCTTCAGGGAAATAAAAAAGATTTTATTGCTGTTTATAAAGCATGGTTCGCTTTTTTGACTCAATACAAAAAAATAAAACAAAAAAGAACCGGAGGTTCCCACTACGCATATAAATCTTTATATCCCCATTCAATCGTCTTTTATTATCATTTGATGCACCAAAAATATTTTGATGGAAAACAATTACATAAACATTAATAATTCATTGATATAGGTATGGAAATTTGGAATTTGTTTTATGATTATTTCTTGATTGCAATGGCTGTTTTTGCCGGCATTGTGTTTATTCTTTTGCAATTTGTAACCGTTCCCTACGGTATGACCTTTCATAATCGCTGGGGCATTTCCGTGAGAAGCAATCTCGGTTGGATGATTATGGAACTACCTGTTTTTCTTACCATGTTTCTCATTTACTTGTTCTCTTTGGCTTACAACATTAAACCTTTCAACTTTGTCACCTTTTCAATTTTTGTTCTTTTTCAACTGCATTACTTGCAACGCTCCTTCATATTTCCCATGCTTATGCGTGGTACCAGCAAAATGCCTGTCTCGATCATTGCCACCGGTTTCTTTTTCAATACCTGCAACGCCTTCATGCAAGGGGGATGGCTTTTCTGTTTTTCCCCGGTCGACCAATATCCTATAAGTTGGTTTTGGTCCCCGCAGTTCATCATCGGAACCATACTTTTCATCATCGGAATGATAGTCAATATGCATGCTGACCGAATCATTCGAAAATTACGCAAAAATGACCAAGACAATAATTACTATATTCCTAAAGGCTGGCCGTTCAAATACATCAGTTCCGCAAACTATTTCGGCGAATTAATCGAATGGCTCGGCTTTGCCATCCTCTCATGGTCTTTTGCGGGAGTGGTCTTCTTCTTATGGAGTTTTGCCAACATCGTGCCCCGTTCCAAAGAGGTTTATGAGCGCTACACCCAATTTTTTGGCGACGATTTCAAAAAATTAAATCGCTATAAGATTTTCCCTTTCATCTATTAATTATTTAGGATTTTCTTCTGAATTTTTATTTGGGCGTGTCGGCTACGCCGTCGGTATCTGGTTTAAGTTCCTCTTTTTTCCGTTAAACCATATTTATTTTATTGTATATTTGCCAAATCTTAATCTGATAAAAGTTATAAAGTTATTAATTTTAAAAATATTCATTATGAACAAAGAATTATCAAAATTGTATCCTTCTCCGTTGTGGGAAAATTTCGCTCGTATATGCTCCATCCCACATCCCTCGAAACACGAAGCACAAATTATCGAATGGTTGAAAAAATGGGCAATTGATCATAAAGTTGACTATGTCATCGATAAAACCGGAAATATGATTTTTAGAAAACCTGCAACTCGGGGAATGGAAAATCGTATGCCTGTTATTTTGCAAGGACATATCGATATGGTGCCGCAAGCCAATAGCGACAAAAAACATGATTTTACCAAAGACCCCATCGAACCTATTATTGGGCAAGACGGATGGATTAGAGCCAACGGAACCACCCTCGGTGCCGATAACGGAATCGGTTGCGCCGCCGCAATGGCTGTCCTTACGGATACTCAAATTGCACACGGACCCATCGAAGTTTTGGTTACCATCGACGAAGAAACCGGCATGACCGGTGCTTTCGGATTAGAAAAAGGCATCATCAAAGGAGATATTCTGATGAATTTGGATTCTGAAGATGAAGGTGAATTGTACGTGGGCTGCGCTGGCGGATTAGATGCTTCTTTAGAACTTGACTATCAGTTGGAAGCAACTCCGAAGCAAATGAAAGGACTTCAAATTGTATTGACCGGCTTACGTGGCGGCCATTCGGGAATGGATATCAACTTAGGTCGCGGAAATGCCAATAAATTGATGGCACGTCTGCTGAAAAAGGTGATGTCTCAATTCGGTGTCAGATTGGCAACTTTAGAAGGCGGCAATATGCGCAATGCCATCCCTCGTGAAGCTGTAGCAACCGCTGTTGTGCCCGAAAATAAATACACTCAATTGATGGAATATGTAAAAACTTTTACTCAAACCATTCAAAAAGAGTTGTCGGTAACCGAACCCGGACTTGTGGTGAAGGTGCTTGATGCCTCGCTTCCGGAAAAGGTAATTGCACAAAAAGATGCCGTAACCTGTGTGAATGTAATTTTTGCACTTCCCAACGGATCCATGAGAATGAGCGATTCTATGCCTGACCTCGTAGAAACCTCCAATAATCTCGCCATTGTGAAAACCGAAAACGGAACCTTGAAGATTTACTGCTTGATGAGAAGTTCTGTTGACTCTGCCAAAGAAGCGCTAAGTGATAAAATGAGTGCCATTGCAGAACTGGCATCCGCACGAATTAAACTTTCAGGCGGCTATCCGGGATGGAAACCCAATATTGAATCTCCGATTTTAAAAACCATGAAGAAAGTCTATGCCGATAAATATGGAAAAGAACCTGCCATCAAAGCAATTCATGCCGGTTTGGAATGTGGTTTGTTCGGTGCTACTTATCCTCATTGGGATATGATCTCCTTCGGACCGACCATCAGACATCCCCATTCCCCGGACGAAAAAGTAAATATCGAAAGTGTAGGAAAATTTTGGGATTTCCTTGTAGAAACCCTCAAAAATATTCCCGTTAAAAAATAAGAACATTATTAAATTACCCATCATGACGGATAAAAAAGAGATTGTCGAAAATTGGTTGCCGCGTTATACGGGTGTTCCGTTGAAAGAGTTTGGAGAGTATGTTCTGTTGACCAATTTTAAAGATTATGTCCAAAATTTTTCGGAAATTATGGAAACCCCGGTTCGGGGAACCACCTATCCGATGCAAAGTGCAACCAAAGACAATATTTCTATTATCAATTTTTCGATGGGAAGTCCTATGGCTGCTACGGTAATGGATTTGCTTTCGGCAATCATGCCACGAGCTGTCCTTTTTCTAGGAAAGACCGGCAGCTTAAAATCCTATATCGGCTTAGGGGAGCTCCTGCTCCCCATTGCCGCTATTCGTGGTGAGGGAACGTCTAACGACTATTTTCCGTCAGAAGTGCCCGCTCTCCCTGCTTTTAACTTACAAAAAGCAATCTCTTCTACCATTCGTGATTACGGCAAAGAGTATTGGACAGGTACCGTGTACACCACTAACAGACGCGTTTGGGAACACGATGAAGAGTTTAAAGCCTATCTGCGTAAAATTCGTGCCACCGCAGTGGATATGGAAACCGCAACGCTCTTTTCGGTAGGTTTTTTCAACCGAATTCCGACCGGAGCCCTGCTGATGGTCTCCGACCAACCCATGCTGCCCGATGGCATCAAAACAGAAAAAAGTGATAAAGAGGTAAGCCGTAAATATTCAGAAATGCACCTACGGGTTGGAATAGATTCGTTAAGACAGTTGATAAATAAAGGGCTGACTGTCAAGCATCTTCGATTTGACTATTACTAAATCGGATAAATATCGGGATTATATTTATTATTGGCAATCTTTTTAAAACGATAGCGGTGAAAGTATAAGTGGATGCTGAATATAATGAACAAAGGATGCTTTGCAGGCTATTGGGTGGGGTGGGTGTAACACACTTTTTGGGACACTACCGAAAAATTCTGTTTTGACTAGCAAAATTAGGATTTCTGCATGCGAATGAAGATGAAGAGTAAGACGGTGAAACCCCAAAGGGAAGAACCTCCGTAACTGAGGAACGGCAGGGGAATTCCGATAATAGGAACCAATCCGATGGTCATACCGATATTGATGATAAAGTGGAAAAATATGATGGAAGCAACGCCATAGCCGTAGTATCGCACAAAGGAATTTCGGTGTCGTTCGGCAAGAAAAAGAATTCGATAGATGAGGAAGGAGAAGAGCAGTAAGATGGTAATGCTACCGAGGAATCCGAACTCTTCGCCGATAGAACAGAAGATAAAATCAGTGCTTTGTTCGGGGACGAAATTCAATTTTGTTTGTGTTCCTTTGAGGTAGCCTTTCCCCCAGAAACCACCGGAACCAATGGCGATTTTAGATTGATTGAGGTTGAAATCGGCACCCTGCGGGTCGGAGGTCTGCCCTAACATGGTGCTGATCCTCATTTTTTGATGTGGCTGCAGGATTTTGTCGTATAGTAAATTGGCGGAGAAAATGAAGATGACCGCAGAGGCGTATATAATTCCGTTTCGGATGAGTTTCTTTTTGAATTTTCGTTGGATAATCCAAAAAATAATGAAAATCGTTGTTACGATGGCCAAGGCATAGATTTCGTTGAGGCAGAAAGAGAGAATGAAGAGCACTATTGCAGCCGCACCGATAAGAAGTATATTACCGCTCATTCCTTCGCGGTAGAAGAGGAGGATGAAAGAGAGGAACACGAGGGCGGAACCGGTGTCTTTTTGGGCAATGATGATGCCGATAGGAATGAGAATGAAGAAGAAGGCTATGAGCCATAAGTACCGTTTTTGGAACTTGGTTTTTCCTTCGTTGAACAGTTTGGCGAGGGCAAGAGCAGTGGCAAATTTGGCAAATTCGGTGGGCTGTATGCTGTAGCTTCCGATTTTTATCCAAGCTTTTGCTCCGGCAATTTCGGTGCCGACGAAAAGCACGATAATCATTAGCAAAATGGCCGCAATGTAAATATAATAAGCCAAGTGTTGAAAAATTCGATTATCCAGTATCAAAATAACAATGGCGAGGATGACGGAGGTGCCAATCCAGATGATTTGTTTTCCGTAAAGTGTTTGCAAATTGAAGATATTGACCGATTCGCCGTTCGGAATGTGTGAGGAGGAGAAGATGGCCAACCATCCAATCAGCATTAAAATAATGTAGATGGTAACCAGTTGGACATCAAATCCTTTTGATATGGAATTAACATTATCTCTATACATAATCAAGGCGAGGATGGGTTAAGTTTATCTTCCAGTTCTTTTTTCTTTGCATCGTCTTTGAGGTAGTATTCAACAATGGCACTGGCAATAGGGGCAGCGACAGCGCCACCGCCTCCGGCATTTTCCACCAAGACAAAGATGGCAATTTTAGGTTCGTTTAAGGGCGCAAATCCGGCAAATACGGCGTGGTCCATTCCGTGTGGATTTTGAGCGGTTCCGGTTTTGCCGGCCATGGGAATTCCCTCTATTTTAGAACGTCTCGCAGTGCCGGCCACCATCACTTGCTCCATTCCTTTGATTACAGGTTCAAAATATCGGGCATCAATACCGCAATAATATTTCTCAAGATAACGGTCATTCGGAGTTGATTTGTTGCCGATAGCCTTAATGACATGTGGTTTGATATAATATCCCCTGTTGGCAATGATAGCCATTAAGTTGGCCATCTGAATTGGGGTAGTGGCAACTTCTCCCTGTCCGATTCCCATGGAAATGACGGTGTTGGCATTCCAATGTTTTCGGTATTGCTTGTCAAAGTACTCCACACTCGGAATAATTCCTTTGGTTTCGTAAGGAAGATCACTTTCAAATTTCCGTCCGAATCCTAAATCGTTGATATAGTTTTTCCATGCTTGATAACCTTCTTGAATGGTGTTGTATTTGCTTCGGTTGGAGAGGATGTTGTAGAATACTCTGCAGAAATAGTTATTGCAAGAGACCTGAATGGCAGAGATGAGGTTAACGGTTCCGGTGTGGTAACATTTAACGGTAAGTCCGCCGACTTTATAGCCGTGTGGACAAAAATAGAAGGAAGAAGGGGTGATGACGCCTTCCTGAAGGGCAATGAGTGCATTGGCCAATTTGAACGTAGAACCGGGGGGATACATGGCCATCAACGCTCTGTTGAAAAGAGGATTGTTTTTCTTGTCGTTGAGTAATATTTTGTAGTTATTTCCGCGTGATTTCCCTACTAAAAGGTTTGGATCGTAGCCGGGACTGGAGACGATACATAAGATCTCTCCGGTGGCCGGTTCGATGGCGACAATGCTGCCACTGTGGTTTTGTAATAGTTTTTCTGCATAGATTTGTAAACGCATGTCAAGAGAACTCCATAAATCGGTTCCTGACTTAGGCAGTTTATCATATTTTCCGTCATCATAACTTCCACGTTCACGGTTGTGTACATCTACGAGGACAACACGTTTCCCTTTAACTCCTCTCAATTCGGGCTCGTAAGCTTTTTCAATGCCGCTGATGCCGATATAGTCCCCAAGTTGATAATAGGGGTCGTTTTCCAATATTTTATCATTGACTTCTCCTACATAGCCGAGAATATGTGCTGCAATAGGAAAAGGGTAGGAACGCAACGTTCGATTCTGAACGAAAAATCCCGGAAATTTATGCAGTTTTTCTTGGACATATCCGTAATCTTCCTTGGACATCTGTTGTTCAAAAATAGAGGGAATTAACTTAGAGTACTTTTCGGCTTTTGAAATACGTTCTAAAAGTATCTCTTTGGGAATATCCAATATACGACAAAGGTCGGTAGTATCAAATTGACGTAATTCATTGGGCACAATCATCAGGTCGTAGGCTGCTTCGTTGTAAACCAATAACGAATCATTGCGGTCGTATATAAGTCCGCGTTCCGGATGTTCAGTGATTTGACGCAGTGCGTTGCGTTCCGCATAGACTTTGTAGGAGTCATCAATCACTTGAAGATGAAAAAGCCGGATCAGATATATCAATACCAATATACCTAAAATAGCAAGAATCAGATAGTATCTTTGTTGTACTTGTTGGTTCATTACTTTTCTCTGTGGCTAAGCACGATAATCCAATCTTGTAAAATTGCTGCGGCGCTCTCTGAAATATTTGTAAGATTTCTAAGATTATTAAGGGCGTTGTCAACATACTGACCAATAAGTTCTTCTGTTTTTTCTTTGACATTAAGCTCTTCATACAATTGCTTCACTGCGGTGAACTTGTGCTCAAAATTGTCTTCTGCCGCGGAGAAACAGTAGCGGAGTCTTGCTAATTGTTCCGGCGATGCATCTTCCATAGCCCGTAGCAACAAGTATGTTTTTTTATTTTCTTTGATATCTCCTCCATTGATTTTTCCAAACAGATGGTCATCGGCATATACATCCAACAGGTCATCTTTCAACTGAAAAGCCATTCCCAAATTGATGCCGAGGTCATAAATCAATTCTTTGTTCCTTTCGGAAGTTTCAGCCAGAATGGCACCCGCTTTAAGGCATCCCGCCAACATGACCGCAGTTTTTAATCGTATCATGTTTAAATAATCGGGAATAGTTACCGAATCAATATTTTCAAAATCGAGATCGTATTGCTGTCCTTCGCAAATCTCGATGGATGTTTGTGATAAAAGCAAGGAAAGATCCAACACGATATCTTTTTCACAAGGTGTTTTGAGAATGGTTTGCAAGGCAAGAGTAGCAAGTGCATCTCCTGAAAGGATGGCAATATTGGTATTCCATTTTTGATATACTGTCGGTTTTCCTCTCCGGAGGGGGGCTTTATCCATAATGTCGTCATGGATAAGGGTGAAGTTGTGGAGTAACTCAAAAGCAGCTGCCGGATAAAGTGCACATTCCTTGTCCCCGCCGAAAAGTTCCGTGCCGAGATAGACCATTTGCGGACGGAGTCTTTTTCCCTGTTGCGATAAAATGTATTCAATCGGAATATAAAGATTCACAGGATCTTTGTCTGCGGTGATGTTTTTTAAAAAGGTATTCAGCTGTTCCAAATTGTTTATATTGAAGGTTGTGTCTATTCTTCTGTTTCTATTTATAAGTTGCAAAAATAAGAAAAAATCTTGGAAAATTCGCCTTCGATTCAGAACAATAATAAACTTCTTATTTTCTTTGCAAATTAATAAAAGTCTTGATTATAAATATTTTAATAAAAAATCGTGTATTGTTTTATTCCTCAGAAACGCTCTTGTTGTGGAAACGCTATCCCTAAAGTTAGGGATATTCCGTGCAAATTTACTTTATATGAGGGATTGTAGAGAAAATAGATGCATCGTAATTTTGCAACCGAAATCTTGATTTAATATAATCAAAGAAGGAGTATGAGTTTTTTATATCGCATGATGTTTTCTATAAATACAAAATCTTTTCGGATGGACTTCTATTTAAAGAAGTATATTGCCGTTTATCGAAAAGTAGGATCTCGCATTTTGCTTCTTACTTATTTTTGGCGTATATAATTATTAATAAATCTAAATAAAAATCTAAAAATGAAGAAAGTTATCTTAAGTTTAATGTTCATTGTATTTGCAACAATACTATCATCATGGGCGCAAAAGAAAAGTGATGCACACATTACGGGCCATATTTTACATGCTGTTACCCAAGAGCACTTGCCTTATATCAACATTGTGTTGGAAGGGACAACCATCAGCACGGTAACAGATGCTTCCGGGCACTACGTGTTACGAAATCTGCCTCTCGGGGATGCGACAATTCGTGTCTTTGCAATGGGCTATACGACGCAAACGAAAGAAATATCTCTCAAAGCGGGTGAAACCATTGAAGTAAACTTTTTATTGGAAGAAGATGTCATTATGTTGGACAATGTGGTAATATCAGCAAATAAGAATGAAACCGACCGAAAACATGCACCGACGATTGTGAATGTACTTACCCCTAAAGTCTTTGAGCAGACGCAGGCGTCGTGTTTGGCCGATGGATTGAGTTTTCAACCAGGCTTGAGATTGGAGAGTAATTGTCAGAATTGCGGTTTTCAGCAAGTGCGTATCAATGGATTGGAAGGAACTTATTCCCAGATTTTGATTGATAGTCGTGCGGTAACGAGTGCGTTGGCAGGAGTCTACGGATTAGAGCAAATTCCGGTGAATATGATTGAGAGGGTAGAGATTGTGCGGGGGGGCGGCTCTGCCATTTTCGGTTCCAATGCCGTCGCCGGAACCATTAATATCATTACCAAAGAACCTGTTTTAAATAGTGTTTCTATTTCAAATACTACCGGATTGATCGGATTAAAAACAATAGATAATAATACCAATTTGAATGCAACTGTGGTTTCGACCAACAATAAAGCCGGGCTTACTCTTTTTGGCTCTGCACGACAAAGAGGGGCTTACGATGCCAACGAGGATGGATTTTCGGAAATAGGAAAAATAAATGCAAAAAATATCGGCTTTCGTGGCTATCTCAGGACTTCAAACATCTCAAAATTATCCCTCGAATATCATTTGATTAATGAATTTCGCAGAGGAGGAAATAAATTTGATTTGTTGCCCCATGAAACAGACATTACAGAACAAACCGAGCATGATATTCATTCAGGTTCAGTAAAATATGATATTTACTTAAAGGGAACAAAGCATGCATTACAAGCGTATTCATCCTTTCAGCATATTGCGAGAGACAGTTATTACGGAGCGGGAAAAGATCCCAATGCATACGGAAATACTACTGATCTTGCTTCTGTCTTAGGAGTTCAATATGTGTTGAATATGAACAAGTTTCTCTTTCTGCCCGCAACCCTTACAACAGGCGTTGAATATAATTATAATATTTTGAAAGATAATATGATGGGCTATGGGCGTAAATTGGAACAAGCAATCTCAATATATAGTGCATTTTTACAAAATGAATGGAAAAATAAGAATTGGACAATTCTCTTGGGGGCACGCTTGGATGCACATAATTTGATTAAAAATCCCATTCTGAGTCCTCGGGCCAATATCCGATATTCTCCCATTGAAGGTTTGGCATTGCGTCTGGGGTATGCTTCCGGATTCAGAGCACCGCAAGCGTTTGATGAAGACCTTCATATAACCGCGGTAGGTGGCGAAGTGACTTTTATTGAGCTGGATCCGGAATTGCAGGTGGAACGCTCCAATAGTCTTAATTTTTCAGTAGAGTGGAGTAAAAAATGGACGCAAACAGCGGTCTCCTTCTTGGCCGAAGGGTTTTATACCGACCTGAATCATGTTTTTATCCTTGAGGAAAATGGGCGTGACAACTCAGGTAATTTAAGACTATTAAGAACCAATGGCTCAGGTGCCGTGGTGGCTGGAATAAACTTAGAGGGCAGAATAATACCAATCAAACCTTTGGAAATACAAATGGGCTTTACTTGGCAGCAGAGTTTATATAAAAAACCCGAAATATGGAGCCCGGAAGTGCCCGCACAACGAAAAATGTTCCGCTCCCCCGATACCTATGGTTTTGTGACTGCAGTATATTCGCCGTTGAAGAATCTGGATCTTTCTCTTTCGGCCGTATATACCGGAAAAATGCTTCTTCAGCACTTTGCAGGTTATGCTCCAACAGACAGAGAAGAGACTTCTCCGGAATTTTTTGATATGGGATTGAAAGTCGCTTACGATATTAAAATGAAAGAAAATATTATATTGCAAATTAATGTAGGAATAAAGAATATTTTGAATAGTTATCAGCACGATTTCGACCAAGGAGAATTTAGAGATGCCGGATATATCTATGGTCCCACTTTGCCCAGAAGCGTTTATATCGGGGTTAAATTTAGTATTTGAAAGGAAAACGTTTTTTGTTTTTCCCGATTATTTTTCGCAATTCTTTTTTTCTTTAATCCACAAATTAAAAAATCTTAATTCTTGAGCATATTTATATATAAAAGAATAATTGTTCGGAGGAAAATATTATATTTGCAAAACTTTAATTAATTAGATTGAAACTTTGTAAAAAATTAATAGATAGTGTATTATGAGTAGAGAAGAGGTAGTTAAGATTGTCAATGATTTTTTAATTAATGAAATTGAGATTGACGAAGAACTGATTAAAGAAGAGGCATTATTGAAAGACGATTTAGGAATTGACAGTTTGGACTTTGTGGATATTGTGGTTATTGTAGAACGTCATTTTCATTTCAAAATCAAAGCGGAAGAGATGAAAGATATCCGTTCATTGGCTCAATTTTACGATTATATTTTGTCAAAGGTAGCGACTAATACGGATGTCAAAGGCTAATAGACCATGGCAGGGAAGAACAGAAGGAGGTGATTTTGGTTTACGCTTCTTGTTGTGGTTTCTAAAATACGTCAACCTTCATGTGGGGTATTGTTTTGTAGCAACCTCTATTCCTTTTTATCTTATTTTTAGGCGCAAGGCAAGAAACGAAATCTATAATTTTTTTCGCTATAAAATGGGTTTTTCGCCATGGACAGCTGCTAAATCAACTATTAAACAGCACTATCGCTTCGGGCAGGTTTTGATGGACAAACTTACCGTATTAGCTCGCGGAAAGGCAGATTTTAAGGTTTTTATTGACGGAGAAGAACTCTTCAATCAGCTTATTGACAGCGACGAAGGGTTTGTGATTACCGGTGCGCATGTGGGAAATTTTGAACTGGCAGGTTATTTGTTGAAGCAAGATAAAAAAAAGATCTATTCTGTTATTTTCGGTGGTGAAGAGCCTGTTCTTCAACAGTATCGATTCAAGCAATTTGAACATTCCAACGGAATAATGATTCCCATTCGGGAAGATATGTCCCATCTCTTTCAAATTAATGCTGCCCTCGATCGTGGCGACATTGTGAGCATGCCCGCTGATCGCCACTTTGGAAGCGATAAAAGTGCAGTTTGTCCTTTTTTCGGTGCAAATGCCAAATTCCCTATCGGTGCCTTTCAATTGGCTGCAGCTAAAAATGTCCCCACTATTCTTTTGTTAGTTATCAAAGAAAGTACGAAACAATATCGAATCTTTGTCCGGCGTCTCGACGTGCAACCCTGCGCAGGGGAAAATAAAAAACAACTGGCGCAACGCATTGCCTGCCGATATGCCCAAGAATTGGAGCATATTGTACGTCAATACCCGGAACAATGGTTCAATTTTTATGATTTTTGGAATCTGTCTTAATAGAAAATATATAATATGAAACTTACATCCCCACAAAAAGAGATTTATGCTTCGGAACGTTTTTCCATCCTTGAAGCACAACGATTGGCACAGGAAATTGCTTTTGGCCCTATCGTTTTCCAAATTTCCAGATTAATGGTCAAATTTGGCATTTTTCAACTGCTTATTGAACATAAAGAAGGACTTTCCATACAAGATGTTGTGGAAAGAACAAAACTTTCTCCTTATGCAGTACAGATTTTATTGGAATCATCTTTGACCATCGGTACGGTGCTCTTGAAAGACGAAAGATTCTTTATTGCCAAAGCCGGCTTTTTCTTGCTCAACGCCCCCATGGCACGTGTGAATATGGACTTTAATCACGATGTCAACTATTTAGGAATGTTTGACCTCGAAGCTGCCCTATTGAACGGAAAACCGGAAGGATTGAAAGTATTCGGTTCATGGCCGACGATTTATGAAGGATTGTCCCAATTGCCCCCGCAAGTTCAAAAAAGTTGGTTCTCTTTTGACCATTATTATTCAGATTGCTCCTTCCCGCAAGCATTAGAGATTGTTTTCGGAAACAATACCAAAACATTACTTGATGTGGGTGGAAATACCGGTCGGTTCGCCCTCCGTTGCGTCGATTATAATGAAGAGGTGGAAGTAACCATTATGGACCTACCGCAACAATTAGATTTAATGCGGAAACATGTTGCCGGTAAAGTGGGATCCGAACGAATCTACGGTTATGGGAACGATTTATTAAATCCCAAATCCGAATTTCCGAAGCCTTTTGATGCCATCTGGATGAGCCAATTCTTGGATTGTTTCTCCAATGAAGAGGTTACCTCCATTCTTTCTCGCGCTGCTGCCTCTATGAATGCCGAAACAAGACTCTATATTATGGAAACTATCTGGGATCGTCAGCGTTTCGAAACGGCTTCTTATTGTATGGCACAAATTAGTGTCTATTTTACGGCAATGGCCAATGGAAACAGCAAAATGTTCTACTCCGGAGACCTTGAGAAATGTATATCTGATGCCGGTTTAATGATTGAAGTTATTCATGATGAACTCGGAATGGGGCATAGTTTACTGGTATGTAAAAAACGACCTTAATCGATAAAAACGTCTTGATGCTTTAGCAGTAACTGTTCTAGTTGCTCAAATAATTCCTTCTCTGCATGCGCAATTTCAAGCAGAAGATCTGAAATCTCTATTAGCGTCATTGTTACATTTTCTTCATTCACGAATTTGGTGTATCGAAGCATCTGTAACGAGAAGTTTTGCCAAAGATCTGCAATTGCTGTCATTTGTGTGGACAGAATAGCTAATTTTTCTTCTTTTCCTATAACGGCGGCCTCTTTCAGAAATCTGGCATATAAGTAACGGAATGCCGACCGCCCTGTTCCTGCATCTTCAAATAGTCTGACCAAGTGCCGTAAATTCGCTTTTTTATCGGCAAAAGTGAATTTACGGTCCCATTTTTTCATCTCATCACTCAATAAAAACAAGCCCTTAATCCCAAAATATTTTATAGGATGATGCAACATCTCTTTACACGTTTTTTGGATTCCAATCCACACTCCTTTATAAAGATTCAATTCTTGTGGAACGTCCTTTAAGTAAAAAAGAGAACCTCGAGGCGACAAAATACTATTACTGAATCGAACGCGAAGTAGTTCTTCGCGGGTCATGATTTCGCGGCCATCGGGCAACTCAGGCATGGTGTCGCTCACATAATAACGATTTTCTTCTTTGCCGTATACCACAATGTGGTGTCCGTTAAAATTGCCCCGATGTTCTGCGGGAAAATAGTTAAGATGGAGCAAATTAACTACCAATCCTACCGGAATGCCTTGTGCCAACAAATCATCCAGTTGCTGCATCGATTGCTTTTTGGAGAAGAATTTTTGATGATACAACTTAAACCCAAATGCAGCAGCAAAATTCTTGAATATTGCAACAGGGGCCGGCCTTGGCATTGTTAATCGAAAAGAATCCATTGTCAAAAAAGGAATATGTGTAAAGGAAATTCCGCTCCCAATACC
>Ga0116193_1001379_pt1 | contig 20213 bp, 19 predicted proteins | sample AD_UKC115_MetaG_FD_89892 | JGI IMG/M metagenome (GOLD analysis project Ga0116193, IMG submission 89892) | Active sludge microbial communities of municipal wastewater-treating anaerobic digesters from Hong Kong - AD_UKC115_MetaG | ecosystem: Engineered > Bioreactor > Anaerobic > Digestate... | reverse complement strand
TAAATGAATACACCAATAAATTATACAGACAATATTTACCTAAAAAATTAAACTTCAATGATTATGATATTCAATTCTTCGTAACCATCGCCAACAAATTAAACAATAGACCCAGAAAATTATTAGGCTTCAAAACGCCTCTTCAAGTTTTTATGGCTAATTTTAAACCCAATTAATTAACTGTTGCACTTATGACTTGAATCTGCCTTGCAATAAACAGAGCTGACGAATATATCATCAGCTCTGTTTCGCTTATCAGTTTTAGCCTCAGGGTAAACGGCTTCGCTCGGTCATTTTTGGGTAATTGAGTTGTAATAATTCTATTTAACTTCAGTTTCAGGATGAATTTTATAAAATATCCTACTTTTGGTAATACCCAAACGGTTGCCTGCAACTTTACGGACACTCTACAAAATAAACAAAGACGATATGAAACAAATAACATTAAGCGTTTTAATTCTGTTAGCTTTTGGACAAACATCAAAAGCACAATTCAATTATCCTACAACAAAAGAAATTCCTGTTGTTGACAACTACTTTGGAACAAAAATTACCGATAATTATCGCTGGCTTGAAAACCTTGAAGACACCACTGTAAAAACTTGGATTAAAGCACAAGCCGTCTTTTCAAACAATCTAATTGCTAAAATAAGTGGTAGGGATATTCTATTAAAACGACTAAAAGAATATCAACAAATGGGTGGCGACATTTTTGGGAAAATTGTTCAGTGTGGAAACACTTACTATTATGCTAAAACCGTAAAAGGTGAAAACCTAAGCAAGCTCTATACAAGGATATTACCCAATGGAAATGAAACACTTTTATTTGACCCTGAAAGCATAGGCAAAAATACACAGCTCATTGATTTTATTGTTGATGACAATGGAAAAAACTTAGCAATGAAACTTTCAAGTGGCGGAGCTGAAATTTGTCAGGCAAGAATATTAGACATAAAAACTAAAAATCTATTAGCAGATAATTTTGGTCCAATTTGGAGTGAGTTTCCAATTCAATTTGCATCAAACGCAACTAAAATTATCTATACCAAAATGAAAAGCATCGATAATAAAAGTGATGATGTGCTTAAAAATATGGATGTTTACATTCACACAATTGGCACTAATGCAACAAACGACAACCTTTTATTTTCAAGAGAAAAATATAAAGAGTTAAATGTTTTACCTGAACAATTTCCAGCCATTTACTCATCAGATGACAAGAAATATTTATTTCTAAACATTGGTTCTACAAAAACAGAAGCATTGTCTTATTATGCTACTATTGACCAACTACATAAAGAAAAAATTAATTGGAAACCATTAATAAAATACGAAGATGAGATAACAGATTTCTATTCAATAGGCAATCAACTTTTCTTTTTATCCCACAAGAATGCACCTAAATATAAAGTAGGTGTAACCAGTTTGATAAACCCAAACTTTGACCAAGCAAAAATAATTGTACCCGAAGGAAAAGTTGTAATTACAAGTATTCAAAAAACAAAAAATTACATTATTTATGCAACAAGCAATGGGCTTACTAAAGAAAAACATTTGATAGACCCTAAAACTTTTGCTACAAAAAAATTGCTTTTACCACAAGGTGTAAACGGGGCATCGCCTTTTAACGCAACCCTAAACGACAGACTAATAGTTTACAATACCAATTGGCTTTCACCTTATTCAATCTACGAATATGATGTAACAAAAAACACAATTGTAAAAAGTAAGTGGTTTGATATGAGTGGAAGTTATCCTGATTTCTCAAAAGACTTTGCAATCAAAGAAGTTGAAGTAAAAAGCCACGATGGTGTTTTAGTTCCATTATCTATTTTATACCCGAAAAATATCAAATACGATGGTACTGCACCTTGTTATCTTACAGGCTATGGAGCTTATGGTATGTCACAACAACCAAGCTTTATAGATGCTATGGCAATACTTTTAGAGCAAGGTTGCAGCATTGCGTTTGCACACGTTAGGGGTGGTGGAGAAAAAGGAGAAGAATGGCATCGGGCAGGAATGAAAGCAACTAAACCAAATACTTGGAAAGACTTTATTGCTTGTGCCGAATACTTAATCAAAGAAAAATATACATCATCAAAAAAACTAATTGGAGAAGGGATGAGTGCAGGTGGAATATTGATTGGCAGAGCCATTACTGAAAGACCTGATTTGTTTGCGGTAGCTATAGATGAAGTGGGAGTAACAAATGTTTTGCGAATGGAAACAACACCAAACGGTGATAACCAAATTCCCGAATTAGGGTCAGTAAAAGTTGAAGGTGATACTAAGGCATTAATAGAAATGGATGCACAAAGTAAAGTTGTAAAAGGAACAAAATATCCTGCTGTATTTGTAAGAAGTGGAATGAATGACGCAAGAGTTGTGCCTTGGATGCCAGTAAAATTTGCAGCAGTTTTGCAAAACAGCAGCAGTTCCAATAAACCGGTGCTACTTTATGTAAATTATGACAACGGGCACTTTACATCTGATATGGATGAAAACTTTAAAGAATTTGCCGATATGTTTTCATTTTCATTTTGGCAAGTTGGACATCCCAAATTTAAAATGACTGAATAAAAAACAGCAGGCAACATTGCATTGGCAATAGGCGGGCTGAACAGTTTCTATTGAACATTTGTACAAGATTGAACAGTAGTAATTCTATTTGGCATTTGTGCCTCATCCTAAAATAGATTGACAATTATCGTTACTTAAATTTTGGCAAACTGTAAACTAAATGTAGAACGAGGCACACAAACACAAATGCTTAACCGTTATGGGCAAGTATTAAGAAGACCTCAAAGCCATTGGTAACATCAAGAGAAAAGGAACGCATCTTTCCATTTTTAAAGCATAGTAATTATATCCAATGTGTATTTTTTGATAGTATTCAGCTCTATGTTTTGCATAGTATTTTTCACTTTGAATTGACCAAGCATTTTCTCCTAATTTTTCTGATAAAAACCATTTTTCTAATAAACGCCCAGCACGACCATTCCCATCCATAAACGGGTGTATTTTTTCAAACATCAAGTGTATCATAGAAGCATAATAAAATATTTCTTTATGCGATAAATTCCGACTTAACAACTCTTTTATATCAAAAAACAACTTTCCGAATTCTGCTTTTACAAATTCAGGTTCAACGGCCATATATTCAATCTTTCCACTGCTAAAAATACCTACTTGTTGATTTCTAAATTTCCCTTTTTGGCTTTTTAAAGACAAAACAGTATTGCTTAATATTTTATGCGATTCTAAAAATGTTGTTTGACTTAATTTACTTTTTATTGCAAAATCATAGGCAAGAATTAAATCGTCTATTTCTGTCATTTCCTTTGGCTTTGACTTTACATTAAATCTTTTATTTTTAAGATAAGTGTCAATGTCAATGCTGTTGCCTTCAATGTTAGACGAATATGTTGCAGACGATTGAATATAATATTCAAAATCATCTTTAGAGTAAAAGTTTTTACTCCTGAATTGATTAAATACATCAAACCAATCAATATAAAGTTTATTTGAATATTCACTTAAGTATTGAGCAGTTAGTATTTTTAAATGTTTACCCATTTGACGAATTTCTTTTAAAGGGTAGTGTAATTTATACACCACCCTTTTTGTTTAAAACTTTGTAATTGCACCTGCCTTTAATAACGCCATTTTAGCAACTTTTTCAGCTTCAATTTTCGTTGTAAATATACCAATAATTCCACTTCCAGATAAGCCTCCTTTGAATCGCAACTCCATCCGTTTAATATCTGCATTAAACGGAATATCTACTAATGTAGAACTGTCTTGTTCCTGAAATAGATTAACAATTATCTGTTACTTAAATTTGGGCAAACTGTAAACTAAATTCAGAATGAGGCACTAAAGAATTATAACCTCAAAAGGTTGTACAAATAATGTATCTTTTTCAAAATAAAAGCTCTAAAAATCAATAAAAAATATTTTAGTTGAATATGAAAGAGGGTGTATATTTGAGTGTTGTATGCAACCCAATTTGAACAACCGATATAAATAAATCCAACTTGACAATACAGCACACATATCAAATCTTTCAAAACAAACAGAGGCTGAATTTTGTAATTATCTTCTGTACTGTGCTATTCATTTTTGCGAATATAGTATTGGATTTTTTGTTCACTTTATTCCGAAACAGTTCGTTTTATATTTTGGAAGCTATATTATTTAGTGTTTCGTTTTGGATACTGTTTCTTCCTTTGCTGTTGGTTTTTACAAAATTTATGGAAAGCAACCGGAGTATAAGATTAAATATAGCTTTTATTTGCTCTGTTATTCTAATACACCAATTTGCTTATTCTGCATTGGTTTGGATTTTATCTAAAATCATTTATTATCATACTTTTTCATATTGGCAAACATTCAGTTTCAGTCTGTCAAACTATTTTATTATTACAGCTATTATTTATTTGGTTACGTTTGCTATTTTTTCAAAAAAGAAAAGTCAAACGGAGTCTACAGAAATTGAGGTTGAATCAAAAGAAGAAAATTTTATTACTTCAATTATAGTTGCCGACAGTAATAACAAAAAGATTTTTTTACAAGTTGACGATATTCTTTATTTCTCGGCAAATTCGCCATATATCAGCATTTATCATTCTTCAAAAAAATATCTGCATACCGAAACATTGAAATCTTTGGAAACACAATTAGATGGAAAACAATTTGTCCGTATTCACAAATCCCATATTGTAAATCTTTCAAAAATTGAATCTATCCAATCTCGACAAAATGGCGACTACGATATTACACTTATCAACAAAACGATTTTGAGATTAAGTCGTAGTTATACAAAAAATTTCAAATTAAATTTTCATCAACTTACCACAAAATAAACTCGTCTTACTGAATTTCATTTGAAAAGCTGTTCTTTATATTTCAATCTTTACAAGAAAGTTTGAAATATGAAAATTTTATCAGCATTAGTCTTGTCTTCATTTTTGATGAGTTGCAACGGACAAAATCAAAACAATACCTCAATTTCTACAACAGAAAGTTCCACAGAAAGAGTTGGTGGCGAATGTGAAGAAGGTTATTGTGAATTAATCTACTTTGGAATGCCAGAAAAAATGAACTCAACAGATACAAGTCCAGGTTGGCATGAAAAAGGTCAAAAACTAATAGTAACAGGAACGGCTTTTCAAATTGACGGCAAAACGCCTGCTCCCAATGTTATCATCTATTATCACCATACGGATAATGACGGTTATTATTCGAAAAGAAATGACAAACCCGAAAACCAAACACGACACGGACATATTCGAGGTTGGGTAAAAACAGATGCCAATGGAAAATACACCATAAAGACCAATCGTCCCGCTCCTTATCCTGATGGTAGCGAACCGGCACATATTCATTGGCTGATAAAAGAACCTAATGTAAAAAACGAATATTGGACAGATGAACTCTATTTTGACGATGACAAACTGCTTTTACCCTATATAAAAAAGAAGAAGAAACCTCTTGAAAATCGTGGAGGAAGCGGAATTGCAAGAATATTACTAAGAGACAGTTTGCAAATTGTGGAACACGATTTTGTTCTTGGTTTAAACATTCCTAATTATCCGAAGAAAACAAATGATACAAAACAATCGGGTTTACATATTGGAGAAGACCAACCTTCATTTATTCCTTTTCACGCCTTTGGACCCGACAAAGGAACACAAACCTGCCCTGTTTGCAAATATGGACGTTATCACGGAATTGTATATTTCGTTGGAAACAATACCAGTTGGACAGAAATAAAAAAATGGTTACAATTTTTAGAACAAGAAAGTGATAAACGAAAAAAGTATCTGAAAGTGTATTTTGTTTACGGAAATGACAAGAATTACAACAAAAACGAACGACAAAAACAATTAGAAAATTTAGGAAACGAATTAAATCTTAAAAATACCGCTTTGACTTTTGTTCCCTCTTTTTCTGACAAAAAAACTGAAGCAAACCTGAACAAAATCAATCCTAATGTTGAAAATACTTTTATCATATACAAACACAGAAGCATTGTTGATAAATACATTGATTTGAAACCAACTGACGAAAATTTTAAATTACTTTCAAACGTATTAGATAACACACAAGGCGAATATTTTGATTTGTCTGAACCCGAATACGATTAAAAAAGGGCTGCACACAACAAGGTATTGCCAAAAGCGAGGCTGAAAGTACAATCCTCAACTTTTGTACTTCTATTTCACAAAAGCCATATTTTTAATTTGCATTGAAAAATGTAAATTAGCAAACAAAAAAATGGTTTTGCTAACTACGGTGCTAAAATTCAACCTTTGTGCGACATTTTAGAACCGACACATTTTAACACTGGACATATGAATGAATATATTAAAATTGGACTCAAAACAACTTGGATGATTGTTTTGGCATATTGGTTTATTTCAGGACTTGGTGCGAAAAAAGTAGAAAGTCAAGAACCATTTTTGAAATGCTTTATTCAATATTGGCTACCACTAATTATTGCAATTTTATTATTGGGACCAGGAGAATGGTTTGGACATACTTGGTTAAGGGAAAATTTTATTGAACATACAAACCTTGTCGGTGTTATCGGACTTATTATTGCGATAATAGGAGCAATAATTGCGTGTTCATCTCGGTACAGACTTGGCAAAAATTGGAGCTTGTCCGTACAAAAGAAAGAAAGCCACCAGTTGATAAAGAAAGGAATTTATAAAATTATACGACACCCTATTTACACAGGACTTTTATTGCTTTTTATTGGAAATGCTATAATAGTTGGCGATTACAGAGCAATTATTGCAGTTTTAATTGTTTTTGCATCCTTCTGGTTCAAATTAAAAAAAGAGGAAAAGTTACTGACAGAAACATTTGGAACAGAATATGAAGAATACAAAAATCAGACAAAAGCTTTAATTCCGTATGTACTCTGACGGAAAAAACGACCGCACAACAAACAGTTTTGCGTCAGGCGGGGTAAACGTCTTCGATTAACGGAGAAATATTAAATTTACAGGCGGCTTCAATCGAAAATTTGTGGTAAAAATCCCGCCAAAACGCCAATATATCAACCGTAAGCACTCATTCTAAAACGACAATTGCCCCAAAATAAAATTCTGAAAAGACTTGCATATTGTTGTCTAAGTAGTTAACTTTGCGAAGTGAACACAATCAGACAAGTCATTGCATATAAAAGATATTTTTTGGACTTCTATGAAGACCAGACAGACGATGTGCAACGAAAAATTGAGTGGACTTTGAATTTGCTACGAAAAATAGAGCGAGTTCCTAAAAAGTATTTTGACCATATAACCGGGACTAATGGACTTTTTGAAGTTCGGGTTGAAGTAGGAAACAATATCTTTAGAATTTTTTCATTTTTCGACAAAGGAAACTTAATTGTGTTGGGAAACGGATTCCAAAAGAAAACACAAAAAACACCGAAAACAGAAATTGAAAAAGCGTTAAAAATAAAAGAGGAATATGAAACCGCTTTGCGGTTCATGAATACCAATAAAAATAAATAAAAATACTATGAGTAAAGTGAAAAATGGAAATAACATCACAACTCTTGACGAAATCCTTGACAAAAAATACGGCAAGCGAGGAGCAAAAAAAAGAGAACAGTGGGAACAGGAATTTGAAACTTTCCAATTGGGAGTTTTGCTTGAAGAAGCTAGACTTAAACTTGGTATGACTCAAGAGCAACTTGCGGAAAAAGTGGGTACTAACAAATCTTACATTTCACGTATTGAAAACAATGTAAGCGACATTAGACTTTCAACTTTAATGAAAATTATTCAAACGGGCTTGGGAGGACATTTAAAACTAACTTTACAACTTTGAAAAAAGAACGAACCGCTTACATCGTATTTGCAATAGGCGGGCTGAACGGTTTCGATTGGACATTTGTGCAAGATTGAACAGTAGTAATTCTATTTGGCATTTGTGCCTCATCCTAAAATAGATTGACAATTATCCGTTACTTAAATTTGGGCAAACTGTAAACTAAATGTAGAACGAGGTACTATAGAATTATAACCTCAAAAGACTACATAAAAAATGCAGCTTTTCAAAATAAAAGCTCTAAAAATCAATAAAAATACTTTTGTTGAATATGAAAGGGGGCGTATATTTGAGTGTTAGTGGCAATTTTTCGAGAACCGTCCAATGAAACAAATTTTACTCATTTTAACAACTTTTTTAACTTTGGCTTGCAACGGACAAGAAACAAAGCAAGACCATTTTGTATTGACAATTTCGCCTATAATTGACAGGACTGACAAAACCAATCAGAAAGTTATTGAAACTTTGACTGAATTTCTGAAAACCAAAAATACATCATTGACAGAAAACAAATTTTGGGTTCAAACAGACTTTCAAAAATATATTTATCCATATCTTGACATATACAATATTGAAAATTCAAAGTACGGAAAAGACTTTTATAGACCAACTTTAGTGGATATAATTTCAACAGAAAACCCCACTCAAAAAATTGTAAAACTTGCTTTTATCGGACATAGTAAGGAAACGCAAGAAAATCAACTGAAATCAATTTATAATATCATAGCAAATATTTTTAAAGACAAAGTTTTGTTTAGTAGATATTTAGATTTCTCAACTGAAAAGTGGAAAACGGTGAATAGTGGAAGTTTAACCTACAAAATTTCCCCAAATAAAACCATTAACGAAGTTGAAATCAATGAACAACAAAAAGACATCAACAAAATTTGCAATTTTTTTCAATGTAAGTCAATAGCAATTACCTATTATTCTTGTGTAAATCCGAAAGAACTTTTTGAAATTAAAGGTTTTGACTATAATCCAATGATGTATGCTGACAAAACCGGTGGTCTAGCTGATTATGGAAACATTATTTTTTCAGGAAACAACTCGGAAATTTATACTCACGAAATTGTACACATTTACACGAGTAATCTTTTTCCAAAAATTGACAAATTTATTGATGAAGGTATTGCAACTTTTATGGCAGGTAGCGGAAAATACAATTACGAATGGCATAGAAACAAACTAGAAAAATTCCTAAATGAAAATAAAGATTATGATTTTGCCGCACATACAAACGCATACGAAAGAATTTATTTTGAAAACGAAACATCAATTCCATATTTAAGTTCTTCCCTAATTTTGGAAAGGACATTGAGAATTTATGGTAAAGAAAAACTAATAGAGTTGCTAAAGTCTGAAAATGAACTTTGGACAACCTTAAAAACAGTAGGAATAACAAAAGAAAATATTAATACAGAAATACGAAAACAAATAAAACTGCCACTAACATCGGTTTGGCAATATGGCGGCTGAAGTGCTTCTATGAAACATTTGTGCAAGGTTCAACAGCAGGAATTCTATTGAACTTTTGTGCTAAAAATACCCGCCTTCGGCAATACCCAAACCGTTAGCGGCAATGCGAACAAATAAATAATAAATAAACGGATGAAAAAGGTTATAAAACTATATCAATGGACAACTTCAATACCTATTTTAGCGTGCATCTTGTACTTTTCAGGATTATTGGATAATAATTTTATTTTTCAAATAATTGCAGGTGTCTTATTGTTACTCTGTGTGATGTCGGCAGTACACCATTCTGAAATTATTGCTCATCGCGTTGGGGAACCTTATGGAACTATTATTTTAGCTGTATCAGTCACGATTATCGAAGTTGCTATAATCATATCTTTAATGATATCAGGCGGACCAGAATATGCTTCTTTTGCCAGAGATACAGTTTATGCGGCCGTAATGCTTATTCTAAACGGAATTGTGGGGCTTTGCTTATTTATTGGCGGACGCAAATTTCATACGCAGACTTTTTCTTCACATTCTGTAAAAATCGCCCTTGTTTCTATTGTTTCTATTGTTGCTTTCACGATGATACTACCTACATTTACAGCGAGCATAAAAGGACCTTACTATACAGAACGACAGTTGCTATTTGAGATTTTTGCTTGTTTATCTATATATATTGCATTCATATCTGCTCAAACTATAAGGCATAGAGAATATTTTATTACCGATGATACACAAAAGCCTGAAGCCCAACAACATTCTATCTCAAACACATCTTTAATTATAAGTTTAGTGTTTCTTCTAATAAGCCTTGTTATTGTCGTATTGCTTGCAAAATCTCTATCTCATCCTATTGAAAATGTATTGGTTAGTCACGGCCTACCTAAAGCTTTGGTTGGAATTATTATAGCTGCGGTTGTTTTATTGCCTGAAGGAATTTCTGCCGTTACCGCTGCAAGAAACAACAGATTACAAACAAGTCTTAATCTGGCATTGGGATCAGCAATAGCAAGTATTGGTTTGACTATACCGACAGTCTCTCTTATTAGCTATATTTACGATATTCCGCTGGTTTTAGGACTTGATCTCTTATCTCTTATACTCCTAGTTATATCTATTTTTACCGTGATGCTTTCCCTTATAGGCGGACGAAGCAATTCTGTTTATGGTGTAGTTTTATTAGTAAACCTATTTGCATATGTCTTTTTAACTATTAATCCCTAAAATAAGAAACTATATAAAAACACTGCAAGTAACAAACAAATTGGCAATAGAGCCGGTGAAGTGCTTCTATTGAGCTTTTGTGCAAGGTTCAACATTTGTTCTTCGATTGAACTTCTGTGCTAAAAATCTCCGCCTTCGCAAATACCTTATCCGTTATTAGTACACTTTTCTAAACTCCAAACTATCTTGCTTTCTTCATCCAAGAAATTAAGCCTGCAATAGCCAATGCAAGTAATACCACATATTGCAAACTTGTAAACACCAATGTTTTTACAAAGTATAAAGGAATAGAGGCAATATTAGTAGCAATCCACCACCACCAACTTTCTACTTTTTTCTTTGCCATTAACCACATGCCTGTAAAAGCTGTTGCTGTAGCAAAAGCATCTGCAGCAGGAATGGCTCCTTCAAAAAAATATTTTTTCGCAACAGTTAATGCAGTAAAGCAAACGCTAAATACTACTGCAAAAAACAACAACTGCTGCACCCATTCTTTTTTAGTGCTGTAAGTAATATGTAAAACATATTGATGACTTTGTTTGTCTTTTTTTGCCCAAAGCAACCAACCATACAAACTCATTACAGTATAATAAAAATTCACAGTGGCTTCGCCCAATAAATGATATTTAAAACTAATGAAGATGTACATTACAGTATTTACAAGCCCTACAGGATACACTAAAATATTTTCTTTTCTGCTAAACCACACACTTGCTATACCTGCAAATACTGCAACAAATTCGTACCATTGTGTTTGCTGTACTCCTGAAACTAATTGTTGAGTAAATATTTCAAAAGTCATTAGTTATTTTTTAAAAATAATTCTATTTGTTGAGGTGCAATATTAAAACTCTTTCTATGGTATTTGCTTAGTCCAAATTGCTCAATGGCTTTTCTGTGTTGTAAAGTGCCATAGCCTTTATTTTTACTCCAATCATACACAGGAAATTCGTGGTGTAATGTTTGCATAAACTCATCTCTGTATGTTTTTGCTAAAATACTTGCAGCAGCAATAGAAGCAAATTTGCTATCTCCTTTTACAATACAATGATGTTTAATTTTTTTATACTGCAAAAATCTATTGCCATCAATCAGCAACAATTCTGGTTTTAATTTTAAATTATCTAATGCAAGATGCATGGCTTTAAAACTTGCTTTTAAAATATTTATCTTATCAATTTCAATATTATCAACCTTACTTACAGCATAAGTCAAAGCATTTTGCTCAATATACCATCGCAATTCGTTTCTATCTTTTTCTTTTACTTGTTTGCTATCATTTAGTAAAGGATGAAAAAAATGGTTGGGTAAAATTACTGCTGCTGCAAATACAGGACCTGCATAACAACCACGTCCTGCTTCATCGCAACCAGCTTCTGTAACTTTATTTTGATAAAATTGTTGCAACATAAAATCAACGCAATTTAATTGCTTTGGCTACTTTATAAAATTTTAATTTATTAGAAACACATAATGGATGTGAATTTTTGTATAATTTTTTTTAAAAAATAATGATGCTCATACAACTAAGAATTTTTTAGTAGTATCTTTAGTACATATACTTTTTAATAAAACAAATTCGTTTTATTAAGTAGGTAAATTTTTGAGAAGATGAAAAAATATGTTGTAGGATTTTGGTATAGTATGCCTGTGCAATTATTTATATTTCACTTTCGGAAATATCCTATTTTCTTGTTGTTATGGTATATTTTATTTGCAACTGTTGGCGGATTTTTTTTAAGCAATTTTGGAGCTAATTCTTTGTTTCTTGCACCTGAATATTACAATGAAGTAAATTTTTTTAGTACCACAATCGTTGGTTTTGCTATTGGTGTTTTTGTTATGAGTTGGAATATTACCACTTTTATTTTACACGGAAAATATGTGCATTTTTTAGCTTCTACAGCACAACCATTTTTAAAATTTTGTATTAACAATGCAGTGTTGCCCTTATTGTTTTTATTATATTATTTTTTTACTGCTGTTCAATACAATCACTTAAAAGAATTAAAATCTTTTGCAGAAATAATAGTACTCACAGGAGGTTTTTTATTTGGTTTTCTATTATCTATTACTATTGCTTTTGTATATTTTTTTAGTGCCGATAAAAGAATTTATAAAACCATGGCTCCCATTATTCAAGAAGCCAATAAAAATTACAATATTGCTTTTACTAAAAATCCTTTACCAAAATCTAAACATGAATTAAGAATAGATTGGTTTTTTAGTGCAAGAATGCACTTACGCAAACCAAGAGATGTAAGGCATTATTCTCCTGAGTTTTTAGAAAGCATTTTTAAGCAACATCATTTGGCTGCTGTACTTGCATTTTTTATAGCTTTCATTGTGTTAATTGGTTTGGGTTTTGCATCAGATGCAAAACTATTTCAAGTACCTGCTGCTGCAAGTGTTGCTATATTTTTTGCTTTGTTAATGGCTGCTGTGGGTGCATTTTCTTTGTTTTTAAAATCATGGAGTATTTCTGTTATTCTATTGCTTTATGTAGTGCTCAATATTTTATATCAAAATGATATTTTAGATTTACGCAATAAAGCCTATGGCTTAAATTATATCAATAAAAAGGAACGACCAACTTATAGTAAAGAAGCCATTTTTGCTTTAGCCAATAAGGATAGTATTGAAAATGATAAAGCTAATTTTATTAAAAGATTAGAGCAATGGAAAGCTAACCAATCTGAAGAAAAACCTGTATTATACATTATTAATACAAGTGGTGGTGGTGTACGCAGTGCAACTTTTACATTTAGTCTATTGCAGCATTTAGACTCTGTTTTATTTCAGGGATATTTAATGAAAAAAACGATGTTTATTAATGGTGCATCTGGAGGTTTGTTAGGTGCTGCCTATTACAGAGAATTGTATTTACGAAAACTACAAGACAATTCTATTAACTTACAAAACCCTCAATACGTTGATGATATTTCAAAAGATTTATTAAACCCTTTATTCTCCTCTTTTGTTAGTAGAGATATTATTGGACCTGTACAAAAATTTAAAAAATTTGGTTTTGAATATGCAAAGGATAGAGGATTTGCTTTTGAAAGAACATTAAACACCAATACTCGTGGCTATTTGAATAAAAAATTAGAAAATTATAAAGAGGTAGAAAATAAGGCTATTATTCCTACTATGTTTTTTAATAACACCATTAGCAGAGATGGAAGAAAATTTGTTTTATGTACACAACCTGTTCGCTTTTTTATGGCAGAACATAACAAAGCAAATAACAACCAACCAACGGCAGATATTATTGATTTTAATTCTTTTTTTAGAAAACAAAATAGCAACAATATAGGAGTGCTTAGTGCTTTAAGAATGAATGCAACCTTTCCTTATGTTTTACCTAATGTGTGGTTGCCTACAACCCCTGTTATTGATGTAATGGATGCAGGGCTTAGAGATAATTATGGGCAAGAAAATACTTTGATTTTTATAGATATTTTTAAAGACTGGTTAAAAGCCAATACTTCTAAAGTTGTAATAATAAAAATAAGAGATAGAAGTGTAAGTGATTGGGACGAATCTAATAAAAACAAAAGCTTATTCAATGTATTTACAAAACCTGCTTTTTTATTGCAGTATAATTGGTATAAACTGCAAGATTATTATCAGCAAGACCAACTTGATTATATGAAAGAAAGTTATGGTAATGATTTAGAGTATGTAAACTTTCAATACGTTCCATCTGCAAAAGATAAAGAAGCAAGCCTTAGTTTTCACTTAACAACTGCCGAGAAAAAAGAAATTAAAAAAGCAGTAACGAATAAGGTAAATGTAGATGAGCTAAATAAATTAAAAACAGAATAGCATTTGAAAAATAAAAAGTTATTTGCTTTAGTGAAATATTTTTCAGTTAAAATAAATACCCTGATAAGAGGTTAGATTTTTTCACTAATAATTTTTTTAATTCAGTATTATTAAAACTCACTTTGCATTCTTATTCCAAAAGCTGTATTGCCTGTGTGGTTTATGCCATATTCAAGCCTAAATACCAAATCGTAAATGGTAGTTATATCTAAGCCAACTCCAACAGAAGTTAAAAATATATTGGAAAATTTATCGCTAATATTTGAGTAACGATTATGAGCATAACCAAAATCGCCAAACACTTTTGCATAGAAATTAAATGGTATTCTTTCGTGTCCTTTTATTTTTATGGGGTTTTTAAAAACGTACTTAAACAATTTTTGGTATAAAGAATTATTGCTTACAAAGCCCGCCATTCCATCTATTACATAAGATTCAAAAGTTCTAACATACATATTATTATAACCCAATAAAGATTGATTGGTGTAAATGCTTCCATCGCCCAATTTTACAATACCCCAGTTTCGTGTATAATAAAACATATTTTTACTTATAGGAATTACATTAATTGTTTTAACTCCTATTTGCAATAAATTATTATCTATTGTAAAGCCACTATTGCTTACAGAAAGTTGATAGAAAAAGCCTTTTCGTGGAAATGGAATATAATCTAAGTTATAAAATTGAGTCATTGCAGAAATAGAAATATATCCATTTTTGTTTGAGCCATTTGGGTAAAAATTGGGATTTAATTTTATAACTGTATCTGCAACTGTTTCATGATTATAACCTAAGGAAACGTAATAACGATACTTAGAATCTGGACGATAAGAGTAAGTAAACGATGTTGTTATTCCTTCTCTTATAAAATTATCTAAACGCACACGATTTAGTTTATTATCTATCGTAGAGGCATTTATTTCTTTTTGATTTACATAAGCAAAAGCTACAGCAAAACCATTTTTTAAATTTTTATTTGAAAACGGATTTGAATAACTAAATTGAATTTGCTTGCTATAACCTGTAATAAGATTTAGTGAAAGTTTATCGTTTCTGCCACTTACATTAAAATGATAAAATCGTAACCCATAATTTACTCTTTCTAAACTTGCCTTATGGTCATTAATCCATTCACTAAAATTTCTATCTGCTAAACTAAAATAAGGCAAAGGAAAAATGTACCATCTTTCTTTTACATCAATTTTTATAGTAGCAATATTATTGTTTAAATTTTCTACATACACCATTACATCTACAAACAAAGAAGTATTCATTATTTGGTTTTTTGCCAACTCCAATTTTGTAGTTAATTGGCTTGGAGTAAATTTTTCTCCAACAGTAAAGGGCACTTCACGAAAAATAATATAATCTTTTGTCCGTTTGTTTCCTTTTAAAATAATGGAATCTATTGTAAAATAAACAGAGTCTTTACTTGATAAAGTGTCTTGTGAAATATCAAATTTTAATGCGTTGGTTTGGGCTAAAGTGGTGCCAATAAAAAATTGAAAAAGAAAAACAATAAACCAACACAAGTGCTTCATCTACAAAATTTTTTAAGTGGCTATAAATGTATGCTTTTGATAAATAATAATAACTAATAGTAAAAAAATATAGCTTAATTGGCAAATAAAAAAGAAGATAATTTTTACATGTTTAAATAAAACATAAGCTGGTTAAGGTTTTCCTTCAATTCGTTGTTGTACTGTTCTTCGCCAAAATAATAACGAACAATGTAATCGAACCTTTGCAGTGTAGCAATAATATCGCTTATTTCAAGAGTGTTTACTTTTATAGTTACAATAATTAATCCAGTTTCGGGTTCAATACTTGTATTTAATTGGGTAATGTAAGCATCATTTGTTTCAATTAAACGGCTTAATTCTCCAAATGAAAAATGCCTTTTTTCTGTTTCTAAAACTATTAATCCTCCTGGTTCATTGCAACTCAAAAAATTGGCTGTAGCTTTTATTAGTTCAATGAGTGTAATTATGCCTTGCAATTCCTTTTGTTCATTTACAACCGCTACAACAGATAATTGATGCTCTGCTGCAATTTTTAAAGCTGCTAAATAATACTCTTCTGCTTTTACAGAAACAACAGCAAAATGATTTTGTAAAGCAGCAACAGGTGCATTTTCATCTGTATCCAATAAATCATCTTTACTTACAAGCCCTGCAAATTTTTCTTCGTACAACACAGGTAAATGTTGTACATCAAAATTTTCCATTAAATCTAATGCTGTTACTACTTTATCTGATAAATTTATAGTAGGAAAATTTGTTTGTATTAATTGCTTTGCTAACATTTAATCAATAAAAAATTATTTATGCTTAGTAAGAAAACCTTCTAAAATTATATTAAACTCTTTAGGAACTTCCATCATTGGAGCATGACCACATTTGTCAATAAAATGCAATTCACTATTTTTAATAAGTTTATTAAATTCTTGTCCTACAAAGGGTGGAGTAATAATATCATTATTTCCCCAAATGAGTAAAGTGGGTTGTTTTATTTGATTAAGTTCTTCTCCTAAATTATTTCGTATAGCACTTTTAGCCAAGGAAATTATTTTAATTACTTTTAGTCTATTGCTGGTAATTTCAAAAACTTCATCCACTAACTCTTCTGAAGCCATTGCAGGATCGTAAAAAGTAATTTCTGTTTTTTTGCGTATATATTCTTTATCGCCACGTTTAGGATAGCTATCACCCATTCCATTTTCAAACAATCCACTACTACCTGTTAGTGTTAAAGTTTTAATTCGTTCAGGATGTTTTAATATATGTACTAAAGCTACATGCCCTCCTAAAGAATTGCCCAATAAATGAATGTTGTTGTAATCTCTAGTTTCAATAAATTTATGTACAAATTTTTGTAAGCCTCCTACAGTTGTATGAAAAATATCCAACTCAAATAAAGGCAGCATAGGCACAATAACCTTATGTGTTTTTCTAAAATGCTCTATTAAATCTGCAAAATTGCTTAATGCTCCAAATAATCCATGAAGCAATAGTAGTGGTTCGCCTTCTCCTTCTTCTAAGTATTTGAATTTATCTTGTTGTTTGATTGTGTACTTCATGTTGGGGTTATTACATTATGCTAATTAAGGCTAATAAAAATAAAGTAAAATGGTTTTTAAAATACTTATACTTTTTTAGTTTTTTGTTTTAAAAAATTCTCTCTGCCGCTAAGTTATTGTTTTTATAGAAAAAAGAAATTTTTTATTAGTTGAATCTACCCTAAATAAAACAACCCATTCTTCTTGTTATTTAAGATGCTCTTGTAGCTACAGCATCAAAAAATGTTTCAAGTTGATGAAAAGTATCTTTAAAAACAGGAATAATTTTTCCAATTCCATTGATGGCAAATGGAGCTAAAGGCTGTATAAATTTATAGGTTTTAGAAGACAGAATGGTATCTTCTGAAATAAGTTTTATTTCCTTTGCATAAAATAAAACCACACTAAAAACTGTTGCAAATAACAATAAATATAAAACGATTCCTGCAATTTTATTCAACCAGCCCAAAGCAGCAAGCTCCATAGTACGCTGAATAATTTTGGCTAATACTCTTACCAATATTACAGTTACAAACATTACCAATGCAAACGAAAGTATAGGCAACCATTGCATGGTTAAGTTTGCTTTTTCGTGCAAATAATTTGCTGTAACAGCACTTAATTTTACAGCAGCCATTAAACCAATAAAAATAGCAATTGTAGAAAATATGGCTACAATAAACCCTTGTGAAAATCCTTTAATAATAGCCCAAATAAATAACGTTATTACAATGGCGTCTATTAGCATTATTGAGGGTTAAGCTAATAATTTTTTTACAGTTGTGCTAATGGCTTTTCCATCAGCTTTGCCTGCTAATTGCTTTGTTGCAACACCCATTACTTTTCCCATATCTGCTGCAGAACTTGCACCAACACTGTTAATTATGGTTTTTAAAATTTCTTCCAATTCTGTTTCGCTAAGTTGAGCTGGTAAAAATTTTTCAATAATATTAATTTCTTCTTGTTCTTTTTGAGCAAGGTCTGCACGGTTTTGTTGATTAAAAATTTCCAAGCTGTCTTTACGTTGTTTTACTAAGCGTTGTAATAATTTCAATTCGCCATCTTCAGAAATGATGCCATTGGCACCAGGTTCGGTTTTTGCTTTTATAATTTCTGCTTTAATAGCTCTTAAGCCTCGTAAAGCAGCTTCATCTTTAGCTTTCATGGCTTCTTTCATTTCAGCCATTACTTTTATTTCTAAGCTCATACAGTAATTAATTTTAAATAATGAAGTTAATTTATGCTTTGTTTTCTTTAAATTGTTTTGAGTTAAACTTCTCAATAAATTCTTTTGCAAATTTCTTTATATCATCAGTTAAATCTTGGTATTGAGTTGCTCTGCTATAAGTATCTGCCATGCCCATAAAAGTTTGGTAAAAGAAGTCAGCCATTTCATCAACCATCATATCTTTTGTCCATAAATCTATTCGTAAGGCTGCTTTTTCATTACCATCCCATAATGAAAGCATAACTGCTTTAGCAGGAAGTCCAGCTTCTGCACTTGTATTATTTGCACTCCAATTAATTTGTTCTGGAATTTTATTTTCATCTAAATTTACGTCAATAGTGATTGTTGATTTTTGCATAATATAGTTTTATAAAAATTAAAGAAGGGCAAAGGTAAAACTATTATCTATTAACTGTTTGTTCTATTGTTTTGTAAAAAGATTGTACCGTATTTTCAAACGAAATTTTTGAAGATATTTTTCTTCCCTTTTCTATTAAATCGTTTCTTAAGTTTTCATCTTTATACAACAACATTAATTGTTCGGCTATATTTTTTTCGTCAAAAGGGTTAAACAGCAAAGCTGCATCTTCAACTGTTTCAGGCAAGCAGCCTATATTACTGCAAGCTACAGGAATGCTGTATTGTATAGCTTCTTTTACAGTTATGCAATAATCTTTTTTTAATGATGCATCAATAAGGGCATAAGCAGAAGCAGTAATTTTTGCTACATCTATTTCAGAAATATCTTGCAATAGCAATACATCTTCTTTGTACTTATAGGTGGCTAATTTTTCTTTTATTGCTACATCATTGTTTGTTGATGCTGCAATAATCAACAATTTCATACTGCTTTGTAACCTTTTTTTAAACAGTGAAAAGCCTTTTAATAATTGTATTAAATTGCTTTCTGCGTGTGTGCTTCCTATGTATAAAAAATATTCATTGCCTGCCGCAAATGTAAGTTTTGTTGCCTCCTTATTTTCTTGATTTAATTCAGTAAATATATTTCTTGCAGCAATTGGTATAGGATGAATTTTATTGATTTCAACTGTATAATTTTTGGCAATTTGTTGTTGGGTAAACTGGCTTAATGTAATAATAGTTGATGCTTTTTGCAGCCATTTTTTTTCGTAAAGTTTAAAAAATATTTTTTCTGAATGGGATAAAAAAGTTGTGTTGTGAATAAATGAAAAGTTGTGTACAATAATTATTTGAGGAGTTTTTGTGGTAGCAATAGTTCTACAATCAAAATGCAGTACAACATCTGCATTAAATTTTTTTATGACTTTTGCAAGCTGTATATCGTACCAATATTTTGCAGCAACTCCAATTTTAGTTTTAGAAACAATTATTTGCTGTGTTACATTTTTTGCTTGAAAAAAATTTTTAGTAGAAGGAAAATCAACTACAATTAAAAATTCGTGTGTTGGCTGATTGAGTATTAAAGATTGCAATACATTATACATATATGCTTTGTAAACACTTGTATTGTGCATTAAAGTTATTCTTGTATTAATTGCAATTCGCATAGCAAGCAAATGTATATTATGCAACTGT
>Ga0116193_1001378_pt1 | contig 20216 bp, 20 predicted proteins | sample AD_UKC115_MetaG_FD_89892 | JGI IMG/M metagenome (GOLD analysis project Ga0116193, IMG submission 89892) | Active sludge microbial communities of municipal wastewater-treating anaerobic digesters from Hong Kong - AD_UKC115_MetaG | ecosystem: Engineered > Bioreactor > Anaerobic > Digestate... | reverse complement strand
GCCTGCTTTTCAGCGGCGAAGCCATATCACGCCGTTCGGCAAGCAGCTATCGATCTAGAGTAGGCCTTAGGCGGCTGCTAGTTTTGAATATCTGGTCTGGTTTGTATTTGACATAATAGACATTACACCGACTCACGGCCCGGGGCCGGAGGTGCGCCATGCCGGCTGACCGGTCAGCTTCACGCCGGCGGCGGCGTACCTGGTACGTGGCCCCGGATGGCTTCCGCGAACTGCGCCTGTCGCTGGGCCTGTCGGCGGTCGCCGTGGGCTGCCGGGTGCCGTGGTCGGCCATCCGGCTGCTGCGCCGCCGGCTGGGTACTGCGCGGTGGCACGCTATGGAACCCCGAGGGCAAGCCGCTGCATGCCCACGAGGCCGCTTGGTGGTCGCTGCTGCATTGCTGGTCGGTGTGTACGTCACACCATTCATTTGGCATGCGGCGAACGGCCGGTGACGCTCTCTTCAAGCTCTCTGGCCATGCCCAGATGGTGCTCGAGTGTCGGCAGCAGTTCAGCGGCAAAGCTGCGCAAGTCCGGGGACTCGGCTCTGTCGGAGGCCGCCCGGAACAGCGCTACGGTCCGCTCGTGGTCGCGCAGCATCTGGCGAACATAGGCCTTGTCGAAATCGGCTCCAGCCTTCTTGCGTAGCGCATCGAGTCCCTTGTCCACATCCTTCCTGCTCGTCGCAGGCACATCAAGACCGGCACGGCCCGCTACCGCGGTGAGGCGCTGCCCCGCATCGGTGTGGTCATGAACCATGTTGTCGGCATAGTCATGCACGGCGGACGACTTAGTTGAGGGTTGGCCGGGAAACGCCCGAAAACGCTCACTTAGAGCCTAAGCACCTGAATTAAATAGAAAATTCCAGTGCGCGGAGTCATGTTATTCGGGCTTCCCGTCTCCTGGCGACGCGAGTCGAATTTTATCCTCGAACGTACACCTAGAAGTCCAACTCAACGTCGTCAATGAGCTCCACGAAACCCTTCGCCATAGTGCGCCACAGAAGTGTGAGTTCGCGAAGATCCTCGACCGTAAAGGTGCGGGCATGGCTCGCCAAAGCGCGGAGCTGACCTAGCCTTTGAATCATTGACCGCAAGGCATCAATGTCGCCGTATCCGGCACTGAACAACGAAGCGAAATGATCCGGATGGCACATGATATCGGCGTAGTGCTTGTAGTCTGCATGATCCAGAATGGATTCATCTGCTCCCAGCGTTTTGCCGAGGAGCTTTTTGCAGTCACATAGAGGGAGACGCTCCCTCGCCCAATCCTCTCCGTAAATCCGTTCCATGCCATTTTCGATCATCACACGTAGGATTTTTTCGTGGCGATGAATGAGACCATGCGCTTTTCGGACGGGTGACGGCGGAGCGTTTTGGCGAAGGAGGAACCTGACGCGACGTTGCTTGTCTTGGCGAGTCAATACTCGGAAGCGCGGCGTTCGCCACAGCCCCGAAATCTCAAGAAATTGCGTGGCATGGCGCAAGGACTTGAATCCAATCAGTGACTCTTCCAACACGGCGTCGACGGCATACAGCGTGTTTCCGGTCACTGGCCCTACATCGGCAAGTACTCCAGAAAGCGCAGCGTGGGTGTTCAACGTGTCGATTTGAAAATCGTGCCACCACGGCAAGCGGTATGCTTCCGCCACCCGCGCGGCCAATGCCGCTTCGCTTGACCGGAACTCCTCAAGTATGCCCGGAAGCGCCAAAGCGCCTGCGCGGCGTGCATCGTCAAGGGCATCCGTGAGCGGCTGCAAAGTCTGGAGTGTTTGCTCCGCAAGCTTGCCTGTGAATGCGTCCACACCAAGGTGCTGTCCGACGGCCAGTTGGTGATCGACGAGGCGGGCATAGTTTTCGCTCACCTGCTTCGTCAACGCCTCGAAATGGGACGGCAAGAGGGATTGACCGATTCCCTCAATGTGGCGACCGTCCAGGTGTCGTATAAGGTCCTCACGCCGAAGTCTTTCAAATTCCAATTGCCGATCAAATTCAGCCAGTCCGCTGGCGGCGCTGGTGAATCGGCGAGTCTCTTCCATGAGTTCATCGCGGCGGCGGCATTCCCTCTCGAACGTGCTCTGGATTTCAGCGTATCCGCTCGCAGCGCTGATCAATTGATCCATATCGGTGAGGTAGGGATTTTTCATGCGCTTCTCGACGGAGGTGCGAGCAGTGCTAAGTGAGTTTCTTATTTGAACTCACCTAGCTTGTGGAGGACATTTGCGCTGTGGCGCCGGCGATTGTCTTATTCGACGCCTCCCAATTCGCAACTAAGTCTATACACACCAACTCGTAGCGTAATGCACGAAGCTCGTCCGCATCGCACAAGGCACACAGCTCGTCGATGCGATCACGTAGCGTGCATTCGCCGAGTAACCGTGCGCAGCCGCAAGGACACGGCATGCGGTGAGCGTCGATCCTCGCCATCAGGGCAAGATCAAGGGCGGCGTCTACGGAGGACTCCGCGATCTGCAAATCGTCGGCGAGATCCTGCAGCTTGCCGGCTGGACCGTGTCGCAGTTCGCCGAAGACAAATGGCCCGCCGCGGTCGAGTTTGACGCTGACCGCGTACAAGTATGGTCTCAATGTTCGCGCCATGAACGCCTGCAAATCCGGGTGCGATCTGAGCAGTCGTTTGAGCGCCAAGGGCGAGCCTAAGCACAGCGACCCATTGTGGCTGTTTACATGAAAATCGGGATCGTTCGGGATGACGCCTCCCACCTCGAAGACGGCCGGCGGTTGGTGCGGAAACGATGCGGGGATCTGAATCGCCAACTCGTACTGGCGCGTGATTCTGCCCGCCGCAGAATGCTCGGCGTCCAGGAAATATAGGCCTTCCACACGGAGCAAGTCCTGGCCACACGGAGCAAGCCGAAGATCCGGTTGCTCCGTGAGAAAGGCGGCCAAGCCCGGTGCAATGTCCATGTCTAGGCCCAGGGCCGTGCGGCCGGCTCGACGGCCGCCGGTGGCGATGGGGCGGCACCGGCGCCGACGGCTTTTACCAAGCGGTCTTGACTCACCGATACTCCAAATCGAGCGAGGGCCCGCTCGAGCAACGGCGCGGCCCCGGCGTTCTCCAGGCTCGCGAAGTCCGCCTTTGCTTGGGCTAGCCAGACGCGAAAGTTTCTTTCCAGCGCCAGGTGCGCATACGCCGGGTCGGCCCACTTGTCCGCGAAATCTTCGACGGGATTGACGGGGTTGGGAACACGCGGAACCGCAGGACGAACATAGCTCTCCATGCGATTCAGAATGCCGGCCAACGTTGCGTCAAGCTCGCTTTCTCCTTGGTACGCTTGAGCCGCCAGAGTGGTGATGATGACCGAGATCGGTTTGGCGTCGGAATTCTGAAGGTACATCACATCGCGATGGCGCTTCAGAATACGAATGGCTGCTTGCAGCGGTGAGTTCCAGCGACGCGAGGGAAGCCGATCGACGGTCGTCCCAGCCTTGGCCGCAGTGCGCTCCAGCAAGGTTTGCGCCTGGCGCATGCGCGATTCGAACCACAGCGCAAAGCCTTCGGAATTGCTGATCTTCCACGCGGCGTTCAACTGCTGATAGTCAGCGGACCGGTTGTCTGTGATGGAGCCGGCATGCTGAGCCACCCTGGCTGCGATCGCGGGATCGATGCCGTTGTTGCGCATACGTTCCTGCAGAACCTGTCGGCGAGCACTGTCTTCAGGGATGGATGGCACCACATCCATATGAAACGCCAGTTCATCCTGATAGGCCAGGCGCCAGCAGCGGTGCTTTTCTTCCAGCGGTTCGAGAATGCGTCGATCGGCGCGGTACGTCTCCAGATCGTTTCCCACCATCCGCTTGAGATCTTCCTGGGTGTGCGTCGCCTTGGTCACACCCTCGCGGAGGCGGCAGCCCACATCCAAGTCATACTCGTCGTTGCCCAAGGGGCGAATGACCGTGCCCAGGCGAAATGAGCCTTGCGGGAAGATGTGCGGCGAATACCGTGAACTGCTCGCACGGCCGCTGGCAAAGAACTCGCCGAGGTTTTGATAGCGTTGATCCGCCCGCTCATAGGCAGAGGGTGGGATCTCCAGTTCCTCGAGCAGCAGTGCGAGATTGCGTTGGGAAAGAGACGATGTCATGGACAATTCCTCGCGGTTAGTTGCTTTGGCGGGCATGGTCGATCAAGGATTCAAAAAACGCGTCGATCTCTGGTTTGTTATGGGTTCGGAAGGCTTCCAGCAGCGCTGAAATCGACAAGTTGGCCCTGTTGGCGAATCGCCGCAGTCGGTTTTTCTCGTCGATCAGCGCCAGTTCCAAAGGGTCTGATTCGCGCACTCGCCCCAGGTCCATGAATACACGGCGGGCATCCGTCATGAGCGGTGGCCCCGTCAGTTCAATCACCGGTGGGCGACACAGAAGGGACATCGCTTCGGAACGATCAGCGGCATGCGCAATCTGTATGCGCCGCCAGTACCAATTCAGATATCGACGCAGACGGCGCGCTTGCCATGCGGCCACAGGGGCTGGTGGTTCGAAGGTCCAGAAAGCGTCAATCGCTTCAGTAATGCTCGTCTTCAAATAGCCGATCAATGTCGAATCATCGACATCGCTGCTCTCGTTCTGACGCAGTAGGTAGTCCACCTGATGCAATGTCCCGTAGGCATCGGCAACATAGTCCAGTCGTTCGAGGCAATTGGCGAATGCGCCAACGTTGGGCGCGGTGTGCTGCGTAAGATATTGGTAGTCATGCAGGTACTCGTGCCAAAAAAAGGCACGGGCCAGCTTCTTGATTCGATCGGCATCGCCACCGGCAGCAGCCATGGAGAGCAGCATCCGGCTGGGGAAAAACCACGCACGTGCCGTACGGTCGAAGGAGAAATCATCGACATCGTCTTGGCGGATGACGTCGTTGTCTTTGACCAGCTGCCATATCGGCGCCAATTCCACGGGGCATGGATTCGCACCGCCGAGTTGGGCCGACAGGTAGCCGGGCCACCCGCCAAGCAACTCCAATTTCTTGGCGTGCTCGCGAACCTGATCGAGGGCCTCGCGCCACAGTTCGCGGACGGTGTCGGCCTGGACGAGTTCCTCCGGCGTCAACGGGCTTAGCACTTCTTCGCCAGCACGGGGCGTCAAAAGGATCGCTGGCGTTTGCGGTGGCGAGTCACTGGACCGATGTCGATACGTCTGGACACGCCGGCCGTTGCGCAATCTCAGTTCTTGTCCCACCGCCAAACACGCTGAGATTGGGCCGGCGAGAAAGAGATGAATCGTCTGGGTGCCGGGCCGGGTGCGGTCGAGTTCCGCCAGGACCTCTCGAACGGTGACGCGCAGCTGGTCCACATCGGCCTGGCTGCGGAACAAGCCTTGGATGGGTGTCTTGCCGCGAGGCCGAATCGTCACATCGGCGATGCGTTGGGTAGGAGCGACAACCTCGTCGACCGGTTCGGTATGGACGGTGTACGAAATTTCGATGCGCAGGGCGACGTCGCCAGCGGTCTCGATGGCGTCTCTCGGCACCCCTACCGTCTCAAAGGCGACCGTCGCTGCTGTCTCTGGCCACTCGAACTTCTTGAGATCGACCGCGTAGTCGCGACATTCGACACGATGCTCGTCGCCAAGAAATGCTGACAGCGCGACCAACGTGGGCACCTCATCGATCCCAATGTATCGCACGATGGCGGGACCGTTTTGATCGAGGTCCGCGAGCACCTGTTTCGCGAACGCTCTGACCCGAGCTTGAACCGGTGGCCAGAACCCACTGGCAACGCTCTGTTCTAGATCGCGCGTATCGAGTCTAAGGACGGTGCGCGGAAGCCGAGCGTCTGCGTCGGTCAAAGAGGCGACGGCTTCCTCTTCTCCCGTTGTGCGAATCGTGCTGATTCCGAGCAGCAGCAGAAGGCGTTTGTGTTGGCTCATTTCGCGTGCATCCTTTTTACCGAGAGAGGACGTCCATGTCAGACACGGGCCTTCTGACCGTTAGCTGCCCTTCTTCAGAAGTTGGGTCAGCGAGTCCACGCCCTCGCGCTTAAGCACCGTGCCCAGTTGAGCATCGGAGCGGTAGCCCTTGGCAAAATCCTCGCCGTACGTCTCACGCAATGTGGCCACGAGCGTGTCGCTGCGCTTTTGACGGATCTGGCCGTCTTCGTCACGCATGCGGTTGTCGAGGCCTTCCGGATAGTGTTTCGTCATCGCCGTTTCCTTGTGTCAAAAAAGCGTTACTAAAATCCGCTCATTAGCGGATCGTGGGTAAAACGCTACGCCCCTTCGCGGTGCATTGCAAGCCTTCGCTAGGCGTGTCTCAGAATGTGAGACGCAGGTCGATCTGCGAGATGAGGTTCAAGCGATGCGCGCGCACCTGGGCGGCATCGCGCGAGACCTGGAAGCGCTCACACAGGGTGAGGATGAGGGCTCGACCGTACTCGGAATTGGGCAGGATGGATTCCAGTGCCGGTGGTGGAACGCGTGCCACCACTTCCTGCGCCACCTTTCGCACCCGCGACACCGGCATCAATAGCGCGCCGCAGGCGTGGCCCGCCTGCCACTCCATCCAGTCCAGTTGCGGCGCATTGATCAGGTTGTCGCGCTTACAAACCTGCACGTCGTCGGCGCGCGGCTTGGGGGGCAGCAAACTCGGTGCCGAACGGCGATCGAAGAGCCAGGTATGAAACAGCACGTGGCCCAGTTCATGTGTGAGCGTCGTGCGCAGGCGATTCTCGCGGGAATCGTCGCTCGCGAGGATTTCATGGATCCGGACAATAGGTTTCTTGCCGGGTCGAAATTCCGTAACGCCCTCGACTCCCTCACCGTACTTTGCGGTGAGATCGGCGTAGGAGTCGAAGTCGTCGACGTGACGCTCGATCAATTTGGTCAGATCGTCGGTGCTGACGGGATAGTCGACCTTGCTGTAGACCGAACGCAGAAACTGCGACATCACTTTCTCGCACTCGACGTCCAGCTCCGCCGGCTCGTAGAACGGACGGTCGATGAAGCGACCCGTGTTGTCAGCGATGAGCTTCAAGGCTTAGCGTGCTTTGACGTTCCTGCGGAATGCGGTGACCAGATTCGTGAAATCCGCTTCGGACTTGATCTGGCGTCGAAGGCTATCGGGCCATCGGTCGGCCAGGAACGCCAGGTATTCCGCGTTGAGATCCAGAATCTTGGAGAATTGGTTGACCAACTGGTCGGAGGAAGGGCTGCGCCGATCGTGCTCGATGTCGTTGAGGTACTGCGGCGAAATGGACTTCGGGTTGCCCGCTTCGTCCTCAAGCTTTACCCGTTCAGCGAGCTCTTTCTGGCTGTATCCCTTCATGCGCCTGGCGGCGCTGATCGCAGATCCGAAGGTTTCAGTGGTGGGCATGGGAACCTCCTCGTGGCGAATTAGCATATCCGCTGTTTAGCGAAATCGGGAGAGGAAACGTATTGGAAGTGCCCTCGCGTGAACGGGCGCAGGTCACGATTTCCCCGATTCGGCAGCGATCTCGCTGGGGAGCGGCAGTTTGAACTGGCTCAAGACCCCCTCCAGGGCTGCCAGGCGCCCGTTGGCGTGCGCTGCGGCGGATTCCGCCTGTTGCCGAGCCCCCGCTTCCGTGGCCAGAGTGCTCTGAGCCTTGAGCAGGTCGGCGCGCAGGGCTTCAAGGGCAACCTGGCCTTGCGCCCACTGCGACTGGGCCGCGGCGCAGGCGTCCGCCTGGGGTTTCAAGGCATCGCGCTCGTGTTCGCGCTCTCGCACGTCGGCGCGGGTCTGGCGCAGTTCTTTCTCCAATTGATCGACCTGTTCAGTCAGGCGGGCGCCTTCGCGATTGAGGTGCAGCAGATCCTGGTTCTTGGCGGTAACGGTGTCGTTGGCCTGCCTCAGGGCCACCTGCAGTTCGTGAATCTGGTGCTCATGCCGGCGTTGTTCCTGTTCGCGCTGTTCCTTGGTCGCTGTCCGGAAGTGATCCAGGGCTTCCCGGGCGTGGCGATGTTTCTCGTCGATCGAGGCGATGTGGGTTTCGTGCTCGGCGAGGCGAGCCGTCAGCCCTGCACTGCGCTCTTCCAACTCGCGGATGCGGGCGTTGGCTTCGACCAGGGCATCGCGGCTAGCGGCATGGGCTTCCTGAGATTCCTGGAGGGCCTGCTGCGTACGCTGCAGCTGGCCAGAAAAGGCCTCGGCGTCCTGTTTGGACCGGGCTGCCGCCGCGCGCGCTTCCGCCACGATGGCATCGCAGGCGGCTTGGCTTTGCGCCAATCGGTCGTCGGCTTCGGTCTGGAGTTGCTGTGCTAAGCGCTGGACCATTTCCGACAGGGCATCGCTGATGGGCACCTCTGGGCGTGATGGTGCCCCGAGCTCCGCGTTGATCTCTTGCAGATGGCGCAGGATCGTCGTATTCGACCCCATCCCGAGGACCCCCCGAATGGCGTCGACGCTGGGATTTTTTCCCTTTTCTAACAGCTCTTTACGTGCTCTTTCTACGTCCGTCCGGTATACGCCGCCGCGTGCCATACGTGGTCTGTCCTGTGTTTATCGTAACTAGTTACATTACATTACATTACGCATTACAAAACAAGTAATTTTAGACAAGAATCGGCGTAAAACTCACATCGCATAATGAGAAGTTATCCCATGTCAGCACATTCTTGGTGCGAAAACAGCCGGGACGCGTTACACAATGCCGGCATCCAGCGACGGCCCTAGCCCAAGTGGCGCAGCGCCGAAACCGCGGGAAACGCCGTATTGGGATTGCGGAAAACAACGGCCGGTGCAGCAGAAATAATGGCGTCGGCCGTGACCTCGAGCGTGTCGTCGCACCGCAAGATCACTGCCGCCAAGTGGGCCTGTTGGAACAGGCGTCCGACGATGGCCTGGACTCCCTCCGCCTCCACAAACACGCGAGGGTCGGAAATCCCTTCGAACTGGACTGACAGGACCCCGGCACGATCGCCCGGCAGCTGCAGATGCACTTTGTCGCGAAGCACGGCATACAGGTCGTCCCGAAACGCATTGGGTGTCCGCTTTGGCCCTCGACACCGGAAAACGATCGGTTCGAAGGCCACCTCACCCCGTCGTTTTGAATACAGGACGTTCCACTGGTGCTTGGGCTGTGGGACGACGGATCTCGCCAGCTCAGCCTGACTGACCTCTGGACTTTGTTCGGCGCGGAACTCCCAGCGCACCGTCAGCGCATCGTTGAGTTGCAATTCCCGTGCTCCCGCCTCCAGAGCCGCCCGCAATGCGCGGTGCCACGGCTTCCGGCTCGCTACGTCAAACCGAAACCCTGGCTGGATTTCCAGTTCGACCTCACCCCACAAGGACCGAGTCTCGAACAAGGCGTAGAGCGCATCACAGGTATCCGCGACCGCCGGGGACTTCACCCGATCAATGTAGTCGCTCCAAAAGCGGCGACATTCCACGTTGAAGTCCAGGCCCTGGCCGATGACCCGAAATTCCGGCCCCCGTTCCTGGCCCGGGGGATACCAGGCCAAATCAAAACCCAGTAGGTAGTACTGCCACGCAACGCGTAGTTCGTGCATGAAATCCAGATGTGTGTCGAGCAGAAGGTCCTGCGCGTATTTATCGCGCGTGGCCTGGGGCATGAACTGGGCGAGCGTTGATAGCTTCAGCCCGTCGCCGGCCAGCAACTGGAATTCCACCGGGTAGCTCGGCAGGACAAGCTGGCCGTTACGCGTGGCGTTGTCGTAGTCACGCAGAACAAACTGCCATGGTCGTCGATCCATCAGAAGGTATCGACGCGCCAGCCCATGGTGCCGGAGCTCCTCATCGAGTAGTTGCTGCGCACGCTCGATCCGCTCCGCCCCCAGGAACGCCTTCAAGGCGGCGACGTAGCCTGGGATCGTGTCGTCGGTGACGGCGTTGGTTCTGCCCGGTCCTGTGTCCTCTGCCATTGCCTGCGCTCGCACCGATCGGAGGGTCCAACGATGGTCCGAACCTCCTTCTCTGTCGAGGCCTTGCTTGGATGCTGCGCGCAGACGCGCTATTGCTGGGTTGGTGCGGTCGGTGGGGCATGCCGAACCGCCGCCATCCTCCGGTCATAGAAGCGAAAGGTCTCGGGGAACCGCAAAGTCCCATTGCCCTGTTCACCAGGCCCCAAACATGTGACATCAATGCGATGGCGTCCTTGGAACGTCTCTCGAATGACCGCGCCGGTATCCTGTACAACCCGCTCCGGGTCGCCGTCGACCTCCAGCCCCAGCAGCAATGACTCTTCGTGCTCGTACATGCCCATCACGCGCGCCAGGTAAGCGGTTCTCACTTCCGGCAGCTGGCTGTACAGCAGTGTCAATGCGTCCAGCGTCGAAACGGGAGGGTCCGCAAGCGGAAGAAACACGATGTGCCGCTCGGACTCCAGCGTGAAAGGCTCAGGCTTCCCCAGCGCGCCGTCTTTCAACAGCACCTCAACCTCGTCGGGCGGCAACTCCACGTTGAATTCGCTGAAGGGATTCAAGTGCAACAATGCGCCGCGCGAGAGCGCTAGAAAGGTGGGCATGTCTAGCACCAGGCACCGAGCACTTTCCGGCACCGCTTCGAACAGCGTTCGCGAAGACGAGAAGAACGGAATGGCCGCGGAACCGTCAACTCGGTTCCACTGTACGAAGCGTATGACATCGTCTCCATGTGCATTGGGTACGATGACGAGGTCCGGGACCAGGATCAGGACATCGCTTTCCAACAGGGTGCGATAGAACGCCGGGCGCCACGCGGGTTCCGCGCAGGCGCGGCGCAGCAGCGATTCTAGTTTTTTACCTTGAGTATCCGGTTCGGATGCAAAGCAGTTCATTGGCTACCCATGTGCGGGGACTTCGACGTTTCGGCTGTTGTTCGTGACGGCGTGCGTCAGCGCTTCAAAGGGTCAACCGGTTGGCATGCAGGGTCTCTACCAGGGCTTCCCGACACGGCCGCTCGGTGTAGTAGCGTTCACCCAATCCCGTGACTTCGTCAGCGAAGAGCACGGTAATGGCGCTGGGCGCATCGGATGGCCGTGCCACGCCACGAATGGTCCAGCCTTCCGTCCTGGCTCTCTTGATGTAAGCCTGCAGGGACGTTGAAAAGACGTGGGCCGGTTTTGTGGGATAGAGGATGTAGCTGGCGATGATGACCGTCGCCACGAGGTCCACCCAATGCCACTGGAATAGCAGAATCAGAATCCCAGAGACCAAAACGCCGAATGCGCCGGCCGCGTCGGCCGCGTTGTGGATGAAGGCTGCGCGCACGTTGAGACTTTCCTTCGACATGGCGTAGGTAATGACCGCAATCGCCGCGTCAACGACCACCGTGGCCGCGCTGATCACGATGACGGTCCAGCCATGGACCTCCACCGGGGATAGGAAGCGCATCCACGCTTCCACCAGTAGGTAGGCACCGATCAGAACGAGTGCTGTGAGGTTGATGGTGGCGCCGATGACTTCGACGCGGCGATAGCCAAACGTTCGCGCTTCGTCGGCAGGCCGCCGGGCGATCCGCCGTGCGATCAAGGCGAGACCGAACGCCGCGCCATCGCTAAAGTTGTGCAACGCGTCGGCGAGGAGTGCCAGGCTTCCTGACAGGATGCCGCCGACGATCTGTGCAACGGTGATCGCGATGTTGAGAGCCATGGCCCACAGCAAGGGGCCGTCGCCTAGCGAACGGGTGCCATGATCGTGGCCATGCCCACCGTGGCTGTGGCCGTGCCCGGCATGGCTGTGCGCATGCCCTTTCTTTGGCTGCGCGGCGCCGTGATCGGCGTCACGCGCGTGGTCGTGATCATGATCGTGGTTGTGCGGGTGCGAGGGGTCGTGCGGGTGCTGATGATTGCTGCTCATGGGAGCCGAACTCCTGGAACGGGATACGCCGGTATTGATTCGTGGGAGCACACGCCGCTACTAGGGCTGACATGGTGAGGAGCGCGCGAACAGGCTCGTCGGTGTGAGTCAGGCGGCGTAGTGGCGTACGCGAGGCAGGAGCCGGGCTATGGGAGGACGCAGCATGGTGTGTTGGGGAGCGGGCGGGAAATCTTCCTTGATCGCAGTCGGCAGCGCGTCGCGACTGACGGGTGCAAGCGTCAACAACGGAATGATCGGCAAGGGAACGCCGTGCGCTGCGGAGCAGTGACAACCGCCCACGCCGGCATGCCAGCACGGGCCGTCGTCATCCGCGTTGTCGTCCACGTCCGACGCGTCGTCATGCGGGCCTGCATCGACAACAACCACTTGCACAGCGCTATCCGAGGACGCCGAGGAACCGAGATCCACGCCGTCGATGTGGAACATCGATGCCCCAACCAGTTTGCTCATGACGAGGAATGTGAGCACCCATACCGAGGTAGCCAGGCGATGGCGAAGTCGAGCGAGCAGTGGCGGGCGGCGACGGTGCATGCGCGGGTCCCTACACGGCGAGGAAATGGCTAGGCAATGGCATTGAGCGTTCCCCTTTCTTCCTTCCCGGATCGAACGGTTTAGGTGTCCCGAGTCGGGCGCATGCCATGCCACTGAGCGAGCTGAATCCGGCTCGCTCAGTGGTGGTCCGTTGAAACTGCATCGGCATGCTGAGCGCCCGAGGACTAGCTTTTCGGGTGGTCGTGATCGGGGCCGGAATGGTCGTGACCGGGCTCCGAGTCGTGGTCCTTGCCGGACGCCAGATCGCACGCCGCATCCGCGCAACTGGCGTCTTCCAGTTGCAGCGTCGCGTGCGTGATCTGGAAACGATCACGCAGCACGCCATTGATGGATGCCAGCAGCTCGCTGTCGCTGGGTCCCTGCGTATTTCGGTCCACGTGTGCGGTGAGGAGCGTTTTCCCGCTGCTCACCGCCCAGACGTGCAGATGGTGGACGCCATCGACACCGGGAACGGCCTTGATGGCCGCTTCGATATCGTTGACGGCCATGCCGGCCGGCACGCCCTCCAGGAGGATGTTGAAGCTGTCCTTCAGGAGTACCCAGGTCCGCGGTAGCACCCACAAACCAATCAGCACTGCGATGATCGGGTCGATCGGCTTCCAGCCTGTTAGCGCAATGACACCGCCAGCGACCAATACCCCGACGGAACCCAGCATGTCGCTCCACACCTCGAGGTACGCGCCTTTGACATTGAGGCTGGATTCGCTTCCTCCCTGCAACAGGCGCATCGAGATGATGTTCACCACCAAGCCCACGGCGGCAATGATCATCATCGCCCCCGAGGCAATCGGGGGTGGATTGCGGAACCGGTCGATCGCTTCCCAGAGGATGTACATCGCGACCAGGAACAGCACGACCGCGTTGAACGCCGCGGCGAGGATCTCGAATCGTGCGTAGCCGAAGGTACGACGCGTATCCGCGGCCCGTCGTCCGACGCGAATGGCAACCAAGGCAATGGCCAGCGCCGCCGTGTCGGTGAGCATGTGAGCAGCGTCCGAGATCAGCGCCAGGCTGTTGGACAACCAACCACCGATGGCTTCCGCCAGCATGAAACCGCCCGTCAGAAAGAGCGCCCACTTCAATGAGCGCTCCGGTGCCTGGCTGATGCCGTGGTCGTGCGAGGCGTGGTCGTCAGCACCACGGGGGCCGCTCACGACACGTCTCCTGACGGTGCGGGCAAGACGGTGCCATCGATCGGCAATGCCAACTCGACGGGACTGACGTAGATCCATCCCGCCACGGGCTGGCCGGTTCGCCCGAACTGCTGGATCAACTGCACCGCGCGATGCACGGTGTCGTCGCTGCAGACCAGTTCCAGGCGAACCTCGCGGGTAACGCGCTCGCCGATTTCCAGGGAATAGTTCTCTTCGCGGGCGCTGAGCGCCCGCAAGAGTCCCTGCACGTCGATGACCGTCAGGTGCCGATATCCGGCGGCATTGAGCGCGTGCACGATGTCGGCCACACGGCCGCGGTGCACGAAGGCTTTCACTTCTTTCATGACAGATACTCCTCGCGAGCACGGCGTTCGGCGCGCTCTTCGATCCATTCGTAGAGAACAGGGAGTAGCAACAGGGTGAGCAGCGTGGACGTGATGAGGCCGCCGACCACCACGGCCGCGAGCGGACGCTGGGTTTCGGCGCCGACGCCTTGCGATAGCAGCATGGGCACGAGACCCAAGACGGCCACGCTCGCGGTCATCAACACCGGGCGCAGACGCAGGGCGGTGCCTTGCACGACGGCCTCGCGGATGGACAGGCCTTTCTCCCGCAGCTCGTTCAAGAAACTCACCAACACGATGCCGTTCAACATGGCGACACCGAACACCGCAATGAAGCCGATCGCCGAGGGCACGGAGAGGTACTGGCGCGTGATGGCCAGCGCAAGGATGCCGCCGATGGTGGCGAACGGCACATTGGCCAGGATCAGCCCCGCATGCCGCACCGAGTTGAAGGCGGTGTAAAGCAACACGAAGATGAAGAAGATCGTGATCGGTACGATGAGCCCCAGCTTTGCCATGGCACGCTGCTGGTTCTCGAATGCGCCACCCCATTCGGTCCAATAGCCGGCCGGCAACTTGACTTGCTGGGCGATCGCCGCGTTCGCATCCTTCACGAAGCCATCGATATCGCGACCCCGCACGTCCATCTGCAGCACCGCATAGCGCTGAAGCGCTTCGCGACGCACGAAGGAATAGCCTTCGGCGACGCTGACGTCCGCCACGTCGCGCAGTGTGACGAGGGCGCCACTGGGGGCACGAAGCGGCAGGCTCTCGATCGCCGGCACCGAGGCCTTGGACTCCTTGTTGAGCACCACGGCGATATCGAAGCGCTTCACGCCATCGAGCAAGGTGCTCACGGGCTCGCCGCCCACGCCGTTGCGCACAACGGTCAGCACGTCGTCCGCATTGAGACCGTAGCGCGCGAGGGCCTCGCGGTTCACCGCGATCTTGATCTGCGGCTTGCCGAGGTTGGCTTCCAGCGCGAGATCCGCGACGCCAGGCACTTTGGCCAGGGCCGCCTTGATCGCCTGGCTCTGGCGATCCAGTTCCTGCAGGTCCGGCCCGTAGAGCTTGAGTGCCAAGGTGGCGCGCACGCCGGAGATGAGTTCTTCCACGCGCATCTGGATCGGCTGGGTGAAGCTCGGCACGGTGGTGGGCACCACCTTTTCCAACGTCTCCAACATCGCCGCATCCAGCTGCTGGATCGAGCGGCCGGTCTTCCATTCCTTCTCCGGCTTCAGCGCGGTGTAGATCTCCATGTAGTTGACGTCGGCGGTCTCGCCCTTTTCGGCGCGGCCGATCATGGCGAGTGTGGTTTCCACCTCAGGAAACTGCTTGAAGGCGTCGGCGATCCGCTTGGACACGTCGATGGATTCGTCGAGCGAGCTGGAGGGAATGCCCGTGACGCGCCACATGATCGAGCCTTCCTGCAGCTGCGGCATGAACTCCTTGCCCAGGAACGGAAACAGCGCGAGGCTCGCCAGCAAGGCGCCACCGGCGATGCCCAGCGTGCGCTTCTTGCGGGCGAGCGCCCACGCCAGCATCGGCGCGTAGCGACGCTTCAGCCATGCCACGAGGCGCGTGTCTTTCTCCTCCTTGGGCTTCAAGATCAGCGCCGCCAGCACCGGGATCAACGTCAGCGCCAGCAACAGCGAGCCGCCCATCGCGAAGCTGATGTTGAGCGCCATCGGCTTGAACAGCTTGCCTTCCAGGCCTTCGAGACTGAAGAGCGGCAGGAACACCACGATGATGATGCCGATCGCGAAGGCGACCGGATTGGCCACTTCGCGTGCAGCCGCGAGCACGGCCGCCGTGCGGTCGACGCGTTCGCCGTGCGCGTGGCGTTCGGCCATGATGCGGAAGGCGTTCTCCACGACGACCACCGCGCCATCGACCATCATGCCGATACCGATCGCGAGGCCGGCGAGCGACATCAGGTTTGCCGACAAGCCCGCGTACTGCATGCCGATGAAAGCGATCAGCATCGCCAATGGCAAGGCCACGATCACGACAACCGCGGAGCGCAATTCGCCCAGGAACAGGAAGAGGATCAGGCCGACCAGCAGCGAGCCTTCGATCAGCGCACGCACCGCGGTGCCAACGGCTTTGTTCACCAGGTCGGTGCGTTCGTAGACCGGCTTCACCACCACGCCTTCCGGCAGCGCGGCCTTGGCCGTCTCGAGCTTGGCTTTTACCGCATCGACGACATTCTTTGCGTTCTCGCCGATGCGCGACAGCGCCATGCCCATCACGACTTCTTTTCCATCACGGGTAACGGCGCCAAACCGCAGCGCGCCGCCTTCGGCGATCTCAGCGACGTCGCGCACGTACACCGGCGTGCCGTCTTCGGTCTTGAGCACGATGCGGCCGATGTCCTCGGCGTTCTTGACGAGGCCCAGGCCGCGCACCAGGAACTGCTCGCGGCCGACGTCGATGAAATTGCCACCGACCTGGCCGTTGTTGGCTTCCAGTGCGGCGATCACTTCCTTGAAGCCGAGCTGGTGTTTGATCAGTTTCAGCGGATCGATGCGCACCTGGTACTGGCGTTCCTGCCCGCCCCATGACGTCACGTCGTCCACACCCGGTGCGGTGCGCAGGATGAGGCGCACGGTCCAGTCCTGCAGACTGCGCAGCTCGGTGTCGCTGAGGCGATCCTTGAGCTTCTCGTCGCTGCGTTCGACGGTGTACCAGAGCACCTGGCCGAGGCCCGAGGTGTTGGGTCCCATGCCCGGTTTGCCATAGCCGGCGGGCAAGCGGTCGCCCACTTCCTGCAGTCGCTCGTTGACGAGCTGGCGGGCAAAGTAGATGTCCATGTCATCGGCGAAATACACCGACACGTAAGACAGGCCAAACAGGCTGACCGAGCGGATTTCCTGCACCTTGGGCAGACCGGCCATCGCCGATTCCACCGGGAAGGTCAGCAACTGCTCGACGTCCTCGGCGGCGAGACCCGGCGATTCGGTGTAGACGTTGACCTGCACCGGCGTCACGTCCGGGAAGGCGTCGATCGGCACATTGCGGACGGCCTGGTAGCCGAGGAAGCCGATCACGATGAACGCGATCAGCACCAGCACTTTGTAGCGCAGCGAGAGTTCGACGAGGGCGTTTAGCATGGACGCGCTCCCGTCTCAGGCGTGGAGAAAGTCGTCATCACTCTTCTCCCAACTGCGACTTCAGGAGGCGCGCCTTCAGCACATACGCGCCTTTCACGACGACGCGATCGCCTTCGGCGAGGCCTCGCGTGATGCGCGCAGACGCACCGCGGGCCGCACCAGCCTCGACGGGCGCGGCTTCAAAGCGATCGCCAGCGACGGCCTTGAACACCACGGTCTGACCCTGCAACTGCACGATCGCTTCGGTCGGCACGGTCAGCACGGGCTCAGTGCCGGAGGTGGCGACAAACGCTTCGACGAATTCGCCGGGGTGCAGCAGGTCCTTGTCGTTCGGTACCTGGATGCGGACCGGCGACGTTCGCGTGGCTTCCTGGCTGCGGTGTGCACGCTGCACCACCTTGCCCTCGAGGCTTTGTCCGTGGGCGACAACACGCGCCGTCGCATCCGCCGCCACGCCTTCGATGGCACTCGGCGGCAATTGGGCTTCGACCCACACGCTGGACTCGTCAACGAGGGTGAAAAGCGGCTTACCCGGCTCCACGCGTTCGCCGATGACGAAGTCGTCCGTCGTGACGCGGCCGGCCTGCGGGGCGAGCAGCGAGAACTCGCCAGTCGCCCGCGATGAGCCACCGCGCAGGAGCGCCGCAATCTCGCCGTCCGCCAGGCCGTAAGCGCGCAACTTCGCGTTCGCCTGATCGCGCGCCACCTGGGCTTCGGTGAAGCGCTTGGCGGAGACCGCGTCCGCGCCGAGGGCCTTCACGCGCTGCCACTCGCGCTCGGCAACGATGAGCGCGCCCTGGGCCTCGGCGACCTCGACGCTCGATAGCGTCACCAGGGGTTGACCGGCTTTGATGGCATCGCCGAGCTTCGCCTCGCGCCGCACGACCTGGGCGGCAACGCGAGGGGATACCAGAACGGTGGCATAGGCATTGGCCTTCACCTCGCCGGGTGCCTTGATCTCTTCGGACTCGATCTGGGATTTCGCTTCGGCCGTGGCGACGCCCAGTTGTTTCTGAGTCGTCGCGTCCAGCACGAGCGGACTTTCTTCTGCGGGGGCTGCCGCGGGGGCCTTCTCGGCAGCCCAACCGTTGGCGGCCACACCGGCCGCCGCAAGCATCACGAATGCAAACTGTTTCATGGGGAGAATTCCTTAAGGAGCGTCGGCGGGGCGATCGGCGAGATCCAGCCACGAGGCAAGACCACCGGACGCGGCGAGCCAATCGGCCCAGGCCTGCCACACGCGGGCGCGCACGCCGGTGGCGGTGAGTTCGGTGTCCAGGCTTTGCTTCAACTGGACGAGGTAGTCCGCGGTGCTGAGCTCACCCGCTTCCCACAGCTTCTGCAGCAGCGCCGCACGATCCGACGCCCGCGCCGCATGGCTGCCTTGCCAGGCGAGCCACGCATCACGCAATGCGCGATAGCTCGTGCGCGCCTGCTCCCACTGCGCGGTCGCACGCAGCCGGCTGTCGCGCCAGGTCGCATCCGCCGCCTCCGCGCTCGCCCGCGCCGCGGTGGTTTCCGCGCGATAGCTGTTGCGCACGAAGAGCGGGATCCGCACGGTCACGCCGACGAGGCGATCGTTAAGCGGGCCGTCGGTCACGCGGCCGGTCGTGAGCGACACGGTCGGGTCGGCACGGCGGTCCCGCTCAGCTACGGTGATGCGGGCCTGCGCCACCTCGCTCTCGGCTTGGGCGCGGCGCACCTCAGGCAGGCTTTCCACGAACGACTCGGAGAATGGCGCTTCACTGGCCGCCGGTGGCGCCACGGGCAACGCTGGCACTTGTGCCACCGCGCCGCCGACTGCGGTGAGGGTCTGCCGGGCTTTGGCCTCGTCCGCGACGAGTTCCGCCTGCTGGGCGCGCGCTTCCTGCGCGGCCAGGTCGGCCAAATCGCGTTCGAGGGACGGAATGTCGCCTTCCCGAAAGCGCTTTTGCGCTAGCGTCGAGAATTGCGACAGCAAATCCACACGCTGTGCGCCCAGCGCCACCTGGTCCTGAGCCACCTGCAAGGCGGCGGCGCCACGCAGCCAGTCCAGCGCGACCTGCAGCCGAACGCCATCGCGCTCTGCCTCGATCGCTCGGGTTTCTGCATCGGCTGCCGCGGCGCGGGCACGGCGCTTGCCGGACCAGTCGATCTGTTGGGCGAGTCCGATGCTGCGGGTATTCACGTCGGCGTTGGAGGAGGACAGCTCCAACTCGGGGTTGTAAAGCGGTCGCGCCGCTGCTTGCGCCAGTGACTGGGACGCGGCAACGCGAGCCTCCGCCGCCTGGACCGCCGGATTGCGGTCCCACACCTCGCGGACGGCCGAGATCAGTGCGGGAGGAGCACGTTCTGCGTCGGGCGAGATCTGAATGACCGGCGCTGGTGTCGGGGTGGCGACCTGCGCCCCGGCCGACAGACTCCCGACAGTGCCGGATAGGCACAGCACGACACGGACGCCCAGCGTCCGCTTTGAAAAATTCATGATGGTTTTCCTGAAAAGTCAATCCGCGACGCACTCGAAGGCGTCGACGATCACGCGCAAGGCGTGGGAGAACGACCGATCAGGAAATGGGAGGGCGAAGAACCGAGGGTTGCGGCGAGCTGACAAAATCACCGTGGCCGATTTGCGGCGGTTGCGCCGGCGCCGCAGCGGTCTGCACCGCGAACTCGGCGACGGGCAATGCCACGCCGTGGGCACACGAACAATGGCAACCGCCGGCGCCACTGTGCCAGCAGGCGGCGGCATCGTCGTCGCCGTCGTCGGCCACCGCGATTGTGCCGTCGTCGGCGGCCTGGACACTGACGGTCGCGCCGGCGACGGAAACGCTGCGCAACCCATCGGCGACGCAACTGGCCGCCAGCACGGTTTTGCCCAGCACCACCAGAGCAAACAGCCATACGCACGTCGCAAGGCGACGACGTAGGCGTGAGATCAAGGGGGCAGCGGAGCGTTGCATAGCTGACGAATTTACCGTTAGCCCGGCAGGTTACACAATTACGGTGGACAATCGCGCTCGCATCGCATACCCATCTGGGGTACAGCATCCGGCCAATGCACGGGCATTCGCATCGACGCTCTCGAAAGCATGATGGCGTGACACGGTCGTCACCGTGCCGTCCCTCGGCGGTGTCGAGGCGGGTGTGCGGCGCCAACCGCGCTGAAGTTTTCTGCCGATTGCCGCCGGTCTCGGACAACGGCAAGAGGGAGCGTTTCGCAACGGGTCTGCTAGGCACTGTGCAGTCGGCGTTGGCATCGCGCTATGCTGCCGGCGTGTACGCCGCCACGCCACCGCT
>Ga0116193_1001377_pt1 | contig 20235 bp, 15 predicted proteins | sample AD_UKC115_MetaG_FD_89892 | JGI IMG/M metagenome (GOLD analysis project Ga0116193, IMG submission 89892) | Active sludge microbial communities of municipal wastewater-treating anaerobic digesters from Hong Kong - AD_UKC115_MetaG | ecosystem: Engineered > Bioreactor > Anaerobic > Digestate... | reverse complement strand
CGCGGGTGTTGCCCAGGTGGTCCTTCAGGAAGTACTCGTGGCTGAGCCCCTGGCCGGTGGCGCGCACCACCCCCTCGGGGTGCAGGATGTAGTCCAGGGACCCATCACCCCTGTACACGCACGACCCCGCGTAGTAGTTCTCCACCGTTATTCCCCTGAGCATGGCCAGCTTGCTTCCGGTTGCGCTGTAAATGTACGAAATATTTTCGGTTCCCCTGCTCACCCTTTTGGGTAGGTTCAGCTGGTTGTACTCCACGCTAAAGCCGCGCATGCCGTCGGTGGTCATGTTGCCGTTGCGGTCGTAGGCGTAGGCCGTTCCTCCGTTAATAGTTCTGAGCCTGTTCCCGTTCCCGCTGTAGTCATAGGCCATGTTGTCCTGTGTTCCCCCGCTCTGGCCCGTCCTCACCAGTGTCTTGATGTTGCCGTTCAGATCGTAGGTGAGGCCGCGCTCCTCATAGGCCGTGCTGTTGGTCAGCGTGCTGGCCGGGGTGGTCCAGTAGTCCGAGCCGGTGAGGCGGTTCAGCGCGTCGTAGCTGTAGCCGTAGGCGCTGCGCTTCAGGGTGCCGTAACCGGTTCTCCACACCGCCTCGGCGATGTTCCCGTTGTGCTGGGGTCGCGCCCCGGTGGCGGTGGTCCCATCGTAGCCCAGGCGCATCCCGAACAGGTCGGCGTAGGTGTCGCTGTTGCCTGCCGCTGTTAGGTCATCAGGGTTGTTAATGCTGGTCAGCCAGCCCCGGATGTTGTAGGCGTAGTCCACGGACTGCCTACCGTTGGCCAAATTCTTCTCCTTGAGCTGCCCCAGCGCGTTGTAGGCGTTGGCGGCCAGGGTAACCGTCCCGGTGGTGCTGCTGCCGCTGGAGGCCACCTGTTCGGTTTTCACCAGGCGCCCGGCGTGGTCGTAGGTGTAGGATGTAGTCACCTCCGTCGTTAACCCCTTGAAAACCTCATGCTCCTGAACCCTCTCCACAAGACCTGAGAATGAGTAACGGGTGCTGGTGGTGTAGCCATCGCCGGCAATCCCGCCGTACAGCGTGCCGCGGGTCTGGATGGGGCGGTAGCGGTCGTCGTAGTAGCTCACGCTGCAGATCCACTTGGCCGAGGCGGTGTGCTCGGTGCTGTCCAGCACCTTGACCCGGCTGCCCGTCACCAGCCCGCTCACCCGCGGGAAGTAGCTGGTACCGTTACTGTAGGCGATCAGCCCGGGCTTGCCCACGAAGCCCAGGTTGGTAAAGCCGTTGGTGCTGGTCAGCTGCGCGTAACCGTCGTAGTAGGTAACGGTGAGGTAATCGTTATCGGAAATGGCCGTGGCCGGAAAGCTGCGCTTCGAGTATCCGAGCGGCTGGTTGCCGTCGCGCTCCTCAAAGAGGTTGTTCCCCGAGAAGGTGTTGGCGTACCGCTGCAGTGAGTCCAGCCCATGGGGGAAGGAGTACTCTGCAGTGGCCACGGGTCGGTTTAGCGCATCGTATTTGGTGACAACCCAGTTACCCGCTTCTCGTTGGTTTCCATCCTGGGTTGCCACAAGCCTGTCGCGCTGGTCGTACACCAGGTACACGGGCTCAGCGCCGGGCAGCTGCCTCACGGTCATCCGGCCGCGGCCGTCGTAGGCGTAGTAGTAGCCATACTTTATGACCAGGTCGTGGGAGCTGGTGAAGCTGGCGGTCGAGCCCATACCATCCACGAACATCGGGGGCAGCACGTAGCGCAGGCGTCCCAGGTCGTCGTAGGCGTAGTAGGTGCTGGCGGCACTCGCGGTGCCCGCTGCGGCCACCCTCAGCACCACCTGCCCCTGCAGGTCCCTGTACTCGCGGCTGGCCACCCCGTTCTCATCGGTGGTCTGGGTCATGTAGAGCGTGCCAGCAGCGTAGGAGCCAGGGGTGCTAAGCGCGCCCGTGCTGCTCACCATCCAGCGTTTCACCTCGCCCGCGGCGTTGGTGCCGTAGGCCTTGCCCACGGTGTGCCCGCTACCCGCTATACTCGCGCTGGCGGGCTGCCATGCCTCGCCGGGCGCACCCTGCTGCAGCACCCGGTTCAGGGGCGATGCCTCAAACACGGTCTCGGCGAACGGGTAGTCCGTGTCGGGGATGTCCGTGCTGGCGTTTCCACCCGTAATGCGGTAGTACCTGTACTGTTCGGAGCTCCTGTAACCCGCATCGCTCAGGTCGTGGGGACGGTACTGCCCGGTGGCCGCGGTGGCCTCGTAGGGGAGGTACTGCCGGTGCTCGCGCCCCAGGGCGTCGTAGCCGATGGGGGTTACAATATCGCCCTTGTTAGAACTGGCCGCTACAGCAATGGTTTGTAAAGGACGCCCAAGACCATCGAAATACTGAATATTGTGGGTAATATCTCCACATTTTAATCCATTTAATAACGATGTGTTTGACAAATCGGCTGAACTCAGTGGAACTTGCATTGCCGAAACCATTATGTAGTTTTGCTGTGAACTAGGAGTAGGTGCTTTATAATGACCAGCTAAAATTGTTTTGTCAGCCGTGTTTGTACATCCATTTAACCCTATTGCAGTTACTGAATATGTTGTTGTCGATAACGGGCTTACATTGATAATCGAAGTGGTTTCGCCTGTGCTCCATAAATAGGAAACGCCACCATTAGCAGTAAGTGTTGCACTTGGATTTGCATAATTCACTTCCTCAAAATTTGCGACGATACTTACGCTGGGTTTTGTTTTGTTTGTGAGAATAGAAATAGTAGCTGATGATGTGCAGCCGTTTGATCCCACCTCGTTTACTGTATAGGTGGTTGTAGCAGTGGGGCTCACAGAGATGGACGGGCTAGTCCCGATGAGCTCATTCCCGTTGATGGTTTGAGCGTACCAACGGTACGTAGCGCCCTGTATGGGGTTAACCGTCATCGCGGATGTAGGGTTTGTACAGGTTACCTCGGTACGGTCGGCCGTGATGGTCGCTACGTGCTGAATATTGTTCCGGGCGATAACCTGACTTGCCGTGGTTGTACAGCCGTTGGCTGCGGTAACTGTCACCGTGTACGGTGTTATTGAGCCATTGGTTACGGTGATGGCAGCTGTGGTAGCTCCGGTGCTCCACAGGTATGTACCTCCCCCCGATGCGGTTAGCGTTGCTTCCGGGTAGGTACAGGTGATCTCAGTGCGGTTGGCGGTGATGCTCGCCACTGGGGCGGTCTTGTTCACCGTGATAGTTTTGGTGGCGCTAGAGGTGCAGCCGTTGGCGCTGGTCACCGTGACCGTGTAGGTGGTTGTGCTGGTTGGGCTCACCGTGATGGCCGATGTGGTCGCCCCAGTGCTCCATAAGAACGAGTCCCCTTTCGATGCGGTGAGGGTAGCACTCGGTTGCGCGCAGGTTACCTCAGTCCGGTTGGCCGTGATACTTGCTACGGGAGCTGCATTTACAACAATATTTCTATCGGAAGTTGCAGCAACTCCTCCTACAGGATAATTTGATGTAAGCCTTAAAACAACTGTTCCGCTGAAATTACTTGCAGGTGTATAGGTTACCGAGGAGGGATTTGAAGTATACCCTGTATTGCTTAAAGAACCACCACCCGAAATAATAGACCATGCACCAGTTGTAGCACTTCCACCTACACTTGCACCACTTAATGTTATTGGTGAAGGGCTAGGCGATTGACATGTATTGATTGTACCACCAGCAAAAGCTGTTGTAGTTACAGCTGCTGCTTGATTAACCGTAATTGTATTTCCCATATAATTACCTAAAACAATACTACCTGAACGTGCAGCACCAGTATTTGCTGAGACACTAACAAATAGTTGATTACCACTTTTTGTTAATGTAATCCACGAAACGCTTTTAGTATAAGTCCACCGATCACAAAAATCTTCAGTAGTAACATTGATAACTTGGTTACCTGTTTGTTGAGAGGTAAAATTCAATGTTGATGGAGAATAGCCTACTACAGGACAAATAATAATGGGATCAATTTTTTTTTGGCCACTAACAGTAATGCTAGAGATTAGGAATAATATAACTACTGTAACTTTCCTGAGAGTATTATAAATAGTATTCATCGTATTCTTTCTAAAAAGTTATTATATTTTTAATTAGCATAGTTATACTCATACTTCTTGATAACATTGTAACTATTATCTCTTACATAGATTAGCCGTCCTAATCCATCGTATTCATAGTATGTAGTAATTCCATTTGGGTCGGTTTGGGAAGTTATGCCAATACCTGGTATATAAGTATAAGTATTAATCAGAGCAACATTGGGCACTTTTTGTCTAATACTTTGATTTAAACTTTTAAATGAATTACGGGCTAGTTCACTGTTAAAATTTGAATGAAATTGAATTGCATTTAGTTCATCCTTTAACTCTTGTGTAAGTTCATTATATTTCAAATTACTTATTTTAGCCACGGGATATTCGTCGTTATAACTCCAAAAATACGCTGTAGTTATTTGTGTATTATCAGTTTGCTCAATTAACTTTCCAGAATAACTATGCTTAAGTTCAAATCGCTTTTCGTAAATCATGCTATCAAGATTTAACTCATAGTATTCTATAGGTACAATATTCCCATTACAAAAATCGTATTTGTTAAAACTCCCCTTAGTGATTAGTCCATTCTTATAGCCAACACTTAATATTGGTATACTCAACATATTCCTGCTTACCATTTCAGAGTGTACTTCACCGTTAATAACCGCACCTTGAATAGTGAAGTTAATATCCTTAGCATAAAAGATATTCGTTGTAACATCTTCAACAGGAATAGCAGTACCTTGTTGAAGTCTTTCCCTAAATCTTTTTGTAATAGTTTTAACCTGTCTATCAATATTATAAAGGTAAGAAGTAGTAATTACTGTAATTATGTCAACATTATTAAAAAATGTTTCGGTTTTTGAGGAAAGATAAGTATCGTAAATTGTTTTAACGTATGTTTTATAGTACATTTTGTGCTTATCTTGATTATTTTCATAGTAACCAGGAGTGTTTATAATGAATCCTGTCCTAATACCAGGTATTAAATATTTAGCTAACGAAGAATAGTTATAAGAAACAGTTTTTAAGGGTTTACCATTATCAAAATATTGAGTTTCGGACAACAATTGGCCTCTTAAACAATCTCTATCATCAACGGGTTCACTTAAAAAGGGTCTAACAGAATAAACACAATTGCTTGATATGGTTCCTAAAGTTACACCTCCCCCAAAATAGTTATCGTTAGTAATTGAAAATTTCGAAATTGAGTAACTGTTATCGCTTAAAACCTCTCTTACTTCTCTGTATCCAACTGGTGAGCCTTTGGTTAAAGTAAGATTACTCTGATTAATATTTGTTCTATTAAAAACAGCATCGTATAAACAATCATAGCCCTGTTCAAATCTAGGATTATAAGATACATACTCATAAATTGGCTCTGAGTTCATCATAACCCCACTTGACCAATTTTGTTTATCTTCTAAATTGTATTTGTAATTCGTAATTGTAGATACCTCATTAAACGCCGAATAGTTTGTTATACTTTTGACTCTTATACCTCCAGAAGTTTTCTCCACCTTACTTTGAGGTAAACTTCCTGGGATTAAGTATCTTATGTTACATTCTGCTGTGAAAGGATTATCGATAGTTGGTTCTACGGATTTATTGACCATTGTTAACCTATAAATTCCTTGGCTCATTTGTACTTCTTCGGAATTTATATTGCTACAAACAAAAAAAGAATTAGTACCATTTTGATTTGTAATTTTGGCTTCGAGTAGAGTGTGATCCTTAACAACATTAAAGGTTACTATCATGTCCTTATAGAGTTCAAACTCAAAATAATTATTTGGTTCCACTGAAGAATAGTTCCAACGTGCAACTATTGCCAGTTCATTATTCTCATTAGGATCTAATTCCTTCAATGTTGTACCTTCGTAATAAGCAGAATATGTATTAGGCTCATAATCAAACAAGGAATAACCACCTGTTGGATAAGTAATTCTTGAAAGGGTGCCCGCTTTTGTACTTGTCCCTGTTTCATCAGGTTCAAGAATGCCGCCAGAATAAGCCACATTTAGAAAAGTAGTTGCAGGAATATCTCCGTATGGTTTTGTTTCGTTTGCTGTTTGTCCGTTATAATAACCCCAGTAGTCCTTTTGCTTTGAATAACGTGAGGGCAATCCTGTAAAATAATCAAAGGAGTGTGTTCCTCCATCTTCGCCATTACTGGTATTTTTTGTAAGGCTATTTAATCTTAGTCGTTTATCATAATAATTACTGCCTGCATCAAAATAGGAGTAATTAAAAGTAAAATATATATCATTATTGGTGTAAAAATTATCTATAGTTAAATTATCCAATTTTTGGCCAGTAAGGTTCATTAAATCTTCCCTAGAAGAGTAGTTGAAAATAACTCTACAATTATTAGTTGTAATACTATCTATGAATTTCGTATCTGCAATGATTTGGCTTTTATTAAAAGATTTTATGTTAGTAGTTGGAGAATACGATTCGGCGCAAATAACCTTACCATAAACAGAAGATTTGCGGATATCGTATTTCTCCTTAACTGTAGAGTAATTAAATTTAATTTCGTCTCCTGTGTTAGGATCATATATTCTTGATAAATACCATGTTGAACAGTATACTACTTCGCCTTCGGCACCAACACTAAAATCGCCACCATTTACGGCTTGAGAATTGGTGTATGAAGTAGAACTGGCAATAAATTCATAAACAATACCTTTAAAGTCCGTTGCTCTAAAATTAAAGGAGTTATAGCCTGTTGAAATAAATTCAATTGTAATGTCAGAGTGAGGAGTTATGTGGCAAGAATTGGTATATGGATCAATATACATAGTTCCTGAAAATCCCATAAAATTAAAACTAAACACATCGGGTTCTAAGTCACGTAAAGAAGAACAGGATTGGAATAGATTTGCAAAGGACAGATTGGTGTTATTTAAAAACCCATTAAGATTTAGATTTGGATTAATTAACAAACTGGAGTTGTTAAAATACCCGTTAGTATTCTCGTCAGGTTTCCCAACAACAGATCTAGTAATTATTCCTCCTGCATTTAAACTCCAGCCTAGACCAACATAACTAGCAAGTTCCTCCACTTTTACACCTGATGCGTGGTAACTTAAACTAAGCGGAACAGAGAGGCTTCCTTGTTTTAACTCATACAAAGGAATTGAAATATTTGGTACGCCTGTATATTTGCTTACAGGTATTACACCATACTTTCCTAATGCAGCCTCAGTTGGTGGAGGTGGAATAATATTAACATCGGGTTGATTAACACCTTGCTGATTAACTTCCTGTGAAAATAATGGATGTGAAAGACCCAGCAGAACGACTGAAGCAACAACTATGTAAAACACATTAACTCTAGACATTTTAATGAATAATTATGATTATTAATCGATTGGTTTATGGTCAATATTTATAAACACAATAAACAAATGAACACTCAAGGTAAGTGTCCTTAAAAAAAACTTATAATGATTAAGAAAGGTTTAAATTTAGAAGTCATTTCAGATGGAAAAGCCAAATTTAAAAAACCATTTTCATTTCAAAAGTAATATTTATTTTTTACAAATTAAGCTAAATATGCTTTAAAACATATTTAATAACAAAACCTTTAGGAGCTTATGTTTACTATGAAAATGTCGTGCTTAACTGAAACAGCGGCAAGTACATCGCAATAAGTATTACCCCAACCAGCAAACCAACCAGTATTATCAGCAGTGGCTCAAGCAGGTTGCTCAGAATGCTCATGCTATTCTCTACAATCTCGTTGTACTGGGTGCTAAGCTCGTTGAAAACCTCATCCATCTTGTTCACCTCCTCGGCCACCTTCACCAAGGCAACCATTTTCCGATCGAAGATCGGGTATTTCTCCATGGTTTGGTAGAGGTACTGCCCCTTGAGTATTCCCTCCTTAATTTGAACCATAGCCAACTCGTAGGGGTAAAAACCAATCATCTTTTCAACCAGTTCTATTGCCCGCAACATGGGAACTTTAGCCGATATAAGTAACGCCATGGAATGGCAAAAACGCGCTGTATATACCTTCTGGGTTATCGATCCAAAAATAGGCATCTTAAGGAGTATCATCGATGAGTATTTTCTGTATAGCGGCTGCTTCCTATATGCTATAATTAAGGCCACAACTCCACCAATTGCCAGTAGTATCAGCAAAAAGTAGTTTGTAAAAAATTCGGACATGGCAATAACCGACTTTGTAATTCCGGGCAACTCTCCCTGGAAGCGTTTGAAAACCTCGGTAAATATTGGAACCACAAAGTTCATCATAAATCCAACCGCTGCAAAAGCTGTAATTATGACTATTATTGGGTAGCTCAATGCATTCATCACCTGACGGCGTTGCTTTAACTTACGCTTATAGAAGGTTGAGAGTTGGGTTAAAACCATTTCCAACTTTCCAGTTTCCTCCCCAATTCTTATGCTGTAAAACTCGTAGGGAGAGAATCCCTGAACCAATTCCAACGACTCTGAGAAACTTTTACCCGAAATCAAGAGGTTTTTGACCTGAGTAATAACATTCTTCTCCTTGTTCTTACTGAGTTCCTCCAGTAAAATATCCAGCGCTTTACCGACATCGACTCCAGAGTTTAACAATAGCGACAGTTCACTATAGAAAGACTCCTTGCTCTTATCGCCAAAACCCTTTGAAAACGATATATCCTTTTTCAGGAATGAAAGGAACCCGGCAGATTCTTGCTCCTTCTTTGGTTTTCTGCTCTTTATTCTAGAAATATCAATTGCCATTTTCAAATATTAAATTTACCAGGAACCTTCCTCGAATTGGTTTGTATGCATGAAATTTTATAGGTTTTCCATTTACATTGAACTCAATAAACAAACCATTCACTAAGTCTGATTGGCCCTGGTATAAAAGCTCCATTGCGTTAGATTTTATGCCATACTTTACCCTTGCGTTGCTATTTTCCCTTACCACGGAATCGATATAAAAGGTATACGTATTATACTCCCGGTCGTTAGCAAGATTTAGGGCTCTTCCAGAAATATTAATTAGTACAGCTTTGCTTAAATCCTGCTGCAGCTGGGTAGTAAGATCAACGTAGCTGTAATACAAATCTGAATCGTTCTGGAACTTTCCAATTCCCTTAACTACATTGGTCCAGAGCAGAATTCCGATAGATATAATGGTAACGAGCAACACCATCGAAACCATTAGCTCAACTATGGTAAACGCTGGAATTTTACTACTTAAATCAATTTTAAAAATCCTTTTCATCCTTTAAACCATAACCATTCAAGCGAACCAGCTGTTGCTTACGGGCTATTTGTGGGCCATTTGTATAGAAAGCGGTTACGCTGAAATCTATCAATTTTTCGCTATGCTCCGATACCTCAGACTTACGAACTACATAGAAACTCTTAAAATCATAGGTTTTGTCGCCATACTCCTCCTCTAGGAGCGATAAATTATAAATGCCATTTACCTCGTTAAATGCCCGAACCTTTAACCCAACATTGCTCCTGCGGTTAATATTGTTGATTACTAAAAAAACTATGGTTGTTATTGTAGCTAAAAGTGCCAATGCCACAACAGCTTCAACAAGTGTAGATGCCCCAAGTCTTTTTTTCCATAAACTTAAAGTATTTTTTCCCCCCATCTTTTTGGTGTTTTGAAATGAATTAAAACGATCTCTTTAGAGTTATTGGACATCTACTTAAATTAAAATATAAATACTAGTAAACCCAATCAATAAATCGCATCTCGGGATACTTCAAAATAAAAGGCATGCAGGCGAAGTTTAATGGGAGTTCCTCCGAGTTTATGGTAGCATTAAATAGATAATTCTCATAGTACGCATAGTTGGTTTTAAGTGTAAATAAATCTACAATCATCGAACCAATCACAACTCCCTTATGCAAGACCTTACCTGGACAGTATACCTGCCCCCTAATAGTAGCACCATGTTCAATGGTCAGATCAGGGGGGTAAGTTGCGTTAGAAAGTTCGTTCCATATCCAGACAACTCCAGTTACCTGAGAGTTTGCCCTTAACATGATTGAAATTGTTGCAGGATTCATGCTCACCACGCATAGGTTTGTTGGATAATCCAGTTTTACATCCTCCTCCACAATAATTGTATCAGAGGCAAATAGCTGAGCATGTCCCACAAACCCTTTCTTCACAATTATTTTGCGGGCTGCAACTATTACATTTTGAAGTTCTAATGAGGATTCAAGTTCTATAATTGAATACGAGTGTAAAACCACTTTCCCCGATACGCTTACATTTGATATTTTCCAAATTGAATCGATAGCATTAATAACAAGCAAACTATCGTAAAAAGAGTTGTACAACTCTTTTTTACCTATCAGGTAGTCTCCCTGCTTGTTAATTCCAACATATTCTGCTTCAATTATTTTTTTTGAGTTATTTATCATAAAATCGGGAGGTGATGGTATCTGGGCGCTACTCTCAAAAATGTAATCGTCCCGTTTTTCTATTGTTCCGCTGAACAAAATTCCTTCAATTCTCGATGTTCTAAAGCCCAACTTGGGCAGATAGCATCGCCCGCTTACTACGCTATTACCACAAACCGACAGGTATCGATTCTTATCGGTCATGTATAGTGCAAAAGGTTTTTCGGAACCATAGGCATTTCCAAAAAGCGCAATTTTAGTTTTTGAGAGTTCCTTATACTTAGTTTCAAACCTGATTAACCGGTATACTCCCCAAAACTCACTACTTACCTTTACATTCGAAGGATTATCCTTGAAAATATCAATACTAGCAGTGGACCCGTCGCTAACCATTTCGGGATTTACCTGATACAACTCTATGGCCGACTCTATATTTGAATCCAACTGGCTAATGCCAACCTGTCTTACAAATAGTATATTTTTGTAGTGAACAAAAAGGATATAGTTGGTTAGCAGAACGGTCAGCAAAAAGAGTAGAAAAATTACATAGTAGAGCGCACCTGCCCTTAATTTTCTCTGTATTTTTCTGCCCTTTAACATTGATACGGTCTAATATCTCTCTTTTCCTAAAATTCTTTTATACCAAGGCCTCTTTGTAGCGGTTGAATCAGCCAAATTATCATTGGATTCGGCAATCTCATTACCTTTTTCAACCTGTATAAGCGAGCCATCCTGGTTATACTCAACCGGGAAGCCTTTAAGGATTCCATTTTTCCATGTCTCAACTTTTTTTATATTTCCGTTGGAGTACCAGTACTTCCACACTCCATCCATCAATCCGTTGGAAAATGATCCCTGAACCACTAGCAGGTTTTCCCTTGATAGAACCCTGTAGTTACCATTCAATAAATTCCCATTATAGCCACCAACGTTGGAACTAATTTTATCGGTGTAGTACCAGTAGTACCTCAGGTTATCCTTTGGATTTACCCTTGCTGGTTTTATTAAAAACTGAGCAAATATTCTGGTGCTATCTGTATTAATTGTAATTTCTCTTGAGGTAGGATAAATATTACTGGGCATTTGAGTGCAACCAATAAAAATAACACCCACTATTAATAATACATATTGATATCGCATGTTCTATTTCTCCTTTTTTATTGAAAACGATTTAACCATACTGCTATTTCGTAAAAGGATTGAATCCTTATAGATATTCAGAACTTTAATATTTTTAATGGAATCCTGCTCTTTAATTAGAAAATCGGATTTATCAATCTTCAGCAAGCCTACTTTTCGACTTTTGTCAGACGACTCTACAATTCCCCCATATGAAATCTCAGGCCAGTTCACCTGAATAGTAGTAGGTTGATAGTTTTCCTGATAATCGTTGTAAGGCTGAACCGATCTATTTTTATTCTCACTCAACTTTATACTCTTCAGAAAGGGATCGGAATAGGATGCATCTATCGTGAATCTATCCTGTGAAATTTTAATTCCGGCACTCTTAATTGGGTTTATTTCCGTGATTTCCACACTATCACCATTCTTAAAGTACGATAGTATTTTAACGGCGATAAGCCCCCAAACAATCAGTACCAGGATTCCTAAAATAATGTTTTTTCCCTTAGCTTTTGCCATTTTACTGTATAGTAAAGATAAATGTATCGCTAAATTCACTCTTGTTCCCAGCCTTGTCTATTGTTTTAACTCTCCAGTAAACCTTGCCGGTATAATCGGTTGTTAACTTATAACTTTTAGTCGTACTTTTCTCAAAAAACAACTTAGAGCTTGAGGAAAAAGTACTTTCCTTTGCAATGTAAATGCTATCGTAAACAGTTGTGGCGTCCGTTGAGGAGTAATCCCAGGTTAAATCCACCGGAACGGTTGTTACAGTTGAATTATTGGTTGGTGTTTTCAGTACAGGTTTTTCGGGTGCAGTTAAATCAATAATGAAAGTGTTGTTTTGAACTTTGGATTGCGAATTATCATTATACCCTCGAACACCCCATACATACGTACCCTCCGCTAGTGTTTTAGTGATAGTATCCTTTGTGGTAAATTCCATAGGAAATGCCAAACTTCCATCCCAAGTATTCTTCTTTACTATTAATGCGTAATTCGTAGCATTTGGCAACTTGTACCATTGAAATTTAATTGAAGTTACACCAAACACATCCTGATCCGAAGGAGATTTCAACAGCACTTCTTGATCTGATAAATCTGGCACATTCTCTATGGTTAGATTTCTCGTAAACCACTGTGTTTCATATGCGCTATTGATTGCTTTTACTCTCCACTGATACCTGCTTGGATTAAGAGTAATTTCAAACTTATTGCTTGTTAGCAAGGTATCCAATGGAATGGATAGTATTGTATCAAAGTTTGTTGAGACTATTTGTAACCTGTAGTTTGCCGCTTCGTCCAGTTCATTCCACCAAAATGTCAGAGTGGTTTTGGTTGTAACCAAATTATCGACCGGAGCAATAACCTCAATAACTGAATCGGATATATCCTCATCAATAAACTCATCGCACGAGGCAAGGATTAGCAATGCTAATAGAAGTAGATAATTAATTTTACTCATGGGTTACCTCTTTTATATCTTGTATGAATAACGTCATCAATAGCTGTGAAGTGCCGGTTGTATTTTGCTTCGAAATCGAAAAATCAACCGATTTAATTACACCTGGATAGTGCTTGGTTTCTAGTTCGAATAGCAAATTCAACAAATCAATATAGCCACCTGCTACAACAGCTTTATATGTTAATACTCTATAATCATTATCGGAGTATTCATGTGGCGCTGGGAAACTAACTATATTTAAACTATGTGCGTTGCTATAACCTGAGATTCCTTCAAGTAGCTGCTCCTGAGTGTAGTTTCCAATATAGCTATCGGAACCAACCAAGGAATCAATCTTTTTGAGCTCCTTTTCATAGAAAAGAATACTTGCAGTTGCATCGCTCACGCTCTCTGTTTTTTCCTTTATTTCGTTATACTGCTTTTTTATTTTGAGTGTCTCCTTTATTGAAAAAATATAAATAAACCAAAGAATGACAAACCCTCCAACTAGAAGGTAAATAAACTTTTGCCTGTATGTTGAATTCTTAAACATTACTTAATCTCAAGTATTATCTCAAAATAAATTGGTTTATCAGGCTGTTCCTGCCCAAACTGATTAATATAAATATCCTGCAGCCAATTCTCTAGTTTCAGATTATCTTTCCAGATGTTGAAATAGCGACTGTTAGAACAATTTCCTGCCACTATAATTCTATTCTCATCGTACATTATTGGTTTATCGCTTCGAACCTTATCATCAACAGGGAAAATTTGAATGGATGTCAGCTGTACAGAATCCGGAACTAACCGGGCAATTCTATCGGAGTAGTAGGAGAACCTGGATGATGTTAACAGCCCAGATCGCTCAATAAACTTTCTCTTTTTCGTGTATAGATCTTTAAGCTCATCATTCCGGCTAAGCAGCGATTGGTGTTGCTGGAGCATATTGTTGGCCGCCTCGAACTTATCGTTGTAGTTCGAAAACACCATAAAGTTTACCAAAAGTATTGTAAAAATGGCGATGAGTATAGACCATCCCGCTAGCCATATAGCCCTTTTAAAAATAAAATCATCTTGATACTTTGAGGAAACTTTTATTTCATCAACACCTATATTGGCAAGATAGCTTACAGAAAGCGCATAGGCTGGGAATAGACACGCCCTTATGCTTTCCCCATTTACAAAAGTAAAATCTAAATCTTTGTAAGCACTTTGCGAATAGGTAATTTGATCCACTGTTCCATTAATCTCCCATAATTCGCTACGAAATTTAAGCCCATCATCAAATAGAAACTTAGTGTACGAAAGAACAAATGGGCCTAAATATACCATTGCTGGTATAACATCGATCCTGAGAAAAGAACTAATTAAGCTCTCAAGATTCTCCCTTCGTATTACGCTGAGGAAATGTCCATTGCCGCATTCCGACTGTTGAATATAAAAGTCATCCTTACTGGCATTGGGTAAAACAAGGTCTAGAGGGTTTGCACCAATGTCTTCGGTAATATATCTGTGAATTACATTTTTGCCATCAACGCATAGCACAACCGGAGTATTCTTCTTCAGGTACTTTTTAATGTCATCAAAGGAGCTAAGCTCAACGGCCTGGCTCTCGATTGATATTTTTCCGAGTCGTTTAACTGTCTTTATTAAATGCAACGCAAACTTATCGGCACTATGAAATGTAACCTGAATCCCAATTGCTGAGGAACCTCTAATAAATCCAATATTTTTAATTCTATCGAGCATTATCCGATTATTGTGGGTCGAATAAATATATTAAGCTTTGTATCCGATTTTTCCTTAGTTCTACTGCTGAAAAACCATTTAATGATAGGGATTCTTTGAAGTATGGGTATTCCACTCGATGATTCTCTCGTGCTTTTCTCCTCCAAACCACCCAACAGAACCATATCCTGATTTTTAACCCTAATTTTTGAAGAAAAATCTCTAGAAACAAGACCTGGGGGAGCATACTCACTAATTCGTTCCGTAAAATCGGACTGGGTGACCTGAACGTTCAGGGTTATCTGATCATCGCCCGAAACGAATGGCTTTATAACAACCTCGAGTTTAGCTTCCACATTTGAGTAATTCGTTGTCTCAGAAACCACCTGTGTTTGACCAGCCACAACATTGCTTTGTTTAACCAAGTAGTACTCCGTTTCTCCAATGTTAATTTTAGCCTCATTACCATTCAGCGTGGATAGAATAGGTGTTGAACGAATCTTTAAAGCCCCCAGACTCTCCAAAGCCTTTATGTTTAGGTAGAAATCATCGCTCACTTTACCCAGATTGGCCAAGCCAACCCCCTCTATTAAGTTGTTGATTCCCTTTGTACTTAGTTGAAGATCAATTCCTGGAAAAATAGATCCAGTTGTTTTTGTCGGTACATCACCCAAACCAGCCTTTATGCCTGTTTCAAGCGTTGTGGTGGACTGAATATCCACAATTATAACCTCAATCATTATCACAGGGATCAACTTGTCTATCTGGTAGCAAAAATCCTCAAAAACCTTTATCTTTTCATTGCTTCCGCTGGCCAGAATACTGTTTAAGTCAGGGAATTCTTTAAGTGATAAATCCTGCGTAAACTCTTTGGGAATTACAGATAGCAGGCTATCAACCGGTCGGTAGTTAAATTTTATTATCCTATTAGATTTAAACTCGCTTAACTTTCTGTCACCTATAATGTAGATATTACCATCCTTTACGTAGGTTATGTCCTTTCCAGTAAACATCCCTTTCAAAAGATCATCGTACTCTACGTTTTGCAGCGATAGGGTAATATTGTCTTTTAGATCAGTGCTTATAAAGTAGTTTACCCCGCACTGTTTCGAGGCCTCCTTTACTATTTCGAACATAGGGGCATCAATGGCATTGATAGAAATTCTGCTACCCGATGTCTTTGCAATATTCAGATCGTAGGAATCTTGCTCGCCTCCTCTGTTTCGCCGACTCGATTGCCGGACTTGATCGCGGTTAGTGCCGTAAGAATCATAAGATTGTTGACCCTGATTTACAGGTTGTTTAGGTAGGATATCTTTTATAAAAAAACTACCATCATCACTAACCTCAACATCCAGATTGTTCGCCTTAACTAGGTTTTCAATGGCACTCCTAAAGGGTAGGTTTTGCACATATATGTTTATCAGTTTATCTTTGGTATCGGGCTGATTAATAACATTTTTACCCGTTTCCTGGGTAATCTGCCGGGTAACAATCGAAAGCGGAATATTCTGAAAATCAATGGTAAGTAAATCCTCACCTCCTTTGTAGTCCACAACCCCTTTTAATGGGCGCTGAGCAGCCTGTGGTCGGTACAAATCAATGATGTTCCCAACAGCAGTAATCTCCAACTTATACTGCTTACATAGAAAAATTAACAGATCGGCAACCCTTACCTTGGTAAAATTATTAATCACAACAAAGTCCAAATCGGTGGCAACGTTTATGTTCAAACCAGAAAGGTTGGCTACAGCTCTAACAAACTCCTGAATGGAAACATTAGTTACCGTTATATCGATGGTTCTATTTAGCGCATCAATGCTTTTGGATAATTCCTCTATACGATAGGCTATATCTGTTGAGTCGACCGTAGATTGTATCAACGTGTCGGAGATTGCTCTACATTCGGCCTTTAACCTTGTTGAAATGCAGAGCAAAGAGCAAAGAAACACTATTACTCCTAAAAATTTTTGCATGGTATATTTTGTTCTATTCATTTTTTAATTTACTGTAAATCGATGAGCATTGGGTATATCTCATCCAGCGAGGTTTCACCCGTCGTTAGCATCTCCAGAGCAGCTTGTCCCAATGTTTTAAAATTTGTTTTCGATTGAATTTCCTCTATATTTTGCTTCCTTACCATCAATCGAATCTCATCATCCACCTCAACCATCTCGTAAATAGCCCTACGTCCTTTGTATCCTGTAAAGTAGCAACTGTTACAGCCTACAGGAATATACTGGGTATCGGGAAGCGTAATGGATTTATCAATCAATGGAAACTCCTCCGGGTGTAAGGGCTTTTTTGTTTTGCACTCAGGGCAAAGTTTACGAACCAAACGTTGAGCAACACTAAGATTCAATGTGCTGGCTAGTAGATACGATGGAATTCCCATATCCTGCAAACGCAATATTGTTCCTACCGCAGAGTTGGTGTGAATGGTTGAAAGCACTAAGTGTCCGGTAAGTGCTGCACGTATTGCCATTTGTGCGGTTTCCACATCGCGAATCTCGCCCAACATGATAATATCTGGATCCTGACGTAGAAAAGTACGCAATGCGCTGGCAAAAGTAAGTCCAATTTCCTCCTTTAGCTGTACCTGATTTATACCCTCCAACGTGTACTCAATAGGATCTTCAATGGTTAAAACGTTACTGGTTTCCTTGTTGAGTATCTTCAGCGTTGCGTAAAGCGTGGTGGTTTTACCCGAACCGGTAGGCCCGCTTATCAGAATAATACCGTGAGGTTTAAGAATGGTATTTCGGTAAACAGCCAGCTGTTCCTTCGAGAATCCAAGTGCCTCCAGATCAATCTGAGTGGTATCCTTGCTAAGCAAACGTAACACAACCTTCTCTCCATGGAGCGTAGGTAGAACCGATACTCGAATATCGAAATTACTCCACTCGTCGGTATAGAAAATACGGCCATCCTGTGGCAAGCGTTTTTCGGCAATATCGAGGTTTGCCTTAATCTTTATTTTATTGATAAGCGATGGGTAAACATCCTTGGGTACCACAAAGCGTTCAATCAACTTACCATCTATCCTCATTCTAACCCGGCAGCGCTCCTCGTAGGTTTCAATATGAATATCGGAACATTCTATGCGGTGTGCCTCCTGTATAAGGTTCATCAAAAAATCGTCTTGTTTGCTGAAAAGAAACCCTGATGTTTGATTTTGCTTGCCTTTCCTGTAATACTTGGCAAGTAAAGTGTTAAGATCATCACCCTCAATAAACTTAAAGGTGATTTCCTTGCCGTAAAGCAAACGCAACTCATCGGCAATGCCTGTTCCCCTATCCGAGGTGGTATAAACCTCCATAAGGCTATCGGTAACATGCAGTGGAACTATATGGTAATGCCACGCCTGATCGATAGAGATTGACTGAATTACTTCAACTGGTATTTGCTCCTGCACTGCCATCTATTGAATAATTAAACTATTTGCCCATAAACTAAAATTCACCCCACACCACTCACAAACGATGTACAGACCAAATACCAACGCCATAGATCCGGCTAAGGGAATCGTAATGCTTTTCTTTTTTGCCGCCATTACTGTTCCAAAAATTATAAGAGCTGAGAGGTAGCAGAGTAGCACGTAAAAAACATAGATTATTGGGTCAAGGTAAAAAACTGGAATAATCCAGAACGCAACATCACCTAGGCCAATGTAATCCTTAAAGATATTCTTTATTTGTTTCCCCTTTAATAGCAGGTAAAGCGATATAAAGGCTACCTGAACCATAACAAAAGCAAGGTTAAGAATTATGTTTATTAGATTTAACCTCGACTCTATGTGCGAGAGTGCCAAAACGCCAAGAAGCGCAGCTGCAATCCAAAGGATTGAAATTGAGCGATGCCTAATATCCTCGTAGAAAAGTATGGCCATCAGAAGAATAACAAGAATTTTTAACATGGGGTGAATCATGATTAGTCGCGTGTTACCTCCTTAATCTTCTTGTCCTGATCTATCTCCCAAACGTTGAAAACACCATCTCTATCGAAATCGACCACAGCTGTGGCCCGTGCCACAAAGTAGTTTAATCCGGCCTGAACCACCTCAATACGGTAGTTGGCAGTTCCACCCTCGGTAACCAGCTTGCTTTGCTCAAAACCAATCTCCTCTAAATTGGTGGTGTAGGTAGAGTACATATAGAAGTAGTTCTGCTCCAAACCGTGCAGAAATCCCAACTGAACCTGAGCCTCTGCACTCTTAGCCCTCGATATTAATGGCATAAGCCTTGGTAGTGCCATAAGCACCAGTATTCCAATTATCACAAGCACCACCATCAACTCGTTTAGAGTAAATGCTTTTAACCTAAAATTACGTGTAACCTTTTTGTTCATTACCTTATACTGAAATTGTAGATTTTCAATAGCAATGCGAAATTATAAATAAAAATGGAAATGATCATACAAAAAGGTTTGATTTTTAGTGAAATAAAGAATTAACCACGAACGGTTTTGGTTACAAAGGTTTTTAGGTTTTTCCTATTCACCCCTTTGTCGCTTGCTGGCAGGGAGGAACTGAACTAAGATTAAAATCGCAGGCACAGCCTGCTAAAAATAGAACGACGGCGGTAGAACCGCCGCCGAACGCGATTCGTTCATTACTTTTTATAGCCTCAGCCTAACAGGGAACCCAAAAAAGTGGGTTCTTCGTGTTGTCTTCTTCTATCCACTTTATTCTTCGTGGTACACGTCTAATATCTTGCCATCTTTCTTTTTGATAAAAGCAAAAGGAGAGCCTCCAAGCGAAGAATGAATAGTACCACTAACCTCCCAAATACTATCTTTTACGATAATTGCCTTAAAGGGTTGGTAATCGTAAATTTCTTTCCCATAAATTGGAAGCCATACGGCTTCCGCTATTTTTATTGCAGTTACCTCATCTGGCACATACCCGTCAACTAAAGGGTTGCTTCGATGAGCGGTATCTATATTATCATTATTTACAATTGTATCTTTTACTGCTACATTAACATCTTTACTTCTATCACTAACACATGAGATAGAAAATATAGATATAAGTAGCAAGCAGCAAAACGACAATACATAATTCTTCATAGTTATAAACTTTATTTACCAAAATTATTGGGTATGTTATAAAGTGGAGCGGTAGGCAGAGGTTCAATCTTATTCAATCTTGTAGGATCTTTTGAGTCACTAGGCATTTGAGTGCTAATAGTTGTAATTGTGCCTGTTGAAGGTTCATACTCTTGTGCAGAACCATTTGGTGTTGTAACGTACCCTGTCAGGTTCTTTTTATTTGAATATCCAATATCCCCTGAAGTTGAAGTTTTGTTAGAACCTGTTTTTGATATGCCAGAAAAATTATTATCATTATAACCTACATCATCATTACCATGAGAATGTATTACGCCACTGGCTTTAGTTCCATTAGGAATGTTTTTGTTTGGACTGCAACTATGTGCTTTCCCATTGCTAGGCTCATTGTAAGAGTAAGTAGTTGTATTTCCATTCTTAACCTCATAAATAGTTGAACCTAGCTCTTTTTGCTTAATTATTGAAGCACCATTGTAAGTTTTGCCCCAATCTATAGCGG
>Ga0116193_1001374_pt1 | contig 20271 bp, 21 predicted proteins | sample AD_UKC115_MetaG_FD_89892 | JGI IMG/M metagenome (GOLD analysis project Ga0116193, IMG submission 89892) | Active sludge microbial communities of municipal wastewater-treating anaerobic digesters from Hong Kong - AD_UKC115_MetaG | ecosystem: Engineered > Bioreactor > Anaerobic > Digestate... | reverse complement strand
CCCGCCGCAGGCGCAGCCAGAAGGGGGTGGAAAAGAACACGGGCCATCGCTGCGCTCGGCCTGGCGAGCGCGGCGCGCAGCGCCTGCGCCCCTGGGGGCTGAGCGCAGCGATGGCCCGTGGGGCTCTTGGGCTGCCGCCCTCCCTTCAGGATGCGCCGAGGAGCGCAGTGGCCAGCGGATCCGGGCTCGCGATTGTCTGAGCGCCGCAGGCGCGAGTTCGAGCGAGACCCCGCTGGCCGCGAGCACCGCAGGTTGCCCGCAGCGAAGCGCAGGGACGCAGCCTGCAGGGTCGCCCTTTCTTTGCTTACTTTCTTTCGGCGAAGCGAAAGAAAGTGAGTCGCCCGCCGGGGCGAAACCCGGCCAGCAACTCACGCAACAGGCGCAGCACTCGCTTCGTCAAAAGGCATCACACCAAGCGCTGCAAATGCGCCCCCAGCGTTTGCAGGTTCACAAAGCTCAGGTCATACATCGCCGATAGCCCGGCAGCCTGTTCTTCGGTGAGATCGGCCGCGCACAGGATGAAGCGGCTCTTGTCCAGCCCCAGCCGCTTGCGCAGGCGCAGATACTTGTCGATATCACGCCGAAATTCGCCCGACTTGCATTCGATACAAATCGGCGCGTGGCCTGCGGGCAGGCACAGCACATCCAGTTCGTGCAGGTCTTCGTTGGGAAAAACCACCTTCACGCCGCGTGCGCAGGAGAAGTTCTGGCCGCGTTGCTGCAGGTGGTCAATCAGCGCCATGAATGCATACCACTCCAGCCAGCCCCCATCAAAGAACTGCCGTACCGCAGGCGCCGTCTGCAGCGTCAGGCGAACGATCTTTTCGGGTTTTTGGTAGTGGTAACGGGCAAAGAAGGTGTGGCTGTACAACTGGCGGCACAAGGCATTGATGGCTTGTGCGTCTTTTTGAGCCAACTGGGCTAGCTCCAGGTTCACCCAGCTGTGGCTTTTGCGATAGGCGTAGCGCACACGGTCCATCAGTTCGCCATAGAGCGCATAGTTGGCACCCACCATGCGCGCGGCATCGTCGAAGAACCCACTCGTGTCAGCCAATGCATAGTCAAAGCGAGCCTCGATCTGGTGGGCTGCAAACCAGTCGCGCAGTGGTGCGTGCTGCTCTGCGGTGGCCAGCAGGTTGGTGTTGTGCAGGTTCACATCCTGCAACACAGAGGGCGCGTCGCTTTGTGCTGAATCCTGATTGGCTTGTTCCGCAGTCTCGGTGACGGTGGTGTTGGGAGCTTCTTCGGCCTGCTGCAACGCCTTGACTTCACGCATGGCGGCAAAGTAGCGCTCCAATAACTTCTCCACATAGAACACCGTGCCAAAAACGGTAGATGCAGTACCGCAGCGCGCGCAGGGCATTTGTGTTCCGATGGGGGCGGTGGCTTCTTCAGAGATGAACCCGCATTGGTTGCAGCGGTAAATGGGCATGGCAGTAGTGTCTTGTTGTGCAGAGAAATACAAACGCGAGCGTATGGGCTGGGGCTGAGACAACCTTGCCAATACCTCAGGCCGAAAGCCCTTTCCACAGCATGTAGCTGGCCAGTACCACGAGCAACAGGGCAAATACGCGCCGCAAGCGGTCCACCGGCCACTGGTGCGCGGAGCGTGCGCCCAGCGGGGCGGTGAGCACGCTGCAGGCGGCAATCACGCCCAGTGCCGGTAGCCACACATAGCCCAGCGATGCCGGGGGCAGGCCCGCCAGCCCCATGCCGCCCAGCACATAGCCCGACGCATTGGCCAGAGCGATCGGAAAGCCCAGCGCGGCGCTGGTGGCCACGGCCTGGTGGATGGGGACGTTGCACCAGACCATGAAGGGCACGCTGATGAAGCCGCCCCCTGCGCCCACCATGCCCGACAGGAAGCCAATGGTGCCGCCCGCTGCCAGCTGGCCAGCGGTGCCAGGCATCTGGCGCGACGGGGCGGGTTTTTTGTTGCGCAGCATCTGCCAGGCGGAAAAGCCCACGAACAGGGCAAAGAACACCGCCAGGAACCCGCCCTTGAGCAGGGCAAACACCCCCAGGCTGGCGGCCAGGCTGCCCAGCACTATGCCGGGGGCCAGGCGCTGCACGAGGTCCCAGCGCACGGCGCCACGTTGGTGGTGGGCGCGCACGCTGGAGAGAGAGGTGAACACGATGGTGGCCATGGAGGTGGCAATCGCCATCTTGACGGCCAGGCCCGGCTCCACGCCCTGCTTGCTCAGGATGTGGGTCAGAAAGGGCACCAGCACCATGCCACCGCCAATGCCCAGCAGACCGGCCAGAAAACCTGTGCCCAGGCCCAGCAGGGCCAGTTCGGCGATCAAGAGCAGGTCCATGGGAATGGGGAGAGAGAGGGGTGGGCGCGCATGGGTTGCGCGCCGCAGAAATAGGTGTCTGCAAATGCCACCGGGCCGTCATCCTGAACCGGGGGTTCAGGGGGGCGAGGGCAACCTGACGTTGGGTTCATCTGACGCGAGACGATCACGCTCATCAGGCAATGTACCAAGCCCGGGCTCTAAGAGCATTGGTTCAAGGAAATTAAACCCGGCAGCACTGCAGACGCTGCCATTGTAGGACGTTTGGGACGGCCAAAGACGGTGTTCAGAGCAGGTGCCCGTCGCTGCCCAGCACATCGTCGATGCGCTGCACCAGCGCCTGCAGGCGCTCCGTGCTCTGGGGGGGCATTGCCGCAACGGTACCGGTGGTGCCCATGGGGGCTGCCGCCGACAGGGGGGGGATGTGCGCCGCAGCCGCCAGCTCGGCGGCTTCGCGGTCGGCCAGCTCAAAAGCCAGGTTCAGCGCCGCCAGCACAGCGATGCGCTCGCGTGCCCGCACCTTGCCTGCGTCGCGGATGCGTGTCATGGCGGTGTCCACGCGCTCCACGGCGTCCAGCAGGCGCGCCTCGCGGCCCTCGGGGCAGCCCAGCAGATAGCTCTGCTGCATGATTTGCACTTCGAGCTGCTTCATGCGTTGTCCTCGGGAGCGGGGGTGGTGGGCAGGCGCTCGATGAGCACGTCAATGCGATGGCGTGCGGCCTGCAGGCGCGAACGCAGCGAGTCGCGCTCTTGTGTGAGCGTGGCAATTTGCTGTGCCATCAGCGCATTGGTGTGCTGCAACTGCTCGTAGCGCACCAGCAGGCGTTCCACGCGCTCGGCGATCAGGTCTTGGGGGGACGGTGCGGCCATACCCGCCGGATTGTAGGCAGTTGCCCGGCAAAGCGCCGTAAAATCGCCGGGTTGGTGCTCGCGGTGTGGTTCACATGCCGCAGTTCAACGGGAAGCAGGGAGGTAGCCGCCAGCGATGGCGGCACCCAGCCTGCGCTGCCCCCGCAACGGTCAGCGGACGAATCACCCGATTCACTCTTCAACACACAGCCACTGGGCGCCTTGAACAAGCGCCTGGGAAGGCGTTGGAGGGCGTGCCGCCAGCCCGGATACCGGCCAACACGGTGGTTGTGCGCGCCCCAGGCGCTGCGCGGCCGTATCGCCTATTTGCCGGCGGGGAAGCCGGCGCAGGTAGCTTGCCGATTCCGTTGTATTTCCATGAACAAGCCCTCTTCTTGCGTGCGCCGTGCTCTGTCGCTGCGCCCATGCGCTTTTGCCGTGCTGTCCCTTGCTGCCGCCTGCGCAGCCCATGCAGAACAGCCCATGCAGCCCCTGCTGCTGGCGCAGAACGCGCGCATGCCCTCGCTGCAGGACATGGTGGTGACCGCCACCCGAACCGAACAGCCCCTCTCCGACCTGGTGGCCGACGTGTCCATCGTGGACCGCGAAACCATCGAGGCCAGCGGCGCCACCGGCGTGGCCGATGTGCTGGCGCGACTGCCCGGCGTCGAGATCACGCGCAACGGCGGCATCGGCAACGCCACCAGCATGTACCTGCGCGGCGCCGAGACCCGCTTCACGGCCGTCTATATCGACGGAGTGCGGGTGGACTCGCAGTCCACCGGCGGCGCGCAGTGGGAACAGATCCCGCTGGCGCAGATCGAGCGCATCGAAGTGCTGCGCGGCCCCGCTGCGGCGGTGTACGGATCGGACGCCATCGGCGGCGTGATCCAGCTCTTCACGCGCAAGGGCGAGGGTGCTGCGGCGCCCTACGTGGGCGTGGGCCTGGGCAGCCAGGGCACGCGCAAGCTGGAGGCCGGTATCAGCGGCGCCATAGGGGCCGACAAGGCGCTGGACTATTCCCTGGGCCTGGCCCAGGCGCGTAGCAGCGGCTTTGACTCCAAGACCAGCGGCGCGCACAACCCCGACCGCGACGGCTACCGCAGCACCTCGGGCAACGCCCGGCTGGGCTACCAGATCAATGCCAGCCACAAGCTCGACGCCACCCTGCTGGCCAGCCGCATGAACTCCGGCTATGACGCCTTCACCTACAAGCCCGCCAGCCCGGTGGACGACCGCAACCTGCACCGCCTGCACACCGCCGGCCTGACCTGGGCGGCGCAGTGGACCGAGGCCTACAGCACGCGCGTGTCGGTCACGGATTCGGCCAGCCGCTACGAGACCACGCCTTCGCTCTACCGCACGGAAACCAGCCTGCGCGGCTACGTCTGGCAGAACGAATACCGCCTGGGCGCACACCGTTTCAGCGCCGCATTGGAGCGCCGCGAAGACCGCCTGGACAACCCCGTGCTCACCGCCTCGGGCCTGGCCATCAACCAGGGCCGCTCGCAGGACGCGCTGGCGCTGGGCTACGGCTACAGTGCCGGCGGCCACACGGTGCAGGTCAACCTGCGCCACGACGACGACAGCGAGTTCGGCGGCAAGGGCACCGGTAGCGTGGCCTACGGCTACGCCATCGCGCCGGCCTGGCGCGTCACGGCCTCGCTGGGCACCGCCTTCCGCGCGCCCACGCTGTACCAGCGCTTCAGCGAATACGGCCTGCCCACGCTACGCCCCGAGTCCGGCCGCAACGCCGAGCTGGGCCTGCGCTATGCCGAGGGCCGCAGCACTTTCTCGGCCGTGGTGTACCGCAACCGCGTGAGCAACCTGATCGTCTTCAGCGCCCCCGGCGGCTGCCCCTCCACCTTCGGCTGCTACGCCAGCACGGCGCGCGCCCAGTACGAAGGCCTGACGCTGGCCGCCTCGCAGCAGTGGGCCGGTGTGCAGTGGCACGGCTCCATCGACATCCAGAACCCGCGCGACCTCGACACCGGCAAGCAGCTGCGGCGCCGCGCCAAGCACCACGCCACCTTTGGCGCCGATACCCAGGTGGCCGGCTGGACGCTGGGCGCCGAGGTGCAGGCTTCGGGCCACCGCTTCGAGAACGAGACCAACACCCAGGTGCTGGGCGGCTACACGCTCGTCAACCTGTACGCCAGCACCCGCCTGGCACGCGACTACACGCTGCTCGCGCGCATCGACAACCTGGGCGACAAGGCCTACGAACTGGCGCGCACCTACGCCACGCCCGGCCGCACGTTCTACGTCGGCCTGAAGTGGGCACCGCAGTAAGCTGAGTGGCCATGGCTTCCTCTGCCTCCTGCCCCGCCTTGCTGGTGGCCGCCCCGGCCTCGGGCCAGGGCAAGACCACGGTGACGGCCGCGCTGGCGCGGCTGCACGCGCGGCAGGGGCGGCGCGTGCGCGTGTTCAAGTGCGGGCCGGATTTTCTCGACCCGCACTGGCATGAACTGGCCAGCGGCGCGCCGGTGCACTCGCTGGACTTGTGGATCAATGGCGCGCAGGACTGCGCCCAGCGCCTGCACGACGCCGCGCTCGAGGCCGACCTGCTCCTCATCGAGGGCGTGATGGGCCTGTTCGACGGCGACCCGAGCGCGGCCGACCTGGCCCAGCGCTTTGGCGTGCCCGTGCTGGCCGTGGTCGATGCCTCGGCCATGGCGGGCACCTTCGGCGCACTGGCCCATGGGCTGCGCGACTACCGGCCCGGCCTGCCCTGGGCCGGGGTGCTGGCCAACCGCGTGGGCAGCGCGCGCCATGCCGACATGCTGCAGGCCGGCCTGCGCGACCCCCAGGACTGGCAGGGCGCGCTGGCACGCATCACGCTGGGCGAGGGCCCCGCGCTGCTGCCCGAGCGCCACCTGGGTCTGGTCGCCGCGCACGAGTTGCAGGACGCCCTACAGCGCCTGGATGCCGCCGCCGATGCCCTGGCCTCCACGCCCCTGGGCCAGATGAGCGCCGCCGATCTGCAACGCTGGGCCGTGGATTTTCCTGTGCCCCAGGCCACCGAGGCCGTGCCGCCGCTGCTGGCGGGCCGCACCGTGGCCGTGGCGCGTGATGCGGCCTTCAGCTTCATCTACGCCGCCAACCTGCAGACGCTGCAGGAACTGGGCGCGCGCCTGTGCTTCTTCTCGCCTCTGGCCGGCGACCGGCTGCCGCCCTGCGACGCCGTGTGGCTGCCCGGCGGCTACCCCGAACTGCACGCCGCGCGCATCGCCGCCAACACCGGCCTGCGCGCCGACCTGCTGCGCCACCTGAACGCGGGCCTGCCCCTGTGGGCCGAGTGCGGTGGCATGGTCGCGCTGTGCGAATCGGTGCAACTGCCGGACGGCACGGTGCAGCCGCTGTGGGGCCTGCTGCCCGGCCAGGCCACGCTGAACAAGCGTCTGGCGGGCCTGGGGCCACAGCAGTTGCCCGTGGCGGGTGAGCTGCTGCGCGGCCACACCTTCCATTACTCCACGTTGGCCAGCAGCGCGCCCATCGTCGCGCGCAGCAGCCGGCCTGGCGAGGCCAGCGCGCCGGATGCCGGCGAGGCGCTGTACCGCGTCGGCAGCCTGCACGCCAGCTACTTCCATGCCTGGTTCGCCTCCAGCCCGCGCGCCGTGGCACACCTGTTGGGTGGGGAAGGCGCATGAGCCTCGGCATTGCGCGCAGCGAACTCATCCTGGGTGGGCAAAAGAGCGGCAAGTCGCGCCGCGCCGAACTGCTCGCGCGCGACTGGCTGGCGCGCTCGCCGGATCACCGCGCGCTGCTCATCGCCACCGCCGAGCCCTGGGACGACGAGATGCGCGCGCGCATCGCGCGCCACCAGCGCGACCGCGCCGAGCGCGTGCCCGGCCTGGCCACGCTGGAGGAGCCGCGCGACCTGGCTGGCGCCATCGCCCTCCATAGCCAGGCGCACACCCTGCTGGTGGTGGATTGCCTCACGCTGTGGCTCACGAACTGGACCATGCCCGCAGGGGCGGATTCCATGGATTTTGAACAAAACAAGGCTCTAGCGCATAACTGGCAAGCGCAAGCAGCTATGTTTTTGATAGCGCTTGAGCAAGCTCCAGGCCCGGTAGTGCTGGTGGGCAACGAGATCGGCCTGGGCGTCATCCCGCTGGGGCGCGAAGTGCGTGCCTTCGTCGATGCGCTGGGCCAGCTCAACCAGCAGGTGGCGCAGGTGTGCGCGCGCGTCACCCTCATGGCGGCAGGCCTGCCGCTGATCCTGAAAGAGACCGTATGAATCCCACACCTGTCAAACGCATCGTGATCGTGGTGGCCGTGCTGCTCATGCTGCTGCTGCTGATGTGGGGCACGGCGCGCGCGCAGGGCGTGCAACTTACCGACGACCGGGGCCGTACCGTGCAGCTGGCGCGCGTGCCGCAGCGCATCGTGAGCCTGCTGCCCTCGCTGGCCGAAACCGTGTGCGCGCTGGACCAATGCCAGCGCCTGGTGGGTGTGGACCGCTACACCAACTGGCCCGAGAGCGTGCGCAAGCTCCCCCAGGTAGGTGGCGGGCTGGACCCGAACATCGAGGCCATCGTCGCGCTGCGGCCCGACGTGGTGCTCATGGCCACCTCCTCGCGCGCGGCGGCGCGGCTCGAATCGCTGGGCATTCCCGCGGTCGCGCTGGAGCCCAAGACCCACGCGGACGTGCAGCGCGTGCTGGGCAAGGTCGGCCAGTTGCTGGGCGTGCCCGATGCGCAGCGCGTCTGGCGCGCCACCGACGCGGGCGTGCAGGCGGCGGCGCAGTCGCTCAGCCCGCAGGCGCGCGGCGCACGCGTGTATTTCGAGGTCAACCCCGGCCCGTTTGGCGCCGGGCCGGGCTCCTTCATCGGCGAAACGCTCACGCGCCTGGGTGCGCGCAACATCCTGCCGGACACGTTGGGGCCCTTCCCCAAGCTCAACCCCGAATTCGTGGTGCGCGCCGACCCCGACCTCATCATGGTCGGCGCGCGCAGCGCCGAGGGCCTGGCCGCGCGCCCCGGCTGGGGCCAGATGCGCGCGCTGCGCGGGCAGCGCCTGTGCGTGTTCACGCCCGAAGAGTCCGACGTGCTCATCCGCCCCGGCCCGCGCATGGCTGAGGCGGCGCGCCTCATGGCCGCCTGCCTGGAGCGCCATGCGGGCGGCGCAGCGGCCAAACCCACGCGCGGAGGCGCGCAGTGAGCGGCACCATGGCCCTGGGCACGCAGGCATCCCCCGCACACAGCCCCGGCTGGGCGCGCGGGTTGGGCGCTTTGCTGGCCCTGCTCGGCGGGCTGCTGGTGCTGCTGGGCACGGGCGTGGGCAGCACGGGGCTGGAGAACCTTTGGCCCCTGCTGTGGGGCGGGCAGGGCGACGCCGCCGAACGCGCCATGGCCTTGCAGATCGTCTGGGACATCCGCCTGCCGCGCACCCTGGGGGCCTGGGCCGCCGGGGCGCTGCTGGGCCTGGCGGGCGCCGTGGCGCAGGGCTTGTTCCGCAACCCGCTGGCCGACCCCTACCTGCTGGGCAGCGCCTCGGGCGCATCGCTGGGGGTGGCCACCGTGCTGGCGCTCATGGGCGGCGGCGCGGGCATGGTGGGCGGGGCCAGCGCGGCCATGGCCGTGTCGGTGTATTCCAGTCATTGGCTGGTGCGCCTGGGGCTCACGGGCGCGGCCTTTGCGGGCGCGGTGCTGGCCGTGCTGCTCACGTTGGCGCTGGCGCGCGGCGTCCAGCATACGCTGCGCCTGCTGCTGGCGGGCGTGGTGGTGGGCGTGGTGCTGGGGGCGTGTACCTCGCTGATTTTGCTGGTGTCGCCCGATTCGCTGCAGGCCATGCAGGCCTTCTTGCTGGGCTCCACGGGCTTTGTTGGCTGGACGTCCTGCCTGCTCATGCTGGCGGTGTGGCTGCCCTGCCTGGCGGCGGCCTGGGGCCTGTCGCGCGTGCTCGATGCGCTGGCGCTGGGCGAATCCACCGCCCACAGCCTGGGCCTGCGGCTGGCGCCGCTGCGCGCCGCCCTGGTGGCGGTGCTGGCGCTGGCCACGGGCACGGCCGTGGCGCAAACCGGGCTCATCGCCTTTGTCGGCCTGGCCGCGCCGCACCTGGTGCGCGCCGCCGTGCAGGTGACGCATGGCCGCCTGATGCTGCTGGCCAGCCTGATGGGCGGCGCGCTGCTGGCGGGCGCCGACCTGCTGGCGCGCGGCCTGCTGGCGCCGCAGGAGCTGCCCGTGGGCGTGCTCACCGCCGTGCTCGGCGGGGGCTACCTGCTGTGGCTCATGCACCGCAAGACGGCCACCAGGGGATTGCTGTGATTGCTACTGAATTGATAGCTATCAGCGCCCAACAGATAATCGCTGGAATCGGAAAACACCCCATACTCCACGGCGTCTCGTTGGCGCTGGCGGCGGGGCGCTGGACCAGCATCGTCGGCCCCAATGGCGCGGGCAAGTCCACGCTGCTGCGGGTGCTGGCGGGCCTGTTGCCCGCGGCAAGCGGGCAGGTGCTGCTGCACGGGCGCGACCTGCACGCCTGGCCCCGGCGCGAGCGCGCCCAGCACCTGGCCTGGCTGGGCCAGAACGAAGCCGCCGCCGACGACCTGACCGTGTACGACGTGGCCATGCTGGGCCGCCTGCCGCACCAGGGCTGGATGCAGCCGCCCACCGCCGCCGACCACGCTGCCGTCGAACAGGCCCTGCGCAGCACCCAGGCCTGGGACTGGCGTGCGCGGCCGCTGGGCCAGCTCTCGGGCGGCGAGCGCCAGCGCGTGTTGCTGGCGCGCCTGCTGGCCGTGCAAGCCCAGGTGCTGCTGATGGACGAACCCCTGGCCAACCTCGACCCCCCGCACCAGGCCGACTGGCTGCAACTGGTGCGCGACCTGGTGGCGCGCGGCTGCACCGTGGTCAGCGTGCTGCACGAGCTGTCCATGGCGCTGCAGGCTGACGACGTGGCCGTGGTGGCCCAGGGCCGCCTGCGCCACCACGGCGCCGCGCAGGACGCCGCCACGCACCGCGCGCTGGAGCAGGTGTTTGACGAGCGCATTGCCATCCACAGCGTGGCCGGGCAGTGGCTGGCGCTGCCGCGCCTGCATGCCCCGGCGTGCTGAACTCTATTGAAGGAACCCCATGCAGATCGAAACCCCACCCACCGAGAAACGCTACGACAAGGCTGAGGGCGAGCGCCGCGGCCTGGTCATCGTCAACACCGGCGATGGCAAGGGCAAGAGCACGGCCGCCTTCGGCCTGGCGCTGCGCGCGCATGGGCGCGGCAAGGCGGTCAAGGTGTACCAGTTCATGAAAGTGCCCAGCGCACGCTTTGGCGAGCACCGCATGTTCGAGCAGATCGGCCTGCCGATCGAGGGCCTGGGCGATGGCTTCAGCTGGAAGAGCAAGGACCTGGAGCACTCCGCCCAGCTCGCACGCGACGGCTGGGCCAAGGCGCGTGCCGACATCCTCAGTGGCGAGCGCTTTCTGGTGGTGCTTGACGAAATCACCTACCCGCTGATCTACGGCTGGCTGCCGCTGCAGGACGTGCTCGACACCCTGGCAGCGCGGCCCAGGGACGTGCATGTGTGCCTCACAGGCCGCCGCTGCCCTGAGGAGATCATTGCCATTGCCGACACGGTGACCGAGATGAAACTCATCAAGCACGCCTTTCAAGCGGGCATTCCCGCGCAGCGCGGCATCGAGGACTGACACACCGGGCGGACCACCATGCATTGGCACTGGTTTCATCCCTTCGCCGCCCATGCAGGGCAGGGCACTGTGCTGCTGGCGCTGGCCGTGCTGGTGGCGCTGGCGGTGGACCGCCTGTGGGGCGAGCCGCCCTTGCGCTGGCACCCGGTGGTGTGGATGGGCTCGGCCCTCAAGTTGCTGGGGGAACGGGTCGCGCCCAGCACGCCAAATACACAAAATTCAAAGCAATTTTGGCTTGGAGCGCTTGCCTGGTGTGCGCTGGCAGCTATTGTTTTTGTAGCATTTGCCGTGCTCCAGGCGCTGGTGCTGGCAGTGTGGGGCGCCCCTGTCACGGTGTGCACGGCGGTGGTCGATATGCCGGGGCTGGCGCTGGGCGAGACCTCGGTCGTCATTGCCACGCTGCGCCTGCTCATGGCGGCGCTGCTGCTGGGCGTGCTGCTCAAGCCGTTGCTGTCCTTTGGATTTCTGGTCCAGGAGGTGCGCGCGGTGAACGCAGCGCTGGACCAATCGCTGGAGGCCGGGCGCGAGCGCCTGTCCTTCCTCGTCAGCCGCGACGTGGCGCAGCTCAGCGCCAGCGAGGTGCGCGAGAGCGCCATCGAATCGCTCGCCGAAAACCTCAACGATTCGGTGGTGGCACCGCTGTTCTGGTTTGCCGTGGCGGGCCTGCCCGGCGCCGCGCTCTACCGCATGGCCAACACCGCCGACGCCATGTGGGGCTACCGCGGCATGCGCGGCGGGCGCTACTGGCACTGGGCCGGCAAATGGGCGGCGCGGGCCGACGACGTGCTCTCCTGGCTGCCCGCGCGCATCACCGCCTTGCTGCTGGTACTGCCCGCCCCGGCCCAGCGCCTGTCTGCCCTGCTGCGCGAGGCGCGCAAGACCCCCTCGCCCAACAGCGGCTGGCCCATGGCTGCCATGGCGTTGGCGCTGAACGTACGCCTGACCAAACCCGGCGTGTACCGCCTGCACAGCGCAGGCCGCAGTCCCACGCCGCTGGACGCCCGCCGCGCACGGCACCTGGCGGGCCGAATGGTTCAGCGCCTGGTGGCGCTGGCCATGCTGGGCCTGGTGCTGGGCTGCACGATGGGGCGTTGGTATGGCTGACCTGCTCCCCGTGCATGGCGGCACAGACGCACTGGGCGCCGCGCCGCACGACTTTTCCACCAACAGCAACGCCTGCGGCCCGTGCCCCCTGGCGCTGGCTGCCGTGCAACAGGCCGACGCCACGCGCTACCCCGACCCTGCCTACACCGACCTGCGCGCGCAGCTCGCCGCCTTCCATGGCGTGGAGGCCGCGCGCATCGTGCTGGCGGGCAGTGCGAGTGAATTCATCCACCGCATCACCGCACTGGCCGCACAGCGAGGCGTGCGCGCCGTGGCGGTGCCCCCGCATGGCTACGGCGACTACGCCCAGGCTGCACGCGCCCGGAGTCTGGCTGTGCACACTGAGCCCCATGCCACGGCAGGGCTGCACTGGGCCTGCGAGCCCTCCAGCCCCCTGGGCCAGGCCGACGCGGCGCTGGCCGCGTGGCCAGCGGCAGGCGATCCGGCCCAGACCCTGCGCGTGCTCGACTGCGCCTACCAGCCGCTGCGCCTGCACACCCACCCCGCGCCGCCACCCACCTGCTGGCAGCTCTGGTCGCCCAACAAGGCCCTGGGCCTGACGGGGGTGCGCGCGGCCTACGCCATTGCCCCCCAAGGCGCTGATGCCGACGCCGCCGATCTGGCCGCCCTGGCCCCTTCGTGGCCCACCGGCGCACACGGCGTGGCGCTGTTGCAGGCCTGGGTGCAACCCACCACGCAGCAATGGTTGGCCGATGGCCTGCCCCGCCTGCGCGAATGGAAACACCGCCAGATCGCCCTGTGCACCGCGCTGGGCTGGCAGGTTCTGCCCGGCAGCCAGGCCAACTACTTCTGCGCGCGGCCCCCGGTGGCCGATCTGCCCGCGCTGCTGCACGCCCTGCGAGTGCAGGGCATCAAACTGCGCGACTGCGCCTCGTTCGGCCTACCGGGCGTGGTGCGTATGGGCGTGCTGGCGCTGGAGTCGCAGGATGCCTTGCGGTCGGCGGTACGGAATCACGCATCGGCATGGTAGTATTACAGTGTAATACTTCTGAGGCATTGCCATGCAAACCACGCTGACCAGCAAAGGACAGGTCACCATTCCACGGGATGTGCGCCAGCATTTTGGACTCAAGCAGGGCATGGCGGTGACGTTCGAAATCGAAGGTGACCACATTGCCTTGCGGCCTGCGCGCTCGGTTCGGCAGGCACAGGACAGCGGCTTTGGGATGATCCAAAGTCGGCGCAAAGGGGTGCCCGCAGATTTTGATGTGGCCAGTCTGGTCACTGAAGCGCCATGATCGCGCTGGACACGAACGTGCTGGCCCGCTATTACGTGGCCAGCAGCGATGCGCCCTCACAAAAGCAAAGCGCTGCGGCCAGAAAGCTGCTGGAGAGCGGCAAGTCTTTGTTTGTCAGCAAAACCGTGGTGCTGGAGCTGGAGTGGGTGCTGCGCGGGTATTACAAGAGCCCGCCCCAGGATGTGCTGGCGGTGCTCACGCACTTGCTGGGCATGCCCAACCTGCAGGTGGAAGACCGCGTGGCAGTGGAGCTGGCCACCGCTGCCCTGGGCGATGGTTTCGACTTTGCCGATGCGCTGCACCACGCCTCCAGCCGCCATTGCAGCAACGTGGCCACATTCGATGACCAGAGATTTGCCCGCCGCGCCAGCGCCAAGGGATGGAAGCCTCCCGTCAAGCTGCTGTCGGTCTGAAGGTGCTCCACGACTGCGATGACCGCTCTGCTGTTCTGCTGGTGTGCGATTCGCCGCAGTGGCATCTCTGCGGCGCAACGTGTCGCAGGGCGCGCCTAAGCTGCGCCTTTCAGCAGCAGGAGGATCGCCCCATGCTTTACCACCCCCGGCGCCAATGGACGCTGGCCAGTTTTGTACCCCGGCGCAACAGCCAGCATGCGCGTGCGGCAGGCATCCGTTTTGTGGCCCAAGAGCGCACCGCACTCAGCACCCTGGTGCTGGCAGGGCCGCCAGGCAGCGGCAAAACCCACTTGCTCCATGCCCTGGCGCAGCATGCGCGCTGCAACGGGGCCATTGACAGCATTGCCTGCCTGTCGGCCACGCAATGGGCGCAGGAAGTAGCCGCCGGTCTGCACTTTGCAGACATGGGCCGCGTACTGCAGCACTTTGCCTGTCAGGACTTGCTGGCACTGGACGATGCCGACCGCCTTTGGGGATTGCCCCAAGCATGGCAGGCTTTTGCCGAGCTGTTGCTGGAGCGCCGGGCGCTAGGCTTGCGCACCTTGTTGACCGCCACGCTGTACCCGGCATCGCCCCACAACCCGCAGCCGCTGTGCGATCTGCTGGCCCAGCAACCCGCCGTGCGCCTGCATTGACGGCGGGCTTTGTCAGGCGGGTGTCGATGGCTATGCCGCTGTCGGCGAACTTATCATCAGGGTTCTGACAGGAGTTTTTCGATGCTGCTCAACATCAACACCAAGACACGCTATGCAGAGAAGCGCCGGACACAAATGCTACAGAGCTTTGGCCTCGATGAGCGCGCCTTGCAGGACATTCTTTTTCGGTCTCTGGATCGCCTGTTTCCGGAGGACGAACTGATCCTCCTGATGCAATCGCGCAACTGGCAGGAAGAGCCCGACCTCATGGCGGTGGACAAGGCGGGCAATCTTTTCATCTTTGAGCTCAAGGCCTGGGAATCTCACAGCGCCAATTTGCTGCAGGTCTTGCGCTATGGACAACTCTATGGCGCCATGAAATACCCCGAACTGGACGCCTGGTTCAAGAAGGCGACCGACCCGTCCCAGTCGCTCAAGGTGGCGCACCGGGCAAAGTTCGGAGTCGAGTTGTCGGAAGAGTCGTTCAATCGCAAACAGGTGTTTGTGGTCATGACCAACGGGCTGGACTACCGTACCCGCGAGGCCGCCCAATACTGGCGCACCAGCGGGCTTGACGTGCGGCCCTGGGTTTACAGGGTGTATGCGGGCGGCACCGATGAAATGTTGCTTGAAATGGCTCCCTTTCGCGTGCTTGACAACCCCTATGAAGACATTGCAGAGGGCTATTACATCCTCAATACCAACGCCAGCAACACCCAGGAAGACCACGACGACATGCTGGCGCAAGGCAAGGCCGCAGCGTATTTCGACCCGTGGAAATTCAAGATCGAGCGGCTGGCCAAAGGCGATGTGGTCTTTCTGTACCAATCTGGCGTTGGCATCGTGGCCCTTGGCGAGGCCGACGGAAAACTCGTCAAAGCCCCTTACCAGGGCAATCCGGAACACCCGGACGAGGAATACTCCATGAAACTGCAGCGCTTCGAGCGCGTTTCGCCACCGGTCACTGCCGCCGAAATCAAGAAGATCACTGGCGTCAACCACGTGTTCATGGGCACCATGTTCGGTGTCCATGAAGATGGCGGCAAAGCCATCCGCAAGTTCATCCACGACCACCGTCGCTTGGTGTGAACGCCCGGCAGCGGTCAAATGCTCTGGAAGTAGGAAGCGATCAGCGGCAGGCCACTGGCTGCCGTGGACTTCCAATGCAGGTGTGTGCGCTGGCTGGGTTGTGTCGTGTCTGGGTTGAGTTTTCGTGAAGACTTTTCATGGGGCGATCCTGAAAGGCAGGGGCTTTTTCCAGTTGCATGCGACATAGAGCGTCGCATTGCGGAGAGTGCTGAGCAAATACCCCGTATGCACAGGCCACTCCAAATCAAGGCCCGCTGCGGGGCATATCGGAGGACTGCAGTGCCTTGTGCAGTTGGGCGGCTCTATGTTCGGTCAACCCCTCCCATGGGTGGCAAAAGACTACCCGGTGCCTGCAGTCCCGAAAATCCCCCTGCGAATCGTCCAGCGCAAGCCATGGCCGGTGGCTGGCCTGGTGGGTCTGCAGCCACTGCAAAATTTCCCATTGACGCACATGCAGCCGGGGCGGCCCCTCTGCCGGGTAATTGGGCGTAACCCCCACGATGCGCTGTGCAATGCCTGCGCCAAAGTAGCCGCGCAGTTGCGCCAGGCCAAACTGTTGGCGCCATGTGGAGCTGATGACGATGGGCACACCAGGGTGCTGGCGCATCACGGCCTCAAACCGGGGCAGGTGGCAAAAGCAAACCTCTTTCGGAGTCGGCCCGCCGTCGTATTGGGGGTGCAGCACCCCATCAAAGTCCAGGAAAAGAAAGTCGACCATCGGGGTGGGGCTCTGGTGTATCAGCGTTGCCTGCACTGTACCCATGCCCGGGCCCCGTGTGTGGGCCAGATCCTGCAAGCTCAGCGCGGTGACGTCAGGGAGGCGGATGGTTAAGGTGCTCATGGCTGCTCCTGTAGAAATTGGGCGGGGGTGAGCATGCGCAAATGGGGCCAAGCAAGTCAAATAGTCCAAGCCGGGGCTAATCCGAATTTTCCTACCTTGCGACACAATTTGTCGCACTCATCACGATAATGGCCATTCTGCGGCCTTCTCGGTTCGCGGTCGTCCTCCCCCACAGAAAGGATTGCGATGATTTTGGACATTGCCTACACCCAGCACCGAGGCACCGACTGGCGCTACCCCGTGCAGCAGGATGCGCTTTGGAACAGTGTGGAAGTCATTCAGTCACGCAACCGGCTTCCCGCTGGCCTGCAAACACATGCCGACGTAATCTCCCTGGCCGTGGCCGATGGCTTAGGTGGCACCCCCCAGGCAGAGCGTGCCAGCCGCACGGTGCTGGAAGAGTTGGCCGCAGCCATCCAAGGCGGCGCATTGTTTGATAGGGGCCTGGTGCGGCGCATTCACGCCCGCCTGTGTGATCGGCTGGCCTTTGGCGAAACCATCGGATCGGCCACCACGCTGGCGGCAGTACAAATCCAGGGCGAGCAATGCGCGGTCATGAACGTGGGTGACAGCCGGGTGTACCGCCTTTCTTCACGGGGCGAGTGGCAGCAACTGTCACGCGACCACACCGTCCTCAGCGGCATGCTTGCGCGTGGCGAGGCCGAAGAAGGCGCGGAGTACGCTACCGTCTACAACATGCTGGACTCTTGCCTGGCGGCAGACAGCGAGGATGCTGACTTTGACATCCACCACTGCGTTGCCCCCTTTTTGCCGGGGGATGCCTTGATGCTGTGTACCGACGGGGTGCACGACACCTTGGGCAGTGTATCGCTGCAGCAACTGATCGTGCCGGGCACTTCTGCACTGGCGCAAGCCCAGATACTGCGCAAAGCGGTGATCAGGGCCGGGGCGCCGGACAACTTTTCTCTGATCTTCATCGCCAGCAAAGCGGTGGCCTGCTGAGCGGCTCGCGCCATACCTCTCTTCCTGTCTATGCGCCCCCTCTCCAAATCCAAACTTCTGGCCTTCCGCCAGTGCCCCAAACGCCTTTGGCTGGAGGTGCACCAGCCCGAACTGCGCGCGGACTCTGGCCCGACACTTGCCAGTTTTGCCACGGGGCACCAAGTGGGTGACATTGCCCGCCAGCTCTATGACCCGCAGGCTCAGGGCACGTTGATCGACCCGCTGGCCGAAGGCTTTGACGCCGCCTTTGCCCGAACCCAGCACCTGCTGACCTACAGCCGCCAACCTATTTTTGAGGCAGGTTTTCGTGCGGGCGGTGCGCTGGCCTTTGCCGATGTGCTGCTGCCCAGCGATGAAGGCGATCAGCTTGGCTGGCGCATGGTGGAAGTCAAATCGTCCACCAGCGTCAAGGATTACCACCGCGATGACGCCGCCATCCAGGCCTGCGTGGCGCGAGAAGCCGGGCTCGCACTTACCGCGATTGCGGTGGCGCACATCGACAGTGGCTGGACTTACCCTGGCCAGGGCGACTACCAGGGCTTGCTGCGTGAAAGCGACCTGAGTGAAGAAGCCTTTGCCCGCGCCGATGAGGTGAAAGGTTGGGTGGCACAAGCCCAGGCCGTGGTGCAGCGCGCAAGTGCACCGACCTTGGCCACCGGTGCTCAGTGCTTTCATCCCTTTGAGTGTGGCTTTTACAACCACTGCGCCAGCCTGGAGCCGCAGGCTGAGCACCCCATCCACTGGCTGCCGCGCCCCGGCCAGGCGGTGCAAAACCATATGCAGGCGCACGGCGTGATGGATCTGCGTGACCTGCCCGATGCCCTGCTCAATCCGCTGCAACTGCGCGTCAAGCACGCCACGCTGTCGGGCCAGGCTTTTTTTGACCAAGCGGGCGCGGCGCAGGCGCTGTCGGGCCACCCGCTGCCCGCGTACTTCATCGACTTTGAAACCATCCAGTTCGCTGTGCCCATCTGGGCTGGCACGCGGCCCTATCAGCAAATGCCTTTCCAGTTCAGCGTGCACCATCTGGACGCTGAGGGGCACGTCACCCACACCGCGTTTCTCGATCTGTCGGGCCACAACCCTTGCCGAGCGTTTGCCCAGGATCTGGTTGCGGCCTGCGGAACCCAAGGCCCTGTGTTTGTGTACAACGCCGCGTTTGAGACTACCCGTATCCGTGAACTGGCTGAGCGCTTTGCCGACCTGGCCCCGCACCTGCTAGCACTGAACGAGCGTGTGGTGGATCTGCTGCCCATCGCGCGCCAGCACTACTACCACCCCAGTCAGCAGGGCAGTTGGAGCATCAAGGCCGTGCTGCCTGCCCTGTGCCCAGACCTGCGCTACAGCGACCTGGACGGCGTGCAAGACGGCGGCATGGCGCAGCAGGCCTACCTGGAGGCCATTGCCCCCACCACCACGACCCAGCGCAAAGCCGAGTTGCAAGACCAATTGCTGGCCTATTGCCATCTCGACACCTGGGCCATGGTGCGCCTGTGGGCGGCCTTCACCGCCAACACCTTGACGAAGAAAGCCCCATGACATGGCGAAACGCCCAGACACCCTGGAAACTCTGCTGCTGGCGCTAGAGCTATTACGCCGCATCCCCGCAAAAACAAAATCACTGCGAGGGAGCTACAAGAACAGCTCCAAAACGCTGGCATGGATCGCGATCTGCGAACCATCCAGCGCATGCTTGAAACCTTCAGCGAGCATTTCGAAATAGAGCGTGACGACCGCAGCAAACCCTACGGCTTTCGGTGGCAGGAAGCGTCGCGTGGCATGGCGGTGTCGCACCTCACGCCCCAAGAATCTTTGTTGCTGCAACTGGCGCAAGAACACTTGCGCAACCTGCTGCCCCCGCGGCTCATGCAGTCCATGTCGGGCTTTTTTGACCAGGCGCGGCGCAACCTCGACGGCTACCCGGACAACCCCCAGTCCACATCCCTGGAACGTGAATGGCAACACAAGGTGCGGGTGGTTGCCACCAGTCAGCCACTGCTGCCACCCACCATCGCCCCCGGCGTGCTGGAAGAGGTGAGCGAGGCGCTGTACGCCAACCTCTGGCTGGAGCTGGACTACCAGAACGCCGCTGGCAAGCGCCAGCAGGCCAAGGTCATGCCCCTGGGGCTGGCCCAGCAAGGCCCGCGCCTGTACCTGGTGTGCCGCTTTGAAGACTTTGACGACGAACGCAGCCTGGCCCTGCACCGCATCCGCAAGGCGCAGGCCTCCACCTTGAGTTTTGAGCGGCCAAAGGAATTTGACCTCGCCCAATATGATGCCGATGGGCGATTTGGTTTTGGATATGGCGAGAAAGTGCGCCTCACGTTCGAAATTGAAACTGAAGCAGGCTTTCACCTGACAGAAACCCCGTTATCACGCGATCAAGACGTGCAGGTACTGAACGCTGAATGGATGCAGATATCGGCCACGGTGGTGGATAGTGCCATGTTGGAATGGTGGCTCAGAGGGTTTGGGGAGGCTGTCAGAAATATCCGGAAAACAGCGGTCAAATCGTGATATGGGCGTTTATTTCGAAATTCCATTGAAAATCAGAAATAAAAATGACCCCCAACTTTTTATCTCTGAATATTCGCTTTCGTAGGAAGAGGCGTTCTTGCGATGGTTTTTTCAATGGACGATTGGCTCAAATAAAGCTGTCGTTTGTTTTCTGGTTCCGCTGGTATGCAGGCTGAGTTGAAAAGCGACACGTACTTTGATTTTAAGAAATATGTATTGCAATTGGAAAACGAAGCGCAAGGATGCCTTTGTTTACCTCTATCTGAGTGGAAGTGGGCGCAGGGGGCGGGTTATTGTTGTGAATTTTATTTGCTTTTTGGCAATGGCTGTCGTGGGTTGTTGCTAGAGAGTGTCCATAAAAAAGCGCGAATTTTTCGATATGGGGCATCAGGTGGCTGAGGGCGGGATTTTATTTCTGCGCATCGATGACAAGCACCAACTCAGTTTCATGCTGCAAATCGAAAAGTCAGGGGAGTGCAGGAAGTGGCATAATTATTGGCAAAATAAGATTTTCGCCACCAGTCAGCAACGGTTCTTCGTCGTTTCGTGTGGAATTTGACAGCGAGAATCCATCGTAGTGGAGCCCGGTGGGGCTTGTGGGCAACTCGGCAATCCGAGTTGTCCACAAATCCACCGGGCGGTGCTTTTTGCT
>Ga0116193_1001372_pt1 | contig 20276 bp, 5 predicted proteins | sample AD_UKC115_MetaG_FD_89892 | JGI IMG/M metagenome (GOLD analysis project Ga0116193, IMG submission 89892) | Active sludge microbial communities of municipal wastewater-treating anaerobic digesters from Hong Kong - AD_UKC115_MetaG | ecosystem: Engineered > Bioreactor > Anaerobic > Digestate | place... | reverse complement strand
TATCCATACACACGGAAGCAACTCCCGGACTGTACCATATTGCAAAATCATTAAAATCCCTTACTCTGCACTTTGGAACAACCTCAATCTTACCCCTGTAGAAAGGATGGAGTCTTCTTGCATCCTGAGATGGTTTTTCTGCCGCTTTTAAAAGTTTTTTTGTATCAGTTTTTTTCATAAAAGAATTCCTTTTTTATAATTGCTTAATTATATAAAAAAAATACGGCGATTGTACATAAAACTTATTGCCTCAACAGAAAAAAAATAGTATAATGCTTCGCATTCGATTCAAAAGAGGAAGGATGGCCGAGTTGGTTTATGGCGCTAGTCTTGAAAACTAGAGTAGGGTTTCCCTACCGGGGGTTCGAATCCCTCTCCTTCCGTTTTTTTATTTGTCTTTTTGATTTTGACTTCATTTTCGCTTGTTTAACTATCTGTTCGCTGCCGCTCACTGGCGCGATAGTCTGCACAAGCTCAGGCTTTGTCAAAATCAAAAATCCTGCATAAAATTTGCAAGTTAAAATTTATATTTCATTACTTCCGGCTCCGCCTTTCACATTACATATTCACATTTCAACAACTAGCAAAAACACAAAAATACCGCATAAAATTTGCAGGTTAATTTTTATACTTTATTTGAGTCTTTATATTCTTATGCACAACTGGTATAATTATTGTTCGTTAATTATATTGGAGGCAAATCATGAATAAACCTATTGAATCTGAATTTAAGAAAAATATTTTTAAACGCGGCAAAAAAGATAATTCATCTTTTTCGGCAAATACAATTTATATGCTCGGTTTTGCGGGCGCCGCAGTTTATTACATATCGTCAGCCTCAGGTTTTTTGAATATAGCAGCCGGAATATTAAAAGCCGCCGTATGGCCTGCTTTTTTGGTATACGGGCTTCTTAAATATATTGCAGTTTAATATTCAAGACAACCGCTTATATTACGGATTCACTTATATATTTTTTTTTGATATCATTACTAAAATAATTTTTACAGGGGTAAGTTTATGAAATTATCACCGGCTAAAGTTTTGATTTTGCTTTCATATGCGGTATTTTTTATATTTACGGCTGAAATTCCGGTATCTGCCGCCATTGATGACATACTGTCTGCTGCGGCGAGCGGCAATAATTATGTGATAGCTGACTTGATAAAAAACGGAGAAAACATAAATTCAAAAGACTCTGACGGAAATACTCCTCTTATATTGGCCGTATCTAACGAACGTGAAGAAACTGTAAGACTTCTTTTGGAAAGTAAAGGGATCAATGTAAATATTACTAACGCCACAGGCGACAGTGCATTATCGCAAGCATGCAGCATAGGCAATCTTGACATAGTACGCCTTCTTATAGAAAAGCGTGCTTTGATAAATATTACAAATAACAATAAAATGACTCCTCTTATGATTGCCTCTTTAAACGGGAATGAACAAATTGCAGAGTTTTTATTAAATAATAAGGCAAATCCTAACGCTAAAGACAAATCAGGTTTTACGGCCCTTATGTATGCGTCATTAAAAAACAATGTGCCGGTTGTAAAGCTTTTATGCGAAAATAAAGCCGATATAAATGCATCAAATTACAATAAGGATTCTGCCTTTCTAATCGCATCGGCCGCAGGAAATGTAGATACAATAAAATATCTCGCATCTGCCGGCGCAAATACAGCACAGGTTAATTCTCAGGGGATAAATGCCCTCATAGCTTGTGCCGCAACCGGCAATCTCGAAACTGCAAAATATCTTGTTGAAGAGCTCGGCTTTAATGTCAACTATCAGGATAATAACGGCAATACAGCTCTTATAGCTGCGGTTGCATTTATTCAATCCGACATAACAAAACAAGTTATATCAATGCTGAATGATCCTCTTATCGCAAATGAAAAAGACATACTTGTTTTTATACAGGAACGTAAAAAAGACAATTTATCAATGATTGAATATCTTCTTACATATGAAAGCGACATAAACGCCGTAAATAAAAAAGGTCTTTCTCCTTTCCTTACTGCAATAATAGAAAATGACACGCAGATTGCGGATTATCTGCTGACTAAAGGAGCAAATATAGAACAGATTACAAATGACGGCAATAATGCTCTTTTGCTGTCTGTAAAAAATTCAAACCTAAACACTGCTTTATTTGTAATAAACAGAAATATAAACATGAATATACCTGACAAAGATAACAAAACTGCCCTGATGCTTGCAATTGAATCCGGAAATTTTGATATAATCAATTCAATTATCTCAAAAAAACAGCTTGATGCCGCAAAAACCGATAACAACGGGAAAAATGCTCTTATCTATGCAGTAGAATACGGATATAATAAAATTGTTGAAACTCTTGTAAAAGAAAACAAAGTAAATATAAATTCTTCCGATAAAAACGGAAAAACGCCTCTTATGTATGCGGTAGAAGCACAAAACCTCTCGACCGTTGAACTTCTTATCTCCTTAAAAGCAGATGTTACAATAAGAAACTCATCAAATAAAACCGCGAAAGATATTGCAGACTCCATAGGCTTTGAATATGCCGCAAATTACATTGCAACCAATACTGTAAAATAAATAAAAAAAAAGACAGAATCATTTTTTAAACGATCCTGTCTTTTTTTATTGAGCTTTATATTTGCGTTAGTTTGATTTTATAATTTTCAATTTATTTATTTTGGATTTCAATTCATTTGCCGTTGAATCCTGTTTATATTTGTTTATTGCAACATTCCATCTGTGATAATCGCCCGCATACACATAAGGTTCTTTTGATATAAGATAAAATATTCTGATTGAATTTAAAGCTTCAGAAAAATTACCGCTCATTATGAACGCATCGGTAAGTTTATAACGCGAATCAACATTGTTTTTATCATAATCAACAACATCTCTGTAAGCCGCTACAGCCTTATCGTAATTTTCAAAATGCATTTCAAGGTTGCCTATTTTACGCAAAGCATCGTACGTAAGCTTAGGCCAAAATTTCATGGCTTTATTATAATCGCTTAACGCGTCATAATATCTTTCAAGTTTCAGTCTAGCATCGCCTCTTGCTATGTAAGCCGGACCGTAGGACGGAATAATATTTATAGCTTTTGTAAAATCTTTATCGGCTCCGTCGTAATCATACAAATCTATTTTTATTTTACCCTGCTGCATATTAAACGTAACATTTTTTATATCTGCATCATCAACATCCTGAGTTTTATTATTTTTAACATTGCGCGCCTGTATCGCTTTTTCATAATCCGCGGCAGCCCCGTCAAAATCATTGATTTTATCTTTTAAAAGAGCTCTGGCATTATAAGCCTCGGCATAATACGGATCTATTTTTATGGCCTTGTCATAATCTGCAATGGCATCTAAGTATCTGCCGTTTTTAGCTTTTACGGCCGCACTCATGTAATATTCTTTTGGCGTTTTAGAAAATCCGGAATTTCCTGAAGTTCTTGAACGGTGTTTCGGCGAATCTGAAACAGCAGGCTTAACTGTGTCAGAAGAATTTACCTGCTCAGGCTGGACTGCTGCAACAGGAACCTCCGCAGCAACATCAACAGGGACTGTCGAAACCTTAACAGTATCCGTCGATGTATCAACTTCATTAATTATTTCATCAACTTTATCACAACCGGATAACAATAAAGTTGCAATCACTCCGCAGTACACAATCACATTTCTCATAACTCCTCCATTTTATGCAGCCGACAACGTCGCCTGTATTATATCAAATGATAAATTTTTGTCAAAGCTGTCGTTAAAATCGGCAATAACAGATTCTTTTTTAAGATCATACAATATCGGAATAAGTTTAAAAGCATCAGTCAGAACCGAATTTAACTGCAGACTGCAGTTAAAGGGTTTTACCTGCTCATATACCATATAATCCGATTTATTCTCCTGGAAAGAACATGCCAATAAAAGATTTTTCCTTTTCCCGGTATATTTTGTATATAAATCGCTTTTTGCGGCACCTGATAAAATGTACTGAACAACATCATCATAAGCTACCTGTGACGGATCATAATCGGCAGATATCAATTTTAATGTGTTATTTGCTATTTTAACGGTAACAAAATTTATTTTAACTTCAGATCCGTTTATAACCGTTGTTTCAATTTGTTGTTCTTTTACCGATTTTTTTCTTACTACAGGTTCAATAAGATCTAAGATGTTTCCGTCAAAATCTTTCTTTGCAACTATTCCGATGCAGTTTATTCCGTTGTAATTTAAACGTTCTATGATATCCTTATCATCGGTAATTCTCTTTATGGGTTTCAACACTGTTGCATTTGCCAGAGTAATCTGTTTTGTATTTAAAATTTCACGGGCTCTTTTTACGAGTTCAGTTATTTTTACTGTTATTTTAACTATGGCATCAGCTATAACGAAAGACCTTGTTATATTTGCAATTATAGTTTTTATAACGTTATTCTCATTTATTTTTGCTTCAAGACCTACGGTAACAGTTGCAAGTCCGGAAGGAAATCCTATAGAGAAAATACCCTGAGGCGAAATTTCGACATATGAGCCGGCGCCTCTTGTTTTTGCATATGCAGGAGACATATTACCGTCTACAAAAATAGAAACAGGTCTGCCCTGCTGATCCAACGCGAAAGTCGTAATTCCGTTTCTGGCAAGTTTATCCTTCGGATTATGTCCCTGAATAACTGTTCCTATGCCTATAGCCTTATTCATCTGTTCCATAGTAAAATTAATGTGGTATTTGGCTATATATTCCGGTTTTATCCTTGTCGTATTATCGGCGTAGATCGCATTGATAATGGCAAGCGCTTCAAATATTTTGCTTTGGTCGTCTTTTTCAATATCATATTCCCTTATGTCTTTTGAAATTTCGGAAAAACCTTTCCATATTTTTTTACCGGTATAATGAACACCCTTATAGTAAAAACCTTTGATTCTTCTTCCTTTTGAATCAAACTCTTCAAATTTTCCTTCACCGTTTACACGTCCTATGGAAACATCGCCGTATTCATCGTACGGCAGAGGCGCATGCATATAATAAAATCCGTATTCATCCACCCTGTATAAGGCAAAGTTATTTTTGAAGAAAGTAAGAATGGATCTCATTTCTTCGTTATTAAAATATGATACATCATCAATAAGTCTTTCCGCAGGCTTATACGCTTTTTCGCGTTCTGTAAGAGGCAAAGCTTTTATTCTTACCGATAATTCTTCTATTATCGCATGCGGGATTCTTAATTTTTCAAGTTCAAGAACGGTCTTCCACATCTCAGCTTTTGCATTATCTTTATCCGATTCGGCCAAACCTGCATAACTCTTTATTTGGTTATTAAGTTCAGTAACGGTTTCAACTGACTTATTTATCACAAGATCAACCTTATGTTCCAGATACGTTATAAGAGAATCTGAGACTTCCATTTGTTTTAAATCTTCTATTACCGCTTTTATCTCCATTTCTGAAATCATTTTAATTCTGTCATCAGAATCGGCATATCCTGACATTTTTGCAATTAATATTTTTATATCATCACCTATTCTCTTTTGTCTGTTTTCACGTTCTGAGTCAGGAAGTTCAAGGACTTTTTTAAGCAGATTTTCAACTTCAGACTGCATCAAACCCAAAGAATCGAGTTTAACTATAAACTCACACAGTTCGGCTTTAAATGCTGCTTTTTCAGCATCTTTCAATCTGTTATACCTTGATATTCTGACATCAATTAAATCTATTAGTTTTTTTGCTTCATCAAGTTCGGATATTTTGCCTAGAGAATCGAGTTTGCTTTTTAAATATCCTATATATGATTGAGGAACTCCGATTTGTTCCATCTGCAGTATCACCGCCAACGCTTCATTTTTATCTTTTTTGCCGTCAATTGTAAACTTTAAAAACTTATCATTAAGTTTTTTATTCAACTCTTCTCCTTTTTTAAATGTCATGTGAGAATTAATCTGGCTTAAAAGCGCCTCGCCCCATCCTTTGTGTTTTATATAATCATAAGCATACCATTCCATGCTTTCATAAGCTCTGTACATCATAGCGTCAACAACAGCCCAGCCCCAGTTTCCTTTTTCTACTTCGGATTTATACTTAATCTTCTGCTCTGCAATTATTTTCCCAATACTTTCAATGACTTTATTCCAGTAAGCGTCATATTCTGGATATTTTTCTTTTAAGCTGACAGCCTCGGAATATTTATCTATCCACCAGTTTACGGCCATCTGTTCGACGTCTCTTAATCCTGTTGAAATTTCAGTATCGAATTTAATCCCGAAAAATGCCTTGTGGAATTCAAGCAGTTGTGAATTTTCTTTCAAACCAAACATATTTGTCTGCGCGTTTGACAAAATATGTTTAATGCTTAAATCCTGATTAAAACCGAAAGCTTCTCTAAATTCATAATTCATTCTTTCAAGTTCTTTATTCCATACTGTTTTCTGTCTTTGTTTCGAATAGTCAGACCTTTCTGAAAAAACTTCAAGCCAATAAGCTATGTCTTTTGATCTGCTCAAATCTCTTACATTGGCAACACGTTCATGCCATTGCCCGTATATATTCACCTTATTTTTACCCAAGTATCCTTCCGGTATATCGTAATCTTGAGGAATTCCTTTAAATTTTTCACTTATCGGAAGATGCATACCAAACAAATTCATTGAAGCAAATAAATCGTGATTACCTAAAACATATTTAACTCTGCCTGTTTCAGAGAGTCTTTTTATGAACATAAATGTTTCAATTTGTTTAGGACCTCTGTCTAAAATATCTCCTAAAATATAAATTGTGCTCTTGTTGCCCTTTACATTCCATTTATTGAGAATCTCAGTTTCTATTTCATCCTGCATTCTTCTTATTTCGGCATCAGGGATTTCATAGCCGTTTAAATCTTTCCCGTTATGAAGCAGCTCAAAATAATTTAAAATCTTAGAATCCCTGCTTGATGAAACCATTTGATACATTAGCTCCAGAAATCTTGTATATCCTCCGTGTATATCTGAGAAAACGATATTTCTGTTAAAATACATTTCTTCTTTTTTTATCTTATATCTTATAAGCTGCCATAAAGTTTTTAATTTTGTTTCCAAATTAAACAACGATTCTTTCTGCATAACAACTGGCATCGTTTCCTGTTTATCATATTCTTCAACTTTTAACGCCATTATATCGTTGACAGTTTTTATTGCAAGATCAACATCCTCATCCGTATATAATCTGCCGCTTTTATCAGGTTTTGTTTTAATGTACTCTCTTTGTTCTTCCAAAAAATTCTTCACGACATAAAGGTCTTCATAGCGGGCTTTTATTATTGAAGCTCCGCCCGAGGTTTTATATTTTGCAGGATCTGATCTGAAATAATGCCTTAGAAGATCGTTTACTCCGTCACAGCCGTCTTCATAAAGGTATAATCCCTCTTTCAATTTGCTTAATCTTTCGTTAATTGATATTTTTCTGTCAAAGAAAAATCTGTCCTGTTCCAGCCATATATTTAATATTCTTTTAAAGTTAAGCGTTGCCGAAAGAGCATCGGCGTCATGCAGAATGCACCCTATGAGAGAACGTTCCATTTCAATTTTTTTATGCCCCAGACAATCATTGTATATGGCATTGATTTTCTGTTCGCTTTCGCTGCCCTGCAAAAGTGCTTTAGCCCAAACTGCGGAGTTTTTTTCATGATTATCTCTGAAAAACACGCATGACAGATCATGCATAAAAACAGAATACACAAGTTCTTTCACGTCTATTCTTTCATTTTCCGGAGCATTTGGAAGCAGTTTGTTGACGTCACCGCTTCTTCCTATAATCTTTATTGAATACGCCAAAACGTCCAAACAATGACTCAATCCGTGTTCATGCACGGCAGTTTGGTCTGTATAGAATCTGTAAAACGCATATCTCGGCATTTTTTTGTAGAGCAAGTCCAAACATTCGTATATATTTTGTTTGAATTCGTCCAGAATTTCTTCCTGCATATCTTCATTTATGCCGGCAGATGTCAAAATCTGTCTGAGGGATTCGACAGAATCAATGGCTTCGTTCGTCGCGCTTGATTCTCCTGTTGCAAATAACATGTTTTGTATTCTTGAATTTACATTGTTTACCTGCGTGTAAGCCCGTGAATCTTTTTCATGCAGATAATCCGTCATGTTTATTCTCTTGCTGTTATCCTCATGCACTAAAAGCGAAAAAAACTTTTCCTGGTTATCAGGTTTATTTTTCAAATATTCCTGATATGCATGAAGCCACTGCCCGTACTTGCCGCTCTCTTTATCCGTAAGATATTCTTTGTCGTTTCTGTTAAATATGTAGGCAACATCTTCTATGCTGTGCTTATAATTTCTTATTTTATGGAAAAAACGCGAATTAGCCGGAAAAATATCTGAAGTAGCCCCTATAATCTTTTCTACTATCTGATCATTTAACTCTTCCGTATAATGTTCTCCGGTTATGCCCGGTTCAATCATTTCGGCAATACGCTGTTTGATATATTTTACGTCATTAAGCAGCAATTCCTCTTCTAAAGCTTTTTTGGGAGCAAACTCATGTGAAAATTCATGTATTAAACCGGCATGCAGAAATGTCTCTAAAATTTTGTCGTCATATATTTTAAAAAGCGCCGAGTTTATCCCTATAAATCCGTTATTTACATGATCGGAAAATAAAGTCTGTGATTTTTCAAGTATTCCTATAACCATTGTGTCTTTTACGTTTGCAATATCATCAGGTTCCGATTCGGAAATTATTTCATCAAATATTTTCTGTAAAAATTCGCTGCTGATATAATTATTTAACCCGTATTCAACTATCACGGTTATTTTCTTAAGAACTTCCGGCGTTCCGTCATCTTTCAAAACAACATTGCCTTTGCTGTCGAATTTCTTTATCAGTATATTTTCATATTTTACAGCACCGTCACTTCCAACGAGAGAATTGCCGAAATCAACTATATGTTTGTATGCCGCATCTTTTCTTTTTAACAGCATGTTTATCTGCGACCATGCAAATGAAGCGTTTCCGTCATTTCTCGATGACAAAATGCCTCTGTATTCCGGTTTCAGCTCCATAAAAAGAGACTGTTCAATGCCGAAAAATCTTTTCACTGCGGCAATAATTTTTGAAAAAAGAGAGATATTTGTTCTGCCCGGATATTTTGATTCTTTTAAATCAATTCTGCCGTTTTCTATTTTAAACACGTTTTTATTTTTGTTTATAACGACAGAAAATTCAGATTCATTGAATGAAATCTCTATTTCAATTCCGTGTTTCTTGGCAATGTCAAAAAGAATAGCGCTTACATTTTCGGGAGTATCCGTTCCGTAAGTTTTTACTGTATTTAATATCAGCTGCTTTGAAAAAAAGTATTTTGTTTTCTGCGGAATTACCGGACTGTTTATAAGCATAAACAGCATATTGGAAAGAGCCTGACCTGAAAACTCCCCGTCTACAGAACTTAAAAGCATCCTTTCATAAGTATTATCTGCCGCGTCATAATTTGTTATCTCGGGCGTTATTGCGACAAATGAAATACCCGCTTTTTTGAAATATTCGTCAAAAGAACCGTGATAGCCGCCCGACACAACAACAGTGATTTTTTTTGATCCTTCCGGATTTTGACGGATAACATCGGAAATATTTTCAAAAAATATCCTGGTTCTGGAGGAATTCAAATCGTAATAAGAGAATATCTCCCGGTTATCGAATATTTCATCGTATTTAGATTGGACGTCAGGAATAATCTTATTTATCAAATCAACATATCTGTCGTAGTTGTTCGTAAAAAATTGATATTCCTGTTCCGACATATTTAACTTAACAAACGATCTGAACAAATCAGTCATCTTTAAAACAAAAATTTTGTCATATTTGGCGGATTCTTTTTTCAGAGACTCCAGATAATCGGCAAAATATTTATTTTTTTGGTCAACAGCGGCTGTTTTGCTGATATTTTTCTGAGCCGTATAGTAATTTAAAAAATTAAGAAGCAAATCATATTTGGAAGAAAGTTTTGAATCTGATGAAATATATTTTTTCAGCAGAGAATAAGCTTCGTAATAGTCGTCAGCCTGCATTTTTCCAACTATATCCTTGTAATCTGCATAAGCCAGCGATATTTTTAAATCTTTAAGACATTTATTAAGTTCTTTTGCGATCTTATTCGTATCCGAATATTTTATCTGTTCCGAAAGCTGCATATAATTGTACAGAGATTCATATTTTAAAACCGGCTGTTTTGCTTCTTTGAAAATTTCATAATCGGTCACGTCGAAATAAATATATTTCAGCAGATTATACGAATTATCGATTTTTGAAATAATTTTTTTCTCAAACGCGTTAAAAACCTCAAGATTGCGCTCTTTTTCTTTAATCAGATAAGAAGCCCTTTTCAGGTTTGCACTGTAAACATCCCAGTTTTCAAGACCATACACGCCGATCGCATTATTTTTATTATAATTTGCCAGGAAATATTCCGTACCGGACAACAAACCGCTTTCCAGCATGATATTTGAAAGTTTGTATTGTTTTACGGTATCAATAGCGGCAAGATTAAGTTTGGAATACGGTGCTCCTTCTATAAGAATTTTATCAACGCCGTAATTTCTTTCAAGCTCTTCTATTATTTTGGCTATATTTTTCTGAACGGCATAATTCACATGCAAATCACGGATATAGACAACGATATTATTACTCTGCGGAACTAAAAACTCATCCGATATACTTCCCAATGAAGGATTGACCTTAATTGTTGTTTCATGAACAGCAAAATTATCATCGCCGGCTATATTTAAAGCCTGCACAAAATCAGCAGCAACAAAAGAATAAAGTAAAAATAGTGATGTTAAAAATGCCGTTAGTTTTTTCATGAAGCCTCCGCAAAATATTTATATTTTCAATTCTTTATATTTTCAATTTCGTCTTTAAAATATTTTTCTTTTTGTTCAAACTGTTCCGTATGTTTAAATAATTCAATATATAACCGTTCAAGCTGTTCCTTTATAAGTTTACTTTGTTTGGGACCGTCTGCAAGAAAGGCAACATTTTTTTCCTCGCAAGCTTTAACAAGAAGTTTTGTTATTTCTTCTATCATGTGTTCTTTTTTTAATATTTCTTCTTCAAGCTGCTTTATTTTGATTTCAAGAGGTTTCAAAGCTTTTGATTTTTCCTGTATAATTGCTGCTCTTATCTTTTTAATGTCTTCTTTTGTGTATGTTTTTTTTATATTTGGCGATTTTTCTTTTATCTCGGAACTTTCGTCTTCCCAGCCCTGCATTTCTAAAAATTCAGAATATGTCCCGTTAAAAAAAGTTGCTTTGTCCCTGTCAAAAATTATAAGTTTTTTTGCAACGGCATGAAGCAATTCCTCATTATGGGTTACAACTATAACAGAACCTTTAAAGCCGTCAATGGCGTCAATCAAAGCTTCGGTAGATTCAAGATCCAGATGATTTGTCGGTTCATCAAGCAGAAGAAGATGTGCCGGCTTTACAAGAATTTTCCCGAGCAAAACTCTGCTTTTTTCTCCTCCTGAAAGAACCGATATTTTTTTCATGGAGTCATCGCCCGTAAACATCATGGCTCCGCTTATATTTCTGGCCCGCTGAGGCAGACAATCGGGAGACGAAGACAATATTGCTTCGTAAATAGTTTGAGACGGATTTAAATCTGCGGCATCTGACTGTACAAAATAAGATATTTTCAGTTCAGGATGCGCTTTTATATTGCCTTCAAGCGGCTTTATTCTGCCCGATAACAGTTTTAAAAGAGTTGATTTGCCTTTTCCGTTTTTGCCTATTACGCATATTCTTTCATTTTTCAATATTTCAAGATCAAGATTGTCTATAAGAATTTTATTCTCGTCATAGCCGAACTTCAGAGAATAAACGCCCATCATTTTATTGGCTTCAAACTGAGCGTCCGTAAAAGAAAAATCAAGAGTTTCTATTTCCGTTAACCCTTCCATATTTTCCTGTTTTTCAAGACACTTTATTCTGGATTGGACCATTCCGGCAAGCCTTGCTTTAGCTCTGAAACGTCTTATAAACAACTCTGTCTTTTTTCTTTTCTTTTCCTGATTAAGCCTTGTTTTTTCATAAATTTCTTCTTCTTTAGATATCTGATCGTATAATTTTGAGGTGTTGCCTTCTATTTTCTTGGCTTTATTTCTGTGTATTGCGACAGTATGCGTTATAACCTGGTCCATAAAATATCTGTCATGGGTTATCAGTATAATTTCACCCTTCCACGATTTTAAAAATTTTACAAGCCATCTCATCGCAACTATGTCCAGATAATTGTTCGGTTCGTCCAAAAGAAGCATATCGGAATCCGATAAAAGTATTTTGGCAAGATTCATTCTTATCTTATATCCACCTGAAAATTCAAGAGGACTTCTCAAAAAATCATCCTGGGAAAATCCGAGTCCGGAAAGTATTTTTTCGGCTTTCCACCTTGTATCCTGTTCGCTTTTCGGCATACTTGCGGAAACCTCGTCTATAACAGTCTGATATTTGAAATTTATATGCTGCTCAAGATAACCTATTTTATATTCTTTCGGTATTTGTATGTCGCCAGAATCATATTCTTCCTGTCCCATTATCATTTTTAAAAGCGTGGTTTTACCGTGGCCGTTTCGGCCTACAAGACCGATCTTTTCGTTTTTACCGACATTAAAACTAAGACCGTCAAATAAAATTCGCGCACCATAAGATTTTGAAAGTGAGTTTACCGATATCATTTTTAATCTCCAAACTAAGCAGCAGCCAACATTGTTTTGTAATTTATCATATTATCTTCGTTTGTTTTTATTATTTCTCTGGTTTTATACTCTTCGCCGTAAACAAGAATTAATTCTATTATTGTGTTTAAAATTTCAGGATTCTTATCCGATGAGGCAGATCTGTACAGTTCATTTACTTTAACCGTCATATCATGTTCACTGCCTTTAAAAACTTCAATTTCAGGGAGAAGTGAAATTTTATCTTGGTTATTGACCTGCATAATCAAAACTTTACCGAGCAGTATTTCCAATTTTTTATCTTTAAGCCCGTTTTCCTTGTTTTGTCCGGCTAATTTTGTTTTTACCAAAACTCTTTCTTTTATAACAGCAAGAAAAGCGTTTTTGGAATCCTGATTTATTTTTGCATCCTGCAGTATAATGCGGACCGCATTGTCGGAATCCAATTTCATCGCATCGGCAAAGTTATCGATTCCGGCATTAACCATATATACGTCTGTTATATCATCAAGAACGGGGATTTCCGATACATCCAGGAAATATGCAAAATTAGCCATATCTTTTGCGTTCACGTCTTTAAGTCCGAATTTTATCTTAATGCTGCCTAAAAGAGCGCTAAATCCGTCGTATGTTTCCATTATGTCATTTGAGCCTCTGAATATTTTTGTCAATATATTAATATCTATCAGCAGAGGTTTGTCAGAATTTATTATTTTGCTCTTTAATAAACCCGGAGCAATTAATTCTTTTACAGATTCTACTTCGTTAAAATCTCCGGAATAATAGTCATAAATTTTATTTTCCAATATCTGCCCTGATATTGAAAATTCGCGATACTGCTCTCTTACCTCAGATTCGCCGGATACATATATTTCTATACCCTGTTTTCTTAACTTTAAGAATTCCGATGCAATATCTTTATTTTCAGAACTAAATTTGTTTTTTAAATATTCAAATTGAGAAACGCTGATTACCTTTCGGACGGCTCCGTTTGATAATACCGAATATAAATTACCGTTTGAAATATTTTCAAGAGATAATATAGTTTTCCGGGCATACATAAATGATATTGAATTTAATATTTTAACGGCTGTTTTTGCATATTGGTCGGTGCCGACAACTGCCATTTTACCATTAAAATACATATCATCGGTTTTTCCATCTACAACAACAGAATTTTCCACATTTAAACTAATATTATTCAATTTTAAAACTTTTCTTAATCTTTTTTCTAAAGTTTTGCTTCCGTTAAGAACTAATGCCAAATCTTTTACATCTGTATCCGATGCTACAAAAACAACAGAATCTTTAACGTCTATTTGCCATATTGTTTCTCCGTTTACTTTTAATCCCGTATTGATAAGCCGGTTTGTGTCTGCGCTCTTTAGATCTTTCAGTATTAATACCGGTATCACCGAATCATCGGTTATAATCTGCGGTCTATCCGGTGTGTCTACGGTTTTGAATTGAACAGAAATATTTTTATAAGTTTTCTTTATTTCAAACAGATTGTATGCAAAATGAGATATCCATTCAACAACCGTCAAAACAACAGGAACTGCTGCAGGAATAAATATAAAACCGCCTGCTATTGCCAATACTACCGATAAAATTCTTATTCCCCAAGTTGTTATTATCATTGTTTTTGTAGGATTTTCATGTTGATTTATAAAACCCGGCGTCCAAAGTGAAAAAGTTTCAAGTATAACGCCTATTACAATTCCAAATATGCTGTATCTGAAATTATCGGCTTTAGCTTTTTCGTTATAAAAACTGTTTCCAAGTCTGTTAAGTATTTCAACTGTTTTTTTCGTCTGAAGAGTTTTCTCTTTTTGTTTTGCGATATAAGATTTAGCCTCAAGATAATCACCGTAACCGTACGTATTATGGTGACTGCTGGAAGCATCATGTCTGACAATGCTTAAAATATTTTGTACTACATTCTGCATAAAAGCATCCAATTCTTCTTTTGAATAATATCTGCCGTTATATTGGAATAAAAATTCTGCTTTAATTAAATTTTCAAAATCTTGTTTTGTATACTCTTGTTTTCGTAAAATCTGTGCACGCAAAATCTGTGAAATATTTCTTACCTGTATCGGTTGGCTGAAGATAATTCTGTTTATAATTTCGGAATCATCCCTATATTCCGGCTTTATTCCTAAAAATTCTTTTATAATATCAGAAAATTCTTTTAGTTTTGATTTGCTGTGAACCATTCTTAATAAGAATCCTTTCATATAAGATTTATGTGGTTTTATTTTTACCTGTATATGCCTTAGAATTTCATCGTATTGTTTTCTGTCTGTATTTTTTATATCTCCCAAAATATCAACCAATACTGTTTCTCCGCTTGTAACATTTTCGGCAAAAGAAAGCATTTCACGCAAATCATATCTGGAGTAATGTTTTCCGGCATCTAACTGTGTTAGATATTCAACAAATATATTTCTTAAATTTGTTCCCTGGTTGTTTTCTTTAATTCTTTCAGGAGAACTTAAAACATATTCAATAATAGCATCTGCAAGAATATCCCATCTTACATCTTTGCCTATATGCTTACTGACAGATTTTAATAATGAAATTAATCCTTGTGATGCCTGGTGTTCATTCTGAAAAACGTCATCATAATTTGCCGATTTATTAAATAAGCTGTATAACGCATATTCATATCCTTTTACATTTATATCAACAATTTTCTCAAACATATTTGAAATAGTATATGCAAATAATTCATGAACAGTTACATCATCAACAAAGCTGTCTGATGAAGAACTGAGTATTCTGTGCCCTAATTCATGTGCTATTGTTAAAGGATTAACGGAAACAAAAGTCATATTGGATCTTGCTCCTACTGATTCTTTTCCTCTCCTAAGAACAACAGCTTTTGATATGGCTTTATAAGTTTGAGTAGCGTTTTCTTTACTTACATACTCTTTTGCAAAATCTTCCAGCAGAAGATATACACCGGCAACAACAGCTCTTAAGTCAAAGTTGTTTCTGATTCGCAATTTGTTTTGATGCATTGCCTGTGCAAATTCCCTTTTTATATTGCCTATAATAATTTTGTCTTCAATATTCCCGCCGTTAATTCTCAAATACATAAACGCAAATAATCTGTGTTTTACTGATAAAGCATCGTTATATATAATTTTAGTAAGGAATCTGTTATTGTCGTTTCTTTGGTATATATCAAGATAAGTTTCTACACTTTTGTTAACCTTTAGGCTCTTTTTTGATTTCACCATTTTTCTGATAAGCAATTCAAAAAAATATCTGTATAATCTAACAAGCCCCAAATGGACAAAGAATGTATCCATGGACGGGACTACAGGCGGGAGAGACTCCGCATATGAATAGTCTTTTCTATTATCATTGATTCTATCAAGGTATTGCCCGCTGGTTATGGAATTTATATTTGCCAAACTTTTTCCGCCGGATTTGCGCGGCTGAAACATTTTAAAAAGATGATATTCGACCAACGCAGATTTCTTGATTTCGGCATAATTTATTTTTGACGGATCATAATCGGCGCCGCCTGTAAAAAATTCATCGGCAATATGCTGCATAATTATATCCAGCTGCTGTTTGGTAAGTTCTTTAAGCTGAGGCATTGACATTATAAGCTCTATAAAAATGAACTTTATCATTTCCGATCTTAACAATGTTCCGCTGTTCAAAAACTCTGTTTTTACTATTTCAAGAGCTTCGTTTATTTTTTCAGGCTGGGATACGATTATATTGTTTATGACAACCAAATCTTTTGAATAATCCAATCCCAATGGACCGTGAAGGTACGATTCTGGATTTTCTACGCTGACTCTGATCTGGTTCATAATGCTTTCAAATCTGTAACCGTAATAATCCCATCTTGTGCCGTTCGCATTCTTAAGAAATATAAAGATTTCAAAAACTTTTGTTTTCCATGATTCTTCTTTCAATAATTGTTCAAATTGACTGATTTCCTCTTCGGTATAACCGTCTTTTGATTTAAGAATATTTTGATACTCCTTCAAAAGCTCTTTTAATGCATCTGATTGTCTTTCCGGAAGCGCTTTATTTTTTGACAACATCTTAACTACGGCATCAGCCAATAATTCAAATTTAAACTGTTTGCCTAGTATCCCGGCAATTTTTCCGGCAAGATAAAATAAGCCGCTTGAAGCCTTGTGTTCTTCCTGAATGACATAATCATAAATTATTCTGTCGTTAAACAATTCATACAGAGAATCAGAATAAATTTTATTTTCTATTCCTGCTTTTTGCGCAAAAACAGCAGAAATTGCATTTGCAAATATTTCATGTAAAGTGGAATAAGAAACGTTGCCGCCTGCATCTGAGTAGGACATAAGAACTCTATGTCCTATTTCATGGGCTATTGTAAGAGGATCGGCGTTTGTAAAAAACATTCCCGCATTGGCTGCAAAATTTCTTATGTTATTTTTGCTTACAAATATCGAATATGATATTTTTTCATATAATTCGCGTTCTTTATTATCATCTATATATTTTTCAGCCTTAAGATAATCGCTTAAAACAAGCAGTATGCCGGCACCGACAGCGCTGAGATCAAAATTATTTTTTACATCAAGAGTTTTATCCTTTAATGATTTTAAAAAATCGCCTTTTATATTTTCCAAAAGCAAATAATTGAATTTTGAAAAACCGTTCATCTTCAAATACATCAGCGCCGTAAGCCTGTACTTAACATCTATTGTCTTATCGTACAAAATATCTCTCAAAGCCGCCGTATCGCCTGAATTGTTTAATTTAAGAAGTTTAAGATATTTTATAAGACCAAGCCTGTCCGAATCGGTTTGATATATAAGTTCAAGCTGGTCAAAGTTAAATGTTTCGGCCATTCTGTCATATAATCTCTTTAAATACCTTCTGTAATCCAAATTCCTGACGTTTCCTATTTCCTGCCCTCTGACATAAGGAGTATTAACCTGACCGGCAACAATTTCAAATCCAACGTCTGCCGTTGTTCTGCTCTTTAAAAAATCAGGCAATGAAGATTCTTCTTCTGTTTTTTCTTCAACTGCGCCATCAGAAGAATCATCTTGGTTATCGGCGTACTGAATACCGCTGTCATCGTTAAAAAATTTGATACCGGTATAATCTGAACGTATATAAAATTTCCCGTTTTCGGAAACCACATCAAGTTTTTCTTCAAGTTTAATTTTTTCAACCGGTATTTTATTCTGATTTAATGTCTTTTTTACTCCTGTTATTACAAACTGTCCGTTTATTTTTGACAGAGAAAATTCGATCCAGTCGCAGAAATACCACATTTGATCCGAGATAAAGTTGCCGGCCTTAATTGTCTGGCCTTCTCTGATATCGGGAATTTCAACATAAGAATATTCTCTTTCCATCTTTCCGGTTTCGGCCGTATTCCAAATTGCTTTAACATTTATCTTATTCAGTATTTTCTTTAAAAATTTAGACGGTCTTGAGGTATATTTCTTAAATGTCATATATGCCGCAAACAAATTTATGGTACTGCCGTCAGCCATACTTAAATCTGTAACCGCATATTTCGCTCCGTTTACGCCTTCGGCATTTAACATTCCGCTTCCGTCGCCGTAGAGATCAAGTTTGCCTGCTTCGGCAAGCGCCGCTATTGTCCTGTCCTCGGGAGTGTGCGCATTTATAACAACAACATCCTTATCCGATCCGAAATAGATAAATATCTTTTTATTTAAAGACAGATAATTGCCGTGTACAAATGAATTTTCAAGCAATTCCGGGAAAAACGTATAGCCTCTTGAACTGCCCATTCTGTCGGCAAATTTTTCATCTATTATATCGGCTGTAACATACAATATCTCGGCAGCTTTTTTTATTTTTATTTCATTCGAAATATCCGCATAAGAATCTGAAAACTTTATTACAAGCAAAGAGTCTGAAAGATCTCTGTCTTCTAAGACATCATTTACATATTGTTTAACTTCTTCAATATCATATGATTCTTTGCCGTTAATAAATTCTGAAAAATTAAGTTCAACAACATCTTTAGGAGAAAGTCTTGCCGCCAATTCATTCTCAATAACAGCATCAACAGAATCGTATTCTTTTCCTTTTGCAGAAAAATCATTCTGCTGTGGCAAAATTTGTTCTTCCGTACTGTTCGGGTTGGCGGCAGCGGTAATCGGAAGATTATTTGATTCGGTATTATCTGCATTATTTTGATTCGTATTTTCAAGAATGGGCTTATATCCTATATTAAGATTTTTCTGAGGAATAAGCGCCAGCGGATTTCTAAGAGATTTGGCCAGTTTATTTATATTTATTATGCCGTTGGCCCCGACTTTAAATTCAAATGTTTTAGGATAAATAATATCAACTATTTTCTGCTCTTCATTATTTGTATATTTCTCCGCCAAAGTCCGGCAGAATTTTTGAAGTTCAAAACCGTTTCTTGAAACTAAAATTGTATCATTTGAAATATAAGTAACAAGTATGTTATCACCTTCTTTAATACCGCCCATTTGAGCAATAGGCAACTTAATTTCAAAACCGGCATTTAAAGCGGCCTTTAAAATTGACATATTGTTAAAGAATGAATGTATTATAATTGCGGCGATCGTTGACAACGGCCATAAAAGCGGAGCTGCTGACATCACAAAAATATAAGGCAGTGATACTGCAAGAGTCGGAAGAGATAAATTTCTTAAATCGTCTTTAAATATATCAATAAATTTTAAGCCGCCTGCAGAATCTTTATTTACAATCCACTTTACTATCGTATGCGAAAATAAAAATATAATCTGGGAAACCGCAAACAACGATATCCCCAAAACCGGATTAAATACAGTAATTATCGAAGGAATCATCCTGAATATCAATTCTTCCCATACGGGAGCAGTTTTTGACAAAACATTTAATGTTTTTGATTTTGATTTCAAATGTTTTAACAATGAAAGTTCTACGGACTGGGACGGCAGTCTATTATTATCTGCCCTGGTTGCGTCAAGCGTTACGCTTATTCCTGTTTTTACAAGTCCAGATTGAACTGCGCCTGCTGTTTTATTTGCATAAACAATTGAAAGGATCGACGTTTTTGCATTTTCTATTATATTTTTTACGTCCGAAGTTACAGGTATTGAAATTGTCGGATTTGAATAAAGAACATCATTTTGGGCAAGAACAAAATCGCCGAGCAGAAGATTTTTATTTTGCAGATCACTGTTTGAAGAGCTTTCAAAAAGATTAAAAATACTAAATTCAAGGTTTGAAGCAAGAAGCACTTCCCCTTCATGCTTTACCATTTCCGTATAACCCAATTCGGTTTCATGTCCCGCAATCGTAATTATTACCGGAGCATCTTTAACGCCTTTTGATTCCAATTCTTTTAGTATTTTATCTTTAAAATCCCCGGAATGGCACGAATTAAAAACAAAAGTCATTGCTTTAAGATCAACTCCGAGTTTGCTTGCCGTATACAAGGCGTTTGCAAACTCCTGAAATGATATATTTTCTGTATCTGTAATATAGAAACCGTCTTTTGAACCGTGCCCGTGCATCCAGAACAAGCTTTTTTTGCCGCTTCTCGG
>Ga0116193_1001371_pt1 | contig 20294 bp, 17 predicted proteins | sample AD_UKC115_MetaG_FD_89892 | JGI IMG/M metagenome (GOLD analysis project Ga0116193, IMG submission 89892) | Active sludge microbial communities of municipal wastewater-treating anaerobic digesters from Hong Kong - AD_UKC115_MetaG | ecosystem: Engineered > Bioreactor > Anaerobic > Digestate... | reverse complement strand
TGGCAATAAATGCTTCCAGGTTGTTCTCAACGGTCATTTTCATCTTCTCCCTGATCGTAAGGTTATAAACCCATTCTTCAGGAACCCCAAAAAATCCTTTAAATGGAGCTTTGTAAAAAGAGGAAACCGCCGAGCGTCCCTAATTTGCAATGTTCGCCAACAAAAAAGGGAACCAGACGGATCCGGTTCCCTGTGATTCTCTTCCTATTTGGCATATTCGACTGCCCGGGTCTCACGAATCACTACAACCTTAATTTGCCCGGGGTAATCCAGTTCTTCTTCAACCTTGCGGGCGATATCCCGTGAAAGGTTAATCGATTCAAGATCGTCAATTTCTTCCGGCTTGACAATGATTCTAATCTCACGCCCCGCTTGAATGGCGAAAGATCTATCAACTCCGGTGAAGGAGTCTGCCAGACCTTCCAGCTTCTCCAAACGTTTGATGTAAGCCTCCAACGTTTCCCGCCGAGCTCCCGGTCGTGAAGCGGAAATCGCATCCGCTGCCTGTACCAGAACCGCTTCGACGGTTTCAGCATCTACATCCCCGTGGTGTGCAGCTATGGCATTGATGACTTCCTTGCTCTCGCGATGCTTCCGGGCCAGCTCAACACCGATTTCTATATGGGGTCCGGATACCTCGTGGTCAACAGCCTTGCCGATATCGTGAAGCAGACCGGCCCGCTTGGCCAGGGCGACATCCACTTCCAATTCTGCTGCCATTACACCCGCCAGATGGGCAACCTCGATAGAGTGTTTTAGAACATTTTGGCCGTAACTGGTCCGGTACTTGAGCCTTCCCAATAAACGTAAAAGCTCCGGATGAATCCCATGCACTCCCACTTCAAAAGCAGCTTGCTCCCCTACATCCCGAATTTCCTGGTCAATTTCCTTTTGCGCTTTTTCCACCATTTCTTCAATGCGCGTGGGGTGGATTCGACCGTCCGATACCAGATTCCCGAGAGCGACACGGGCAATCTCCCGCCGGATGGGGTCAAAGGAAGATAGAATAACCGCTTCGGGCGTATCATCAATAATCAAATCTACACCGGTGAGTGTTTCAAAAGTCCTAATATTCCGTCCTTCCCGACCAATAATGCGACCTTTCATCTCATCATTGGGCAAAGCCACCACGGAAACAGTTGTTTCGGAGACCACATCAGCAGCACACTTTTGTATAGCCAGAGATACAATGTTTTTGGCTCGTTTGCTGGCCTCCTCTTTTGCTTCTGCCTCAACACTCTTAATCATTCCAGCCATTTCCGCCCGTATCTGCTGTTCGACGTTATATAACAGCAATTCCTTGGCGTCTTCCGAGGACAGACCGGAGAGGCGCTCCAATTCCTTAAGTTGCTGGGTAAGAATGACCTGCAAATCCTGCTGAGTCTTTTCAACCTCTTTTTCTTTGTCATGTATAGCTTGTTCTTTATTCTCAACATTTTCGGTCTTCTTATCCAGCATCTCTTCCTTTTGCAGGATGCGTCGCTCGATCCGATCAAGCTCCTTGCGCCGGTCACGGATGTCCCGTTCGGCATCCTGCCTGCTGCGATGGATCTCTTCCTTGGCTTCAAGGAGCAGTTCTTTCTTTTTACCCTCTGCCTCCCTGGTTGCCTCCTCAACAATCCGGGTCGCCTCTTGTTCAGCAGCGCCAATACGACTTTCCGCGATCAGTCTGCGACCATAGTATCCGGCTGCCAAACCGACTGCCAAAGAAAGGGTAATAACAATAAAGCTGAGAAAACTGTTAATCCTGTTCACCTCCTCCTGTTAAAATAATATCGCTTTAGATTATACTTTTGAGAAAACAAAAAAACCGAGTTAAAACCCGGTTTTCAAGGGAAGCCACACCTGTTATCAAGCCCGCCAGGACCATGCATTGAACCTATATGGTTTTTTCCACAGTTCAAATATCATTTGCACTGGCTAATTTGATTAAAAACAACTTCAACCGCACAGACAACTATTTGGACTATACGAGCAACATCCACGACTGGCTTTACAGCCATCTATATTTAATAGTCAAGCAGTCAGTCTATAGGTCAAGTCATCACCAAGTATGACTTCTAACCAGAGTCTTATATAAAATTTTAGTAATACCATCCTGTAGTGTCAAGCTTCCTCCATATTATTGGCAGGACTTGGTGTAGTACTTTCCAGCTTTTCTCTCACTTTATTCTCCAACAGCTGATACATTTCCAAATTGTTCTTGAGGTACTCCTTGGCATTTTCCCGGCCTTGCCCCAGGCGCTCTCCTTCATAGGAATACCAGGAACCGCTTTTCTGCACTACATCTACAGCACTGGCAATATCCAGCAGATCACCTTCCCGGGATATCCCCGTACCATACATGATGTCGAACTCGGCAGTTTTGAAAGGTGGTGCCACCTTGTTTTTAACCACTTTGGCTCGGGTGCGGTTTCCGGTAATGTCCATTCCTTGTTTAATAGCCTCGCCTTTCCTAACCTCTATTCTTACGGAAGAATAAAATTTCAGAGCTCGTCCCCCGGTAGTGGTCTCTGGATTACCATAAATCACCCCGACCTTCTCCCGGATCTGGTTAATAAAAATGGTACAGGCACGGGATTTGCTGATATGGGCGGTAAGTTTGCGCAAAGCCTGGGACATCAATCGTGCCTGCAGGCCAACATGAGCATCCCCCATTTCCCCTTCCAGTTCAGCCCGGGGTACCAGAGCAGCAACGGAGTCAATAACTATGACATCTATGGCGCCGCTTCTCACCAGAGCTTCGGTTATTTCCAAAGCCTGTTCACCGGAATCCGGCTGGGCCACCAGCAGGTTGTTGATATCTACCCCCAGTCTGCGAGCGTAGAGCGGATCAAGGGCATGTTCAGCATCAATAAATGCAGCCATTCCCCCTTCCCTCTGCGCCGAGGCAATGGCGTGCAGCGCTACCGTCGTTTTTCCCGAAGATTCGGGGCCAAATATCTCAACTACTCGTCCCCGGGGCAGTCCGCCTACCCCCAGAGCCAGATCCAGCGACAGGCACCCGGTAGGAATAACCTCCACTGTCATTGCCGCTGCCTCTCCCAATCGCATAATGGAACCTTTGCCGTACTGCTTTTCTATAATGCGGATGGTATTGTTTAAAGCCTCCATCTTCCCCTGGTTGATTTCATTGCCCTCCATAATAACCCTCCTCAAACAAATGTTCGCCTGAGATGATTATATTGTACCCGGCCGGAAGCTGTCAAACCATTTTCCCACAATTTAACACAGAAAAATGGTACCGCCTTAGCCTTGTAGCTGGTAACTACCTTTTACCCGGTATTGCGGCCCGCTGCTGGACAGAATGCTCTCCATCAAGAGGAACTTCTCTACTTGACAATCCCGGCCGACATTCACTACGCCTTCCTGGCGGGTTCTTTCCAACAGATTTTCCAGGTTCCGGTCGGAACGAATTCTCCCCAGGGTCAGATGAAAACTGCGTTTCTTCTCTGCTTCAAAGCCCAGTTCACCCAGGTAGGCATCAATTCTTTCCCCCAAAAACTCCGCCTTATCCATTTCTCCTCCCACACCTATCCATACCACCCGGGGCCTGGTGTGGCCAGGGAAAAACCCCAGTTTGCTGAAAGTCAGTCGAAAGGGTGGGCAGGATTCCGCTACTTGCTCCAGCCGATCCTTTATGAGCTCCACCATGGTTGGGTCCACTTCGCCGAGGAACTTCAAGGTAAGGTGATAATTGCAACGCTCAACCCACTTCACATCTGCTCCAGATGATTCCAACTCCCGGCGGGCTTGAGAAGCTAACTCCTTTATCTCCTCTGAGACCGGAATGGCCAAAAAAATTCTCACCCGGCTTTCCCCCCAGTAATTCTTCTTCTTAAAAGGTCAAGGGCGGTCTTGGTCGCCAGGATACGGGTTCCATCCCTGCCACCCACAAAGTGCATCTCTTTAATCTGACATTGCTGTCCATCCTGCAAGGCTATATATACCAGCCCCACCGGTTTGCTCTCCGTTCCCCCATCGGGACCGGCGATTCCTGTAATGGCGATTCCATAATCAGCACCGGATACTGTCATGATACCCCGGGCCATCTCCGCAGCCGTCTGCGGGCTGACTGCACCGTATTGTTCCAAGGTCGCAGGACTAACCCCCAAAATACGCTCTTTCGCCTGATTACTATAACAGGTAACCGAGCCCCAGAAATACTGTGAACTCCCCGGAATGTCCGTCAGCGTCTTGGCCAGCAATCCCCCGGTACATGACTCGGCCACCGCCAGCATACTCCCTTGCGCTGCTAACAGATTTGCCACAATGGATTCCAAAGTATCCTCATCACAGGCAAAAACGTAATCACCCAGCCTCTCCATAATCTGTTGGCATATTTCATCCAGGATGCGCAGGCTATCTGCACCATCCTTTCCTTCGGCGGTTATCTTAATGTGGATCTCCCCGTCCCGGGCCAGCAAGGCCAGGCTGCAACCCTGAGGATCATCCAGTACCTCTGCCAAAATCTCATCCACCCGTGATTCCCCCAGGCCCAAAACTTTAATTGTCCGGTTGGCTACTCTCCCGGCATCCGAGCCAAAATCACGCCGAAGCAGAGGTTCAACCTCGTTTTCATACATATGGGTCATTTCCCGGGGTGGGCCAGGCAGCAGGACCACCGTCTTGTCCCCTTGCCGCAGATACATCCCTGGCGCAGTCCCACGCGGATTCTTTAAAATAACTGCCCCGGGGGGAAACATGGCCTGGCGCAGATTGCTCTCCGGCATCGTCCGCCCCCAGCGGGAAAAGAAGTCCTTTAAACGCTGCACTTCTTCCTCTACCAGTTCCATGGGTACATCCAGGACCTGACAGGCCGCATCCTTGGTTAAGTCATCCAGGGTGGGCCCCAGTCCTCCACTGGCTATAACCAGGTCCGCCGACTGAAAACCGGTCTGGAAAGCCAGCCTTATGTATTCAGCACTGTCACCCACAATACTTTTACCAACGACTTTAATCCCCAGGTCACTTAGCTTCCTTGATAAATACACTGAATTAGTATCAACAGTAGTACCCAGCATCAACTCGGTACCAGTAGAAATAATGTAAGCCTTGTTCAAACCGGCCAGCTCCTTCTGCTAGAGTCATCTATATTATAAACACTTTTTGCTGGATATATGGAAAAGGAAAACTGAGCGGAATGGAAAACATGAGCGGTAGGGCTGCAGAGTATTATAGCAAGACGGGGTACCACCGGCAATGGTTCCCCGGTCCAGCAACTTCTTGAGGCGCAGAGTATTATCGTAAGCCGGGGTACCCGGGAGGAGATCTGGTCTAACCGTTGGCCACAGCTGACGCAAAAATCTCCTCAAAACGATTTCTGCCAAGACTCTCTTCTTCCCTGAGCGAGAACGCCAGCGTTTTAATTACTGGCATGTATTCGTCAAGTAGATGGCAGGTTTTTTCCTCCATAGCCCCCAGAATCTTTTTGCATTCGTCATAGAGTACGGCAGGAGGGATATCTTCCCCATGGACCACCCCTAGCTCGGAGAGTCCAGACTCTATAATTTCCCGGGCCAGTTCCCAGGCTTGGCTGAAGTCATTGCGGGCTCCGTTACTCCGGTTTCCCAGACATAAATCCTCGGCTGCAGCGCCACCCAGGGCCACCATAATTTGTTTCTCCAGTTCCTCCCGGGTATAGAGATATTGATCGTCACGGGGTGACTTGCGCATAAAGCCCAATGCTTTACCGCGGGATACAATAGTCAGCGAGGATACCGAACCCGGCTCCAAAACTTCGCTCATGACGGCATGACCCGCCTCATGGGTGGATATCCGTTCCATCTCTGCCTGGGACGGCTTGCGCTCCAATTTTTCACCCATAATCACTTTGTCAATGGCCTCGTTGAGATGGCGCAGCTCGATTACCGCTACATCCTCCCGCAGGGCCAGAATTGCAGCCTCATTGGCCAGGCTTTCCAGGTGGGCTCCGGAAAAACCAAACGTGGCCCGAGCAACTTCATCCAGGCAAGCCATATCAGCAAGTTTTTTGTTGCGAGTGTGTATTTCCAGTATTTTTCGCCGGCCGTGCCGGTCCGGAAGTCCTACCTGGACCTGCCGGTCAAAGCGCCCCGGTCGTAAAAGGGCCGGATCCAGCATATCCACACGGTTGGTAGCTCCAATCAAAAGAATGTGAGGTTCACAACCGGCATTGATTCCATCCATTTCCACCAGCAACTGATTCAAGGTTTGATCATATTCCATATGACCACTGTGGCTGCCGCGGCGGGTGCCCAGCACCTCCAACTCATCAATGAAAACAATGGCGCTGTTATGCTTTTGTGCTGCCGCCTTTTTGCGGGCATCGGCAAACAACTGCCTGACCCGCCTGGCCCCTACCCCGGCATACATCTCGATAAATTCACTGCCCGATACGGCTACAAAAGCTGAGCTGGTAAAGCTGGCGGCAGCTCTGGCCAGGAGGGTTTTCCCCGTGCCTGGCGGTCCCACCAGTAAAACCCCTTTTAAAGGCCTTATTCCCCTTAGAGCAACTTCTTCCGCCCGAATAATAAACTGCAGCGCCTCCTTGAGTTCACTAACAGCGCTCTCCTGTCCCCCAATATCAGTAAAGGTAATTTGACTGGGCTTCTTCACCCCCGAGCCGAGTTCTTCAAAGCGCACCAGCCCTTGATTCTGCAGGAAATAGTAGAAAAAGAGCACGACTGCCGCCAGTAATACAACCGGCATAACGTTGACACCAACAATGGCCAGAAAAATCACCACTGCCAGTCCGGTTCCCGCTATAATCTCTTTCAACTTGCTGCCACTCCTTCCCCATTGGACTGCCAGGATGTCCTCTCGATAACACGATAAAGGTAACCATCCCGGTCCTCCATCTGTAAATAGAGGAAGTCGTTGTCTACCAGCAGTTGAAAGCGCATATTGCTATCCGCTGATCGGCGGGCAATTTCCTCTTCCAGCCAGACAAATCGGCCAGTGGCCAGGGATTCATAAATAGCCGGCTGCATTTTGGTATAAAATGCTTGCAACTTTGGGCTGGGCTGATCCTCTATAATGATCTCGGCTTCTTTTCCGGAAAGCCGGGAGGTAACACTCTTTTGGGCCTGCAGATAATAGTCTTGCAGGTTATCTACTTTTCCCGGAATAAGAGTAACCTGGTAGCCGTTCTTTTCCTTTTCCAGTTCCACCCGGCCCCCCGCCAACTTCTGCAAATCTTCAACCATTGGTCTTTCCACCTGATATTTTCGGTAAAGTGCTGACACAGATAAAAATGCCCCCAGGGTTACCAGCAGGGCGAGGACAAATACTAATATGCGGAATTCGAACTTTTTCGCCATATTTCCGCCCCTTTCCTCGTCCATTATAGCATCAACGGAATACCTAAAAAGCCCCTAAAAATCTGGAAAAGGAAGAAAAGAAGACGGGTTGCCCCTTGCGCCGCTTCGCCTTGGCAGGGTGTTTCAACCCTGCTCCGCCGGCCGCTCCTGCCTAAGTACGCATCCAAACGGAGAAAAACCAAGGCAGATGAACAAGGAATTAGTATCCAAGGAAGGAAAACATTAAGGAAGGTAATTTGGATTTCACTGCGAAACCCTGCCTTTTAGGCATTTTGAAAGCGGTAAAAGTACTCTATTCCCGAGACCAGCGTAATGACCACTGCCAGGTACATAGCCCATACCCCCAGGGGCAGAGGAATAAAACCCTGATAGGAGGGTTGAAGAATTAACAGTAATACCGCCAGGATTTGCGTTATGGTCTTTGTTTTCCCCAGGCGACTGGCGGGAATATCCACCCCTTCTCCGGCTTTGACTGTCCTTAGGCCGGATACAGCAAATTCCCGCCCCAGGATTACAATTGCCACCCAGCCCGGAATCTGGCCCAGTTCCACCAGGCTAATTAAAGCGGCAGTAATGAGGAGTTTATCTGCCAGGGGGTCGAGAATAATCCCCAGGCGGGTAACCTGCTGCCAACGCCTGGCCAAATAACCATCCAGGCTATCAGTCAAGGCCGCTAAAGAAAAAACTATGGCAGCAACCAGTTCCCCGTAGGGAATGTTCACCAAAAGTACGATAACAAAAACCGGCACCAGAATTATTCTTAACACCGTAAGCTTATTGGGCAGATTCATGAACTTCTCCTACCATGTCATAGTGTTTGACAGCTTTAAATTCTACCGGATAAAACCTTCCCGGCTCCAGCCGGCTAATCGATTTTACCAATGTTACACCATCTACGTCTGGTGCCTGAAAATAGGCCCTGCCCAGGTAAAAATCCCTGTCAACGCGGGAAGAAATGAGGACTTTTTCCGTCCTGCCCAACCGGGCAATATTTTTCCGGCGGGTTATTCTCTGCTGTATCCTCATAATCCCGTCCCTTCTTTCCTCCTTTACCTCCTCGGGAACCTGTCCGGACATAGCTCCCGCTGCAGTACCGGGCTCCGCAATAAAGGTAAAACAGCCCAGCCAGTCAAATTTGGTTTCACGGACAAATGCTGTCAGTTCATCGTAATCTTCCCGGGTTTCCCCCGGGAATCCTACCATGACCGTAGTTCGCAAAGCCAGATCAGGAATAGCAGTTCTTAACTGTGCTATTAGGGCGCCAAGGCGTTCACTGTCATGGCCCCTTTTCATTCTCTGCAGGATAGCAGCGGAGCCATGCTGGACAGGAATATCCAGATAAGGTATGACTTTACCGGAACGACTGATGGTTTCGACAAGTTCCCTGGTAACATGCGCCGGATGCAGGTACATCAGGCGGATCCATTCCAGCCCCTCCACCTTTTCCAATTGATCCAGCAGAGAAACCAAACGCGGTTCGCCATAGAGATCGGTTCCGTAAGCGGATGTATCCTGAGCCACCAGTACCAATTCCTTGATCCCCCGGGCAACCATTTGGCGGGCTTCACGTTCAATGTCAGCTAACGGGCGGGAGCGGAGCTTTCCGCGAATAGAAGGAATAGTACAATAGGCACAGCGATTATTGCACCCTTCTGTCACCCGCAAGTATGCGTAGCCCGGCGGTGTTGAAAGATACCGAGGTGCTTCTTCAGAATATTGTACCGGCAGGGGTCCAAGCAGGGAAACACGTTCTCCCTGGCTTACCCGGTCCAGAACCTCCACGATATCACGAAAAGAGGAGACACCTACCACTGCATCTATTTCGGGTATCTCCCTCAGTAGTTCCTCCCCATGCAACTGGCATAAACATCCGGAGGCGATTAAATATTTCAAATTCCCTTTAATACGCTGTTGGGAGGTCTCCAGCAGAGTATCAATCGCCTCTTCCCGGGCAGGTCCAATAAAGCCACAGGTGTTGACCACCACTGCCTCCGCCTGCTCCAGCGAATTAACTATACGGTGTCCCGCCCCTTTCAATGCTGCCATCATTACTTCCGTGTCTACCTGGTTTTTTGCACATCCCAGGCTAATAAAACCTACTTTCACTTACAAACTCCCAATTTCAAGAGTGTCAGGGCTGAACCTTGAACTCCCTTTCTTTTACCTCCGCCCCTGTCCCCAGGGGAGGAACCTTCTTGCCGTTAAATGTGATATCTATCCCTCCGGCATTGCCTGCCTTGACATATACCTTTTCTTTCCCGACGAAGGATTTCTCCTGACCTGATGGTAATATTGCCTCAAAAGCCGGTTCCCCATCAACAAGCACTCTTAACCAGCAGTTCTGCCTGGCCTTGATTACCACTTCGGCCTGGCGTTGTTCGGCAGGAGGCGTTGGCAGATTATCATTGTCCGGGCCTTTTTGGGGCGCCTGAACCGACGGTGGGGGCTCGTTTTTCGGCGGGGGAGTGCTCCGCTCCGAAATCCATGGCACTACGAAACTTCCCGCCCAGATGGCAACTACCAAAAAAACAGCCGCAGCCAGAAAATTCTTCCATGGAAAGTTGAATGTCCGCCTTTCCCGAATCGGCTCGGTCAATTCATCTAAATCCTCGTCCGGTCCGAAGGCTCTTAATTTGAACTCTTCAGCTACGACCCGTTCATCCAGATTCAAAAACTTGGCATATCGTTTAACAAAACCAACCGCATAGACACGTGGGGGGAGTACATCGTACTCCTCTTCCTCAATAGCCTGTAAATAGCGCTTGCGAATCTTGGTTTCTTCCTCTGCATCTTCCAGAGTATACCCCTGTTTTTCCCGTTCCTCTTTGAGCCAGTCACCCAATCCCATTTCTGTCACTTCCAATCCCATGGCTCTTCGGTAGTTTCATTTTCCCAACCGGCATCTCCGCCTGATGCCGACCCTATACCGATTCTTACCGCTTGTCGCAGCGGATACCCACTAGCCAGCCCATATACCAGTCCTGCCGTCAAATTAGGCAACCGTTCCTGGATCGAAAACCGCTGATTGGGAAGGAATTGAAACTCGTTGATGGCCCCACCTTTCACTGAAACCGCCCGGCTGTTGCCATCTGTTATTACAACGGCAAGGTTACTTTCCCGGGTAAGACCAGCAAGCTGATCCAGGTAATCGTCAATAGCCCTGGCGCTGCCAACACCCGCCGCATATAAAGAATAATCATGGATGAACTCGGGAAGTCTCTCAGCATCCGCAAGGTACTGGTATGTACTGAGACAGGGAAGATCGTCTTCATCTTTTCCGCTGATCCTTTTTGCCACAGCCTGAAAATAGAGTGGCTGGGTGATAAGCCACTGGCAATTGAGGGCAACCCACTCTCGCATTTCAATGGCTTTTTCATAATCAGCCAGAGTAAAGCCTTCCTCGAATAAAAGCGTACCATTTGCGGTAACCCGTCGACAGGTTCTCTTTTCTGGATGTCGAAATACGTTGGCGGTATCAATGTCACTTTCCTGCAATCTGCTGATAAGACTTGTTCCAGGTTCATCGTTTCCTATCACTGTTATTACTTTAACATTTAAGCCAAATTTCGCCAAGGCCCTGGCAGATTCCAGGGCAAATCCCCCCAACTCGACATTTATACGGGTATTTTCATTTTCCCCCTGGACCTCGATTCGCATACAACTTTCGCCAAAGATGACCACAGAAACCTGCTCGTTAAAGACGTATCCCTTCCCCAGAATAACGCCTTTTTTCATCAGGTTGGAAATATGCACCGCCACCGAAGACCGGGTAATGCCAAAGCGGCCAGCCAAAGCATCCTGAGATATGAGCGGTTCCTTTTTCAAGACCTCAATGATCTCTTTCTCGCGTGATGTGAGTCTCATTCCTTTCTCCCCCGTTCCAAGCACTTCGCAGCAAATCTCCAGGCGACCCGCCGGCTTTTAAAAGGGAAAAACCTTACCATACATCTCAAAACAGCTAATTAATCTCCCGGTTTCGCTCATAAAGCTTTTCCAGCTGATTACGGTCGATCAATACCTCACGTCTTTTGTTGTTATCCAACTCAGATACAATCCCTCTATCCTCCATAAGGTCAACCAATCGGGCCGCGCGGGCGTAGCCTATACGCAAACGCCTCTGCAAGAGGGAAACTGAAGCCTTCTGGCTTTCAACGAATAGATCGACAGCCTCCCAGAATAGCTCATCCCCGGCATCGTTCTCCATCTCCTGAAGGGTAATTTCCAATTCCTTGTTATCTGCAACCTCTTCGTTATCCACCTGCTCTTTTATGAAATGAACAGTCTTCTCAATATCCTGATCAGAAACAAAAGCCCCCTGAATGCGATAAGGCTTGGCCGCTCCCACCGGGAAAAACAGCATATCCCCTTTACCAAGCAACTTTTCGGCCCCGGCACAGTCCAGAATGGTGCGGGAGTCGGCCTGGGAGGAGACGGCAAAGGCAATGCGGGAAGGAATATTAGCTTTTATAACACCAGTAACTACATCCACAGACGGCCTTTGGGTAGCAACAATCAGATGCATACCCGCAGCCCGGGCCATCTGGGCCAGGCGGCAAATAGCATCCTCAACATCAACCGGCGAGACCATCATCAGATCGGCCAACTCATCGATTATTATAACAATATAAGGAAGCTTGTCTTGTGAACTCTGATTATATCGTTGGATATCCCGTACCCCTTTTTCGGCGAAAAGTCGGTAGCGTTTTTCCATTTCGTTGACCATCCAGCGCAATACCGCCGCCGCCTTTTTGGGATCTGTCACCACCGGCGTAAGTAAATGAGGAATCCCATTGTATACAGTAAGTTCTACCATCTTGGGATCAATGAACACCAGGCGCAGCTCATCCGGGGTAGAGTTATAGAGCAAACTCATGATGATACAGTTGAGGCAAACGCTTTTTCCCGACCCGGTGGAGCCCGCGATCAAAAGATGCGGCATATCATTCAAGCGCGCCACCACTGCATTGCCGGTAATATCCTCCCCCAGAGCAAACGCCAGCGGAGTTCCCATACTGTCAAAAACGGGTGAGGATAGTAGATTACGCAGACCCACCCGCAGGATTTTGTTATTGGGAATCTCAATCCCCACCGCTGACTTTCCCGGAATGGGAGCTTCCATCCTGATTCCGGGAGCGGCCAGATTTAATTGCAGGTCATCGGTCAGACTAATAATCCTGCTCACCTTGACGCCGGGAGCAGGAGATAATTCATAGCGGGTAACGGCCGGGCCACAACTCACCTGGTTTACCTTGACGCTGATGCCGAAACTGGCAAAAGTATCCTCCAGAACCGTGATACTCTCTTTGATATACTTCTTATCAATACTACGTTCACCGCTTACATTAGCTAACAATTCCAGGGGGGGCTTCTGGTAAATTACCTGTTCACCAGCAGCCTGGTTACGAACCAGCCTCAGGCTGTACCTGTTAGCCTCCTCCCCGGCCTTCTCCTCTTTTACTGCAGGTGGTTCAATAATATCCACCTTCGCTTCTGGTTTTTCCTCTACCTGCTCGTAAACCATATGGCGGGAGTCCGTCGGTTGAATAATAACCGGTTCCTGCCGGCGGGAAGGCTCCTTCTTTTCAGGTGTTGCTTCCTCCACTTCCTCCACTTCCTCCAATAAAAAGGCCGCCATCTTCCCGGCGATCTTCCGGGAGCCGATGCCGATAGCACCAATTATCTCCAGCAATGGCTTGTTGACGAGCATTACTGCTGAAGCCACCATGCCAAATATCAACAGAATGAGAAATCCAATCCTTCCCAACAGTTGGGTAATCACATAGGCCAATGCACCCCCCAGATACCCTCCGCCCAGTCCATTGGCCCCAGCTTCCCAGGGACTGAGTCCGACGGGGATATTATAAACACTGATGGCCAGCAAAACAGAACCGGCCAACAGGCTTGCGCCCCACATTCTCAAAGACCAGTACTGGTGAGTGATACCAATATGTATGGACCAGAATAGCAGGTAAAAGGGAACCAGAAGTGCTCCTAAACCAAACAGAGCCTCCAGCCCTTGCAGATAATAACCTCCCAATAAACCAATAAAGGGAAAGTCCGGACCGACACCCCGAAAGCGGGTAACTACAATATAAGTGAAGACAGCCAGCATAAGCAGGAAGATGGAGATAATCTCCCCTTTTATACCCGCCCGGTGCGAGGCCTGTCCCCGCTGGGTGGCCCGGGGGGTGGTTTTACCCTTGGAGCTGCCCTTTACGCTGGCCGAAGCCCGGGTAGTTTTTCGGGAACTGTTCTTTTTCTTTTCCATCCCTTATTCGCTCCCAATATTAAAAGGTTTACAGACCAACCAGTGGCAAAATACTCTTAACATTACTCTTCGTGTATTACAGCAGAAATCCTTTATACCATATTAAGACCTAAGCCAGAGCTACATACAGCAGGGTAAGCGCCCCTACCCCCCAACAATAATAGGAAAAGACCGAGAGACGCCCCTGGCGCACCAAATTCATAACCACTTTGATAGCCAGATAGCCAAAGAGAGCCGCTACGATCGGGCCAGCTATATATGGTGCCACCAGATGAGCCGGAATCCCTTTTCCCAGAGCATCTGACAGTTCGAAAACAGCCGCCCCGAGTATCACCGGTATGGAAAGTAAAAACGAAAACCGGGCCGCCAGTTCCCGATCCAACCCGGCCAACAGGCCACCCGCAATAGTTGAACCCGAGCGGGAGATACCGGGCAAGATGGCCAGAGCCTGCATCAAACCGATAAATATGGCATTACCATAGGTCGTTTCCTCAATTCCCTTTAGATTAAACATGTTCAGCGACAAGTATTCCGAAAACTTTAGAATAAAGCCGGTAAACAATAATCCAAGGCCCACCACCAGAAGAGACTCAAAGGCAGATTCAATCTGCGGGGCCAAAAGGTAGCCTGCCAATCCGGCCGGTATGCAACCAACCAGGATCAGATAGGTCAACTTGTTCAGGGGCTTTCTTAAAATGGCAACAATATCGCTCCAAAAGGCAATAAATACTGCCACCAGGGTCCCCAGGTGTACGAGTACATCAAAGGTCAGGGGTTCTTGTGCCGCATTAAAGATATGCTGGAAAATAACCAGGTGTCCTGAACTGCTTACCGGCAGGAACTCGGTTAGTCCTTGTACTGCACCGAGAACAATGGCCTCCCATAACGTCAAAACGCATCTCCTCCAATATAGGGTGACCCCGCCGATAGCGGGGTCTTCCCAGATTGCCAGTCATCATTATAACATACCGCCGCTTTATTCTCGCTCGTAAATACCACAAAAAAAGCGCGCCCTTCGCGCGCCGAGGGTGTCGAAAAAGTCGACACCCTGTCAGCCTGGTTACGCCTGTTTAATGCTTAACTCCAGGGTTACAACTTTTCCAGGTTGATAGTTGGCGTAGAGATAGTCCTGGGGATCAGTACTGACTACCTGCAGCACCCTTACCTGATCTACGTCAACCACCTCCCCCAGAATATGCCCCCCCGAAGGAAGTTTTAACCTGACTTGTTGTCGTTTGGTGGCCATGTCGGTCAGTAACTCAACCGGGTCGGGATAGTAGAAGATCACTGCAACATCCCCCCCAGCTTCTCCTTCAGCTCGTCCATTTTCTGCACCGCATCCTTGATTCCCCCCACTGCATCCATAAGACCGCACTCCACTGCGTCATCTCCCACCAGTACCGTTCCGATATCCCTCGCCAGATCGCCGGTCTTGAACATCAATTCGCGAAATTTGTCCTCCGTAACGTGAGAATGTTCCACCACAAAACGCACCACCCGGTCCTGCATCTTGTCCAGGTATTCATAGGTCTGCGGCACGCCGATGACCAGACCGGTCAAGCGTATGGGATGAATAGTCATGGTTGCAGAAGGGGCAATAAATGAATAGTCCGTGCTAACGGCAATGGCTGCTCCTATAGAATGTCCTCCACCCATAACAATGGATACAGTTGGTTTGGAAAGGCTGGCAATCATCTCCGCCAGAGCCAGGCCGGCTTCCACATCTCCCCCTACGGTGTTCAGGACTACCAGCAGTCCTTTAATCTGAGGATTCTCCTCCACCGCGAGCAGCTGGGGGATAACATGTTCGTACTTGGTTGTTTTATTTTGGGGCGGAAGGACCATATGCCCCTCTACCTGGCCGGTTATGGTCAAGCAATGGATATCGCTCTTAAAGGCGGGCAGTTCCATCTGCCCCAGTTCTTTTATGTTTTCCAGTTTCTCCTCCGGGCTGCTCTCGGCAGGCGTAGCCTCTCTCATATTCAAAACAGGAACACTCCCTTCTTGCTGCAATTACTACTTTAATTTAGGGTGTCCCCACGCCCGGAAAAAATGCACCGGACAGTACGGTCTGTTCTCCCGGATTAATTACTGGCCGCGTACGATAAGAAAACCCACCCTACCCTTGCGGGTCTGGTGGGTTCAAAATCCTTGTGCCAGGATGACCGATAGAGGTGCGGGCTTTACCAGTCAGCCTCTATACTTCCATAATAATGGGGAGTATCATCGGACGCCGCCCGGTCTTCTCGAACAGATGCTTGCCCAGCCGTTCACGGATCTGAGCTTTCATCACCGCCCATTCAGTAATGTGCTTCTTCGCACAAACATCCAAGGCCTCCCGGACTCTTTCCTTGGAGTCCTCAATAAGCTGTTCCGACTCGCGGACATAGACGAAACCACGGGTTACTATATCGGGGCCGGCCACTACCTCACCGCTATCCTTGTTGATGGTAACCACTACTATAATAATCCCATCCTGGGAAAGCTGTTTGCGATCACGCAGAACAATATTCCCGACATCGCCAACTCCCAGCCCATCCACCAGGATTTTACCGGCAGTAACCTTGCCCGTAATGGCCGCTTTTTTCTTGCCCACCTCGATAATCTGGCCGTTTTCTGCCACAAAAATGCGCGACCGAGGAATTCCGAGGCTTTCGGCAAGTTTCGCGTGTTTCATCAGGTGACGATACTCACCGTGGACGGGAATAAAATAACGGGGCCGGATCAGGTTCAGCAGGATCTTAAGTTCTTCCTGAGCTGCGTGTCCCGATACATGAACCCCCATCGTCTTCTCATAAATGACTTCAGCACCCTGGCGGAAGAGAAGATCTACCGTTCTGGCCACCAGTTTTTCATTTCCCGGAATCGGTGTGGCCGAGATAATAACGGTATCGCCAACCTCAATACCCACCCAGCGGTGATCAGCCGTAGCCATGCGGGTAAGGGCTGACATGGGTTCCCCCTGGGATCCGGTAGTCACAATGACCAACTCGTTGCCAGGGTATTTACCGATATCCTCCATATCAACCAGGATATTATCAGGAATATCCATATATCCCAGTTCATTTGATATCTTTATATTGTTTACCATGCTACGTCCAACCACAGCTACCTTGCGACCATATTTCTGTGCAGTGGCAATAGCTTGTTGGATACGGTGAACATTGGAGGCAAAGGTAGTTACAATTATTCTTCCTTCACATTTGCCGAACATCTCGTCAAAAGTATTGCCTACCACCTTCTCCGACATGGTAAACCCGGGCCGATCCGCATTGGTACTGTCACCCATCATGACCAGTACCCCTCTTTCGCCCAACTCAGCTAGCTTGCGGAAGTCCACTACCTGTCCGTCCACCGGGGTTTGATCAAGTTTGATATCACCGGTGTGCAGAATAATACCCAGCGGGGTATGAATAGCAATTCCCATGGAATCCGGAATACTATGACTGACGCGGAAAAATTCGATCTCAAAGGGGCCGATCTTGATATAGTCTCTCGGTCTTACCACATTAAGCCGCACTTTATTAAGGTCATGTTCCCGCAGTTTTCCTTCCACTATACCCAGAGTCAAACGGCTGCCATAGACAGGAACATCTATCTCTTTTAACACATAGGGAAGCGCTCCGACATGGTCTTCGTGGCCATGGGTTAGAAGAATAGCCTTAACCTTATCCCGGTTTTCCAGCAAGTAGCTAATATCAGGGATAACTACATCAATTCCCAGCAGTTCTTCTTCGGGAAACATCAGACCGGCATCGATTAAGATGATACTGTCTTCGTATCGAATCACCGTCATGTTCTTCCCTATTTCCCCCAATCCGCCCAAGGGAATAATCTGAACGCGGGAATCCGTCTCTGACACTTAACCACCTCCTTTATTCAGTTTTTGCTCCGCACATAACGCCACTAGCTTATTATAGCTGAAAGAAGTTTCCAGCACAACTCATTCCCAGCCCCAGGAATACCGGGCTTTATGTAAAAAACGGGGTAAGAACCACCCCGCTACCTGTTACTAAAGTAACTGCAGGTTTTGCAGTACTTCCCTGATCTGAGCCTTCTCTGCATCAGTGGCCCCGGTAAGGGGCAGGCGAAGCCCTCCTACATCATGGCCCAGCATATTGAGAGCCTCCTTCAGGGGTACGGGATTGCTGGTAATAAAAAGCCCGCGGAATAACGGGAAAAGCCGCAAATGAATCCTGGTGGCAGTCAATACATCGCCCGCGAAAAAGGCCTCCATCATTTTTCTCATCTCATTTCCCACCAAATGTGAGGCAATGCTCACCACCCCCGCAGCACCCAATGCCAGTAAAGGCAGAGTCAAAGAATCGTCACCGGAGTAAACCAGGAAATCTTCCGGAACCAGATTCTTGAGCAATGATACCTGGTCCATGCTTCCGCTGGCCTCCTTCACGGCCACAATATTATCTATCTCCGCCAGGCGCCCCACGGTCTGGGGTAGAAGATTAGCGGCCGTGCGGCCCGGAACGTTATACACCATAACCGGGCAGGAGACACCCTCGGCAATGTTTCTAAAATGACTATATAGGCCTTCCTGACTGGGCTTGTTATAATATGGGGTTACCAGCATGATACCGTGGACACCCAGTTTCTCTGCCTCCCGGCTCAGTTCCAGACTGGCCGCAGTGCTGTTGCAGCCGGTTCCGGCCCATACCTGGACCCGGTCGCCCACTTTTTCGTTCACCGTTGCATAAAGACGGAGCTTTTCCCCGGCAGTCAGTACCGGGGACTCACCGGTGGTTCCGCAAACTACAATACCCTCACTACCATTTTTACATAAGTATTCTGCAAGTTCACCGGCCCTTCCATAATTGACTCTCTGCTCGGAGTCATAAGGAGTGATCATAGCTGTTAACAACCTGGCAGCTGACACTTCAAAACCACCACCAATTCATTTATTCCCTAATTCAAATTGATCATGAAGCGCCTTTACAGCGGTCTCCATGTCTTCCTTCTTTACCAGACACCAGATATTGGTATAGGAATCCCCTGATTGCAGGATAGGCACGCCATGGCTGCTTAATGCCTCAACCACCCGGGCCATAACCCCCGGGATTCCAGTCATGGCAGCTCCCACCACCGCAACCTTGGCACAATTCAGCTCCAGTTCCGGAACCAGTTCCAGGCTCTTCAGAACCCCCACCGCCCGGGTGGCCAGATCGGCAGGGACCGTGAATAATATCACTTCCGGCTGAACGTTTATAAAATCCACGCTTATACCGGCCTGAGCCAGGGATTTGAAAACCCTTAATTCCACGTCTTTTTGCTCTGTGATCTGTCCATGACTCAGCCTTATCCGGGCCAGGTCCGAAGTGTAGGTTATTCCGGTAATCAAGCGATCGTGAATAAATTGCCGTTCTTTGCTGTTACCCAGGATCTGGTTACTAACCAGAGTGCCTATGGACCCGGATGTTGTAGAGCGGACCCGCAAGGGAATATTAGCCTGCATAGCGATCTCCACCGCCCGGGGGTGTATTACTTTGGCACCTTCCCGGGCCAACTGGCAGACCTCATTATAAGTTACAGAATCCAGTAATCGTGCATTGCTAACGATGCGGGGGTCGGCTGTCATCACCCCGTCCACATCGGTAAAAACATCTATAACCTTTGCGGCGAGTGCCACTCCCAGGGCACTGGCAGTAGTATCGCTGCCCCCCCGTCCCAGGGTGGTTATCTCCCCGCCTTCACTTATGCCCTGAAATCCGGCCACCACCGGTGTTACATTATTTTCCAAACAGTGCATGATGGAGCCCGGGTTAACATAAACAATATGGGCATTCCCGTGGTCTCCGTCGGTTACAATCCCTGCCTGCTGACCGTTAAACAGCCGTGCCTCTATTCCCATCCCGGAGAGCTGACAGGCCAGCAGGGTTCCGGAAATGAGTTCACCACAGGACATGAGAAGGTCCAATTCCCTTGGTGATGGATGAGGATTTACCTCTTTAGCCATCTTGATCAGAGTATCAGTAGCATAGGGGTCCTTCTCCCTGCCCATCGCCGAGACCACCGCCACAACCTTAAAGCCCTCCTCTATGGTGCGGCTGATAATCTCACAGACCCGGGCGCGCATCTCTGCCGTATGGAGTGAAGTACCCCCGAACTTCTGTATAGCTACTTCCAATACTCACACCTTCTCAATCAATAAAGACCTCTGTCGACTGCCACCTCGGCAATCTGAATAGCATTCGTGGCAGCACCTTTGCGAATCTGGTCAGCGCAGACCCAGAGGACGATACCATTTTCCGCAGAAATATCCGGGCGTATTCTGCCCACGAAAACCTCATCATGGTTGGAAGAATAAAGTGGCATTGGATAAGTGTTCGTCGTCGGATCATCCTGGACCACCACCCCGGGAGACCGGGACAGGATTTCCCGCACCTGGTCTATCGTCAGGGGTTGTTCCGTCTCCAAGGAAATGGATTCGGAATGACTGCGATAAACCGGTACCCGCACTGCGGTAGCAGCAATTTTCATCGTCGGTGCATGCATTATCTTGCGGGTTTCCCAGACCATCTTCATTTCTTCCCGGGTATATCCCTCATCAACAAACTCATCTATGTGCGGAATCAGGTTAAAAGCTATCTGATACTGAAATACATTGGCCTGTGATTCCTCGCCGTTTATTGAGGCCCGGGCATTCTGTTCCAGCTCATCCAATCCGGCTTTACCGGCACCGGACACTGCTTGATAGGTGGATACCACCACCC
>Ga0116193_1001367_pt1 | contig 20332 bp, 16 predicted proteins | sample AD_UKC115_MetaG_FD_89892 | JGI IMG/M metagenome (GOLD analysis project Ga0116193, IMG submission 89892) | Active sludge microbial communities of municipal wastewater-treating anaerobic digesters from Hong Kong - AD_UKC115_MetaG | ecosystem: Engineered > Bioreactor > Anaerobic > Digestate... | reverse complement strand
TTGCTAAACTCGCTCGAAGGTTATGCAATCATTGGAATCAATATAGCCGGTGCAGATCATGAATTTGCCACCCTTAAAGGCGTTACCGAAGATGTTACAGAAATGATCCTTAACCTGAAACAGGTTCGGTTTAAACCCAAGGTGGATCATGAAGTGAATAACGAAAAGATCACGCTTTCCATTAAGAATAAAACAGAATTCACCGCCGGAATGATTGGCGAAGCATCTCCCGCTTTCCAGGTGATGAATCCCGATTTGCTGATTTGCACCATGGATACAAGCGGTAAACTGGATATTGAAATTACCATTGGCAAAGGACGTGGTTATGTTCCTGCCGAAGACCATAAGGAAAAGAATGTTCATTTTGGTTATATCCCCGTTGATGCCATTTTTACGCCAATTAAAAACGTAAAGTATACCATCGAAAATACCCGTGTGGAACAACACACGGATTTCGAAAAGCTGGTTATGGAAGTGGTTACCGATGGCACAATTCACCCCGAAGAAGCAGTGAAACAAGCCAGCCGTATCCTCATCCAGCACCTGATGATCATCACCGATGAAAACATCACGTTCGATACCAAGGAAGATAAAAAAGAAGACCTTGTAGATGAACACACCCTGCAACTCCGGAAAATGCTGAAAACACCACTGGAAGACCTGGATCTTTCCGTTCGTGCTTTTAATTGCCTGAAAGCAGCCAAAATTAATTCGCTGAGTGAACTGGTTCAATACGAACAGGAAGACCTGATGAAATTCCGCAACTTCGGCCAAAAATCGTTGAGTGAAATTGACCAGGTATTGCAGGAAAGAGGCCTCAGCTTTGGCATGGATCTGAGCAAATTGAAGCTCGACGACGAATAAACCACGGCAGTTTTGCCATTTTATTAAAAGTATCCCGCAATTCCCTGACCACGGTGCGGGAGAATTAAAAAACAACGAATATGCGTCACGGAAACAAAATCAACAACCTGGGCAGGACGGCCTCTCACCGCCGTGCCCTCCTTGCCAACCTGGGAAGCCAGCTTATTATGCATAAGCGCATTACCACCACTTTGGCGAAAGCAAAAGCGCTTCGCACCTACATCGAACCGCTGATCACAAAAACCAAAAAGAACGAATCGAAGGAAACGATCATGCACAATCACCGTATTGTGTTCAGTTACCTGAACGATAAGTTGGCAGTAAAAGAACTTTTTACGGTGGTTGCACCCAAAATTTCTTCCCGCCCCGGAGGTTACACCCGAATCATTAAATTGGGAATGCGTGCAGGTGATAACGCAGAACTCGCCCTGATTGAGTTGGTAGATTTCAACGAAATTTACGGTAAGGGTATTTCTGGGAAAGAAGCCGTTGAGCCAGCCAAGAAAACGCGTCGTTCCGGAGGAAAGAAGAAAACTGCCGCCAAAGCGGAAGAAACAGAACAGACCGAAACACCCGAGTCAACAGAAGAGTAAACATGATTTTTAAATCAACCTATATAGCCCCGGTATTTATCGGGGTTTTTTTTTGCCCCCAATGGTGAAAACTTTATTTGTTCAAAATCATCATCTGTTATTTCCTTTGCAAAATCTCCAATTATGTTCCTCCCCAATAAACGGCCCGCAGTTTTAATTTTGGAGGATGGTACCGTGGTTCACGGCAATGCTTTTGGAAAAGTTGGTACCACCACCGGCGAAATTTGTTTTAATACTGGCATGACCGGTTATCAGGAAGTTTTTACCGATCCCAGTTATTATGGCCAGGTTGTAATTATGAACACCGTGCATGTAGGCAACTATGGGGTTAAACCCGCCGATGTGGAAAGTGATGGAGTAAAAGTAAAGGGTGTAATTGGGAGGAATCTCGAAGAGAAATACAGCCGGTTTATCGCTGCTGATTCTTTGCAGGAATATTTTGAAGCCCAGGGTGTAGTTGCTATTGATGGGGTAGATACCCGGGCCCTGGTGGCTCACGTACGTTCGAAGGGAGCCATGAATTGCATTATATCTTCTGAAACGGATGATACCGAAAGCTTGTTTAGAAAGCTGAAAGCGGTGCCCGGGATGAATGGTCTTGAACTGGCATCGGAAGTGAGTACGCGTACCAGTTATGAGGTGGGGAACCCGGATTCTAAAATCCGGATTTCAGTGCTTGACTTTGGTATTAAGCGTAATATCCTGAATTGCCTGGTGGAAAGAGGTGCTTATGTTAGAGTTCACAATGCAAAAACTTCGGCTGGGGTATTGCAGCAATTTAACCCAACCGGATATTTTATTAGTAATGGACCTGGAGATCCTGCTTCAATGCCTTATGCTGTGGATACCGTGAAGGAATTGCTCGATACCGGGAAGCCTTTGTTCGGAATTTGTCTGGGCCACCAACTTCTTGCCCTGGCAAATGGAATTTCTACTTTTAAAATGCACCATGGGCACCGTGGCCTGAACCATCCGGTTAAGAATATTATTACCGGCAGATGTGAAATTACTACCCAGAACCATGGCTTTGGTGTGGATCCGGAAAGGGTGAAAGCAAATGGCGATGTTGAAGTTACGCACCTCAACCTGAACGATAACAGCATTGAAGGGTTAAGGCTCAAACATAAAAATGCCTTTTCTGTTCAGTACCACCCGGAATCCACTCCGGGCCCGCACGATAGCCGGTACCTATTTGATGAGTTTATGATACGGATGAATTAATTAGATTTGATTATGAAGATTTGTATCATTAACGGACCCAATCTCAACCTGCTTGGGAAAAGAGAGCCGGAAATTTATGGAAGCGTGGATTTCGATGAATTTATTTCTTCCCTCAAAGAAAAATATCCCAAAGTTGAACTTTCCTATTTTCAATCGAATATTGAAGGCGAGCTAATTAATAGATTGCAGGATGCAGGGTTTAAAGGAGATGGAATTATCTTAAACCCGGGAGGATACACCCATACTTCGGTGGCCATTGGCGATTGCATAGCGGCTATTCCAGCGCCCGTAATTGAAGTGCACATTAGCAATATTTTTGCCCGGGAAGAATTCCGAAAGCATTCCTTTGTTTCAGCCAAAGCAAAAGCTGTTATTTCCGGTATGGGCCTGTTGGGGTATGAAGCGGCTATTAACTATCTGTTAAATGGGAAAGTTGAATTATAGTTTTCTCTTAATGGAGCGGACCGTCTTGTTTAAATCGTCCTGCTCCTTAAGTTGCTGTTGAATAAAACTGTTTTCTTCAAATTTTCCGATTACGCTATCCATTTCTTTTTGGGTATCATATACCATTTTCCTAAAGGGGTTACTGTAATCCTTTTCGCGCGAGTCGTAGATGCCCTTTGTCATTTGTTTTTTGGTGGCAATGGCTTCCATCATATAAGTCGAAAATAGGCTGGCAGTAAATTGTCTTGGCGTAATATTTTTTATTTCCAATAATGAAGTGTAGGCGTGATTCAGCCTGTCGGAATGATAGGTTGTTCCCTGCTCCCGGTAAAAATTATGTACGTCATCCCAACTATTAATCTTACCAGTTTTCACGGAATGCCTGAATTTTTTTATTTCTTCCTCCCGGATCAACTGGCCCCCTGTATTAATCCATTTGTCCCTGGAAATTTTGGCGGTAAGTGATTTTTTGAAGCTGGTGAAATCTGAAAATTTGTGCCTGGTAAAATGCCTGATCAGGTCCATAGTACCATAATAGGAGATTAATTGGGAAAAAAGGGTAATCGACTTATTTACTTTGATTATCCGGCATTCCCTGCCACTGTTTTCCCAACCCTGAACCGAGGTACTGTCATCGGCATTTACGGATGCTGCTCCGAGCAGTGAAAGGCTGTCGAACATTTCATTGATAGTATCCGGAGCCAGGTAGTCGTATTCGAGAGTTTGTATTTTTTTTGTACGCTTATCTCTGTCAACATATTTCCATGAATTTCTGGCAAGGGCGTACATATTATACATAAACCAATATCCGGGCATTACCAATAACCGGTCGTTAGAAACATCATTGCTAACCAGCGAAAAGGGAATTGGTATATTTAATTCGGAGGGGTAATCTCCTTTGGCTAAAATAGTATAGGAAGCGAATTTAGAATTGTGTTTCAGACTCACGCAAAGGCCTGGCCAAAATCCACGCCCCGCAATAATTTCACCATCAGGGCTTCGGCTGTTATGATTACTGCCAATAGTGGCTCCGGCCGCAATATTACTTTGCCCCATTATCAGGGAAGCGCATAAGAATGAATTGTTGTGATGTTGTTCGTGCGAGGGGAAGATGAGTGAGTTTAATACCTCGCAACATGAAATAGTGGAATTGTTTCCCAGAAATGAATTAATCAGCCTGGCACCATATTTAAGTTGCGAATGAGACGACATGACAAAACGCACTGCCTTTACTCCATAAAAAATCCGGCAACCATATCCTATTATGCCATTTACCAATTCACAACCTTCGCCAATTTGGGATCTCCTTTCCGGATCGCTGTTGATGGTGAGGTTTTTAAGTTTATTGGCGCCTTTCAGGTAAGCATCGGTTCCAATCCAGGTGTCTTTGATGATGCTACAGTTTTTTATTACAGTGCGTTCTCCTATGCGGCCGTAATATCCCCGTTGTTTATCAAATTTCTTTTCTGTGAATTGTTTGAATTTTTCCATTAAGGAAGCGTCATCCCTGTATTTGCTCCACAAGTAAGCATCACCCGGCAACATGCCATCATACGGCAATATTTTTCTTCCTCCGTTTTCGTTACACACTTCAACCCAAACCCTGCTGTTTTCCTTCTCTCCGTCCTTTACGATGCCATTCCCAAATTTAGAGATATTGGTAGTGGCAATTTCATTTACATTGGCAATCATTACATCATTACCGATTATATAATGGCTGAGGAAATTTACATTGTCGATACAAACATTATTTCCTAGGTCGCAACTGATGAAGGTGCTATTGTATAATCCAACCGGCATACGCAGGTTGTGGAATTCGAGATAAATATTATCCAGCTTCCCGATACGTACCAAACCATAAAATTTGCAATTGCGTACTAACTGGGCGCTGAAACCTGATTCTACCAGGATATTATTCCAGTTATCGGACGTATTTCGGTTGTGAACCAGGGTATCAATTTCGATGGTGCTAAGCGGCCGGTACTTCCGGGTATTATTTACCTGCAGGTTGCGGAGGTGGTATTCGTCTTTACCTTTTGGCAGGTACTCCGGTTCAATAAAGTGATAACCCAGTTCCTCAACCGGGTGGCTTTTAATCGTATTCATTCCTTTCCGGGTTTTCGCATTTTGATTTGATCTGAATGCGAATGAAGTAAAGGATAAATATAAAATTGTTTGTTGAAAAAATACAACCTTATTCTACCGTAACACTTTTGGCCAGATTCCGAGGTTTATCCACGTCTACACCTTTTGCAATGCCTACATAATAGCTAAGGAGTTGCATAGGTATCACGCTAAGCATCGGTGCTATCACTTCATCGGCTGGCGGAATATAAAATACATCGTCGGCAAGGGTAGGAATAATTTCATCGCCTTCCGTTATTACAGCAATAACTTTTCCTTTCCTGGCTTTGATTTCCTGGATGTTGCTGATAATTTTTTCGTAATAAGAATCTTTGGTGGCCACAAACACTACGGGTAGTTGTTCGGTTACCAGGGCGATGGGGCCATGTTTCATTTCGGCTGCAGGGTAACCTTCTGCATGTATGTATGAAATTTCTTTCAATTTTAGTGCTCCTTCAAGGGCAATCGGGAAATTGAATCCACGGCCCAGGTACAACGCATCACCGGCATGTTGATATTTTTCTGCAATTGCTTTTACTTTTTCGGCACTCTTCAAAAGGGCCTGCACTTTTTCCGGAATGGCATCCAGTTCGAGGATTAGCTCTGTATAACGTTTTTCGGAAAGGGTTCCTTTTTCTTTTCCAATCTTCAGCGCCATCATCATTAATACGGCAAGCTGGCCGGTGAATGCTTTGGTACTGGCAACTCCAATTTCAGGTCCGGCGTGCGTATAGGCGCCACCGTCACTAATTCGGGCAATAGATGATCCTACTACATTAACCACCCCAAAGATGATAGCCCCCTGTTCCTTGGCTTTTTCAATGGCCACCAGGGTATCGGCCGTTTCTCCACTTTGGCTGATGGCGATGATGATATCCCCTTTATTTATTATGGGATTGCGGTATCTGAACTCAGAAGCATATTCCACCTCAACCGGAATCCGGCATAATTCTTCAAAAAGGTATTCAGCCAGGAGGGCTGCATGCCAACTGGTGCCGCAGGCTACCATGATAATACGCTGGGCATCCCTAAAGTGTTGGATATTATCATCCACCCCGCTCATGGTAATAGTGCCTTTTCCTGCATCCAGTCTGCCACGCAAACAATCCAGGATGGTGCTGGGTTGCTCAAAAATTTCTTTGAGCATAAAATGTTCGTATCCCCCTTTTTCAATGGCTGCCAGGTCCATATCCAGTTTGGTAACATAGGGAGTGATTTTTTCATTCCCCAGGTTTTTAAGAATTAACTGGTCGGGCTTAACAATGGCCAGTTCATAGTCATTTACATAAACCACTTCCTTGGTGTATTCCAGCATAGGGCTTGCATCGCTTCCCAAAAAATGTTCTCCCTTTCCAACCCCAATTACCAATGGGCTACCTTTACGGGCGGCAATAATGGTTTCGGGGTCGTCCTCGTCAATTAACAGGATGCAATAGGCGCCGGTTATCCTTTTCAGCGCAATCCGGGTTGCCTCTTCGAGGTCGCATTTATTTTTGGTTCGAATATCTTCAATAAAATTCAACAGTACCTCGGTATCAGTTTCGCTGGTAAAGCGATACCCCTTGCTAACCAGGTCTTTTTTAATAAGGGCATAGTTTTCAATGATGCCATTATGGATCATCGCCAGTTTCCCGCTTGCACTGGTATGGGGATGTGCATTTTTATCGCTGGGCTCGCCATGGGTAGCCCAACGGGTATGCCCAATGCCAATATTGGCATGCAGGTCTTTCCCCATGATTTCATGCTCAAGGTCGGCTACCCGCCCCTTTTTCTTATATACCTTTAAGCCGTGGTTTAGGAGGGCCACCCCGGTACTGTCGTAACCCCGGTATTCTAATCTTTTCAGGCCTTTAATAATTATGGGATAGGCTTCTTTTGGCCCGGTATATCCTACAATTCCACACATTTTTGCTCGTCTTTTTTCTGAAAAATATAAGGGTGCAATATTACGGAATTTATTGGGTGGATAAATAAAGATCCTCCCAAGATTGCAGATGGAGGAGGCAAGCGCGGTACCGATTTCCAAAGCCCGGATAGTGCCTTATGGGGGGATTGGTGTTTCGATTAAATAAGCACGGAGGTACAGAATAGTTTAAAGAAAATTTCCAAATTGAAATAGTGGAAGGTTTGAACAATCATGAAAATTGCCGGCAAATGATTTTTAGGCCAATGCCGGCAATTTGAAAAACACTAAATACCCAAGTAAAAAACTCCAAAACAGAAGGCCAAATACCAAGCCGTTTCACCAAATGGAAAATCTCCAAAGAATGGGTACGGGTGTATCCGAACTTATGGAAATTATTCCTATTGGAGCCTGTCTGCCTCCAATTTAGGGTCGAATTAAGAAAGGGCATTTAAAGACACAATATTATTTTTCATAATCCGGGATTTATCCCGTTTTTTCACCCTTTTTTATTCGTTTTTTCCTCAGTTTCTTATATATACGATTATTAATTCACCTGTTAAAGTTTTATAAATGATAAAAATTACTACAAAAATGGACCGGCAATAATGGGAGATTTGCGACGCAAAAGTTACGGTAGTAGCAGCTTTTCCGGAATAAGTCCTATTTATATATACGATGTTTTATCCTTTAATCGTTATTTCAGGTAATCTATGAAAAACCCCATTTTTAGAAAACTGGGTTTACTGGTTTTAATCTTCCTCGGTATCCATTTTCCCCTGCTCTTTGCAAAAACAGGGGAGTTTAAAATGGTTGAAGTACCCGCCAAACTGATTTCTCTTTCCGAAAGCTATTCCAATGCCTATAATAAAATGGGGCTTGAAGCTGCCGGACTTTCCAAAAGGGCTTTCGAATCGGCCATGAAAGGGTTTCAAAAACTATCGGAAGCCGGGAAAATCTCAAACAACCATATTATTACCATTGCTGATTTCACCAAATCAAGCGCCCTGAAAAGGCTTTTTGTTGTTGACTTAGACCAGGAAAAAATTCTTTTTAAAACGTATGTAGCGCATGGACAGGGTTCGGGTGAAGAATTTGCCCGCCGGTTTTCTAATATTCCGGAAAGCTTTCAAAGTAGCCCTGGATTTTACCGCACCTCTTCTACCTATTCCGGCAAGCATGGTTTTTCCTTAAAACTGGATGGCCTGGAGCCAGGCATCAACGATAAAGCGGAGGAAAGAGCCATTGTAATGCATGGTGCAGATTATGTAAGTGAAAAATTTATCCGGAGTCATGGTTACCTTGGCAGAAGTTGGGGCTGCCCGGCCATACCCGAATCCCTGAAGAAACCCATTATCAATACCATCAAGGATGGTAGCCTGTTATTCATATACAGTGAAAACAAGGCCTATTTAAATAAGTCAAAAATTATCCGGGGTTAACAGCCTGTATTCTCGTGTTTTCAGTAGGATTTTCCAAAATATCCTGAACGATTTAATACCTTCACCTCAAAATGAGTTATGGAGATTAAGGAACTTTTGAGGGGAACCGGAGTGGCTATTATCACCCCCTTTAAAGAAAATGGGGACATTGATTTTGATTCCCTTGGAAACCTCATTGAGTACATTATTGAAAATGGAATTGAGTACATTGTCAGTTTAGGAACTACTGGCGAAACGCCAGTATTATCCAAAAGGGAAAAGATTGACATCGTAAATTTTACAGGAACCGCAATTTCAAAGCGGGTACCGCTGGTAGTAGGAATCGGAGGCAACAATACCAGAGAAGTACTGGAGGATTTACAGGATTTTCCATTACAGGAAGCGGTTGCTATATTGAGTACAAGTCCTTATTATAGCCGGCCTTCCCAGGAAGGGCTTTTCCTGCATTATATGGAACTGGCACAAGCCAGCCCCAAACCCATCCTCCTTTACAATGTTCCTTCCCGTACCGGCCGGAACCTGGATGCAGATACCGTGTTGAGACTGGCCAAAGCATCCGATAATATTATTGGAATTAAAGAGGCTGGTGGCGACTTTTCCCAGTGCATCCGGATTTTGAAAGATTGCCCTTCCCATTTTATGGTGGTTAGTGGTGATGATGCACTGGCCATGCCCCAGATTGCCTGCGGGATGACAGGAGTAATCAGCGTAGCTGCGAATGCCTTCCCCAAGGCTATGAGCCGGATGGTACAACATGCATTAAATTCCAATTTTGAGGAAGCCAAAGAAGTAAATGATCTGCTTTCGGATGCATATGATCTGATGTTTGAGGAGAATAATCCGGCAGGGGTAAAAGCATTTTTGACCGAGCAGAAATTAATAAAGAATGTACTCCGGCTTCCGGTATCACCGGTTAGCACTAACCTGCAACACCGGATACGGACATTTATGGGTGAATCTAAATTGGTGCACCTGTGAGGCTGGGTTCTCTTATAGCATCACTGATCCTGGTCTTGCCGTTTTTTGCCGTTTCGCAGTACCGGGTGGTAGTACAGGTCTTACCCGATTCAGGAATAGTTTTATCGGATTCCATTTTTATAGCGGGCGATTTTAACCGGTGGAACCCGGCTGATACGGCATTTCGATTAATATCTAACGGAAAGGACTATACTAAAATTTTTTCCAATATTCCCGAAGGGCGTATTGAATTCAAATTTACCAGAGGAAGTTGGGGGAAAGTGGAAACCGGATCTCAAGGGCAATCCCTGGGTAATCGCTCGGTAACCATTTCATCAGATACCACCCTTCGCTTTTCCATTAAAGGATGGGCAGATGCATTTGCAAATACAACAGTAAAGCACTCCAGTTCCAAACAGGTAAAGTTGATGGACTCCGCCTTTTTCATGCCCCAGCTCGACCGGTATAGAAGAATATGGATTTATTTGCCACCCGGGTATCAGGAGGGAAAGAAAAGATACCCCGTTATATACGCCAACGACGGGCAAAATCTGTTCGATAACTTTTATGCCCCGTTTGGAGAATGGGGGGCAGATGAAACCCTGGATACCCTTTCTGCGGACAACCATATTAATTTTATTGTTGTAGGCATTGAAAGCGGGCCAGAGCGCCTCCGGGAATATAACCCATACGATAATGATAAATACGGAAAGGGGCTGGGCATAAAATATGTAGCCTTTCTGGCTGAAACCCTGAAGCCCTATATCGATAAACATTACCGCACTCTTTCTGATCCCCGGCACTGTACTATTATGGGTAGTTCGATGGGGGGACTCATTTCTTATTATGCTGCCTTAACCCGTCCCCGAGTATTTGGTAACGCCGGAGTTTTTTCACCTTCATTTTGGATTGCGCCGGAAATAATGAACCTTACCGATTCGCTGGCGCCTGGCCAAACCAGCCGTTTCTTCTTTTATATGGGAAAAGGCGAGGGCGATGAAATGCTGCACGATATGGAGGAAGTATCCGATCGCCTAGCCTTGTTATCCAATTCATTAATCTATACCGTGGTGGATGAAAACGGGAAACATAATGAAGCTGCCTGGAGAAAATGGTTTCCCGAATTTATTAAATGGATTCATAGTAACGGTTATGAATACCGGCTCTCCGTCCCTTAGATCGAAAAACAGGCACCTTCCAATGCCAATTCTGTTTGTGGAAATATTTCTTTGGCTTCCTGCAAGAAGGGCTCCAGCGACTCATATTTTGAAGAAAAATGCCCGATGAGCAATTTGCCAACCCCGGATCGCCTGGCTATTTCCGCAGCCTGGTATGTGGTGCTATGGAATCGTGCGGCGGCCCGTTCCTCCTGGTCTTTCAGGTATGTAGCCTCATGATATAAAAGGCTCACTCCCTTTACTATATTACATAACTCTGGGTCAAAGATGGTGTCGGCACAATAAGCATAGGATTTTGGAAGGCTTGCTGCAATGGTCACTTCTTCATTCGGAATAATAGTGCCTTTCTTTGTTTTATAATCCATTCCTTTTTGCAGGCTTTCATAAAAGGAAGAAGGAATTTCATACGCTACTGCACGTTCGATATCTAACTTTCGCGGGTTCTTTTTCTCCCCGAAAAGAAACCCCCAACAATCAATACGATGCTTAACCCGGAACGAATGCACTTCCATTTTATGGGTTTCTGCAATTTTCCCGTTCTCGCCCAGGGGATGAAAATGTAATTTGTAACAAAGGGTTGATGCAGCAGCCTCCAGTTGAACGTCCAGGATTTGTTTTAAAAGCGCAGGTCCATGCAAGTGAAGGTCCTGGGTTCGGTTCAAAAGGCTCATACTGGTGAGTAGGCCAATCAGTCCAAAATAATGATCTCCATGAAGATGCGAAATGAAAATATGGCTGATTTTGCTCCTTCTGATTTTATATCGCGACATCTGAAGCTGGGTACCCTCCCCACAATCAATAAGAAAAAAATCATCGGCCGTCTGTAATATTTGCGATGTAGGGTTCCTGCCAAATGCCGGGATTGCCGAATTATTGCCTAAAATGGTGAGTGCTAACAACTTGTTGGATGGGGATTCAGGTCAAAGATAAGTTCATTATGCTTCGTTATCATTGAAGTCATTTAATAATTCTCTTTCAATTTCTTCCATTTGTACCATATCCCATGCTTCGCTTAGGGTGGGGGTGGTATTCATATTATCAAAAAGATCAAGAGATCTAAATACCTGTGCAACCTCTTCACGCATCGAGCATATTACAAAAGAATACTGCCTTTCATAAAACCTGGATTGCCAGGATGCCACCGAAAATGCAATTTCCTCATCAATTTGCTTAACAATACCTAAATCCAATACCAGGTGAGGTGGGATCCCCCCCATAATTTGCTGGAATATTTTTGAAAGTGGTTCTGACATAATTGCAGATAAATTGGCCTCTAATACCTCCAGGACTACAAATTTTTCTTTGGTACTTAATTTGACATTCATGTTATAACAACAATATTTGAATCTGAAAAATAGGGAGATTTTTTTCTGGGAAAGGTCATTTAATAGGAAAGTTAATTTGTTTTTAACGTTTGGTTGGCCCACTTTATGGTCTTTCAAAGCAGGAATGTTTCCAAATCGCCTAATTTTCAACAAATCAACATTTGATAATCAGGCACAACTAACCGAAACAAATATTCGTTATTATTGTATCAATTAAAAAACCGCGAGAATGGACAATAGTTTCTCTACACAGGTAAAGGAAATCATTTCTTACAGCCGGGAGGAAGCTCTACGCCTGGGTAATGATTTTATAGGTACCGAGCATTTTGTGCTGGGCCTTATTCGCGATGGGGAAAATACTGCCGTGAAAACCCTTAAGTCGCTTAATGTGGACTTGTTTGAATTGCGAAAGGACATTGAAATTTCCGTGAAAGACAAAACGGGAAAGACCATTGCAAATATCAACAGTATTCCACTTACCAAACAGGCAGAAAAAGTAATTCGAATTTCCGTACTTGAACAAAAGGCGCTAAAAAGTGCATTGGTTGAAAGTGAACACCTCATGCTTTCAATCCTAAAAAATAAGGAGAATATTGCTACGCAGATATTAAATCAATATGATGTGGATTACGAAGTTTTTAAGAATGAGTTAGGGTTTGTAACCTCAAATCCTCCTCCCTCTGCTGAATTTAATGAAGAGGATGAATTTGACGAAGAAAGGAAGCAATATGGCGGGCAGTCGCGGTCGCAAAAATCCGGCGCATCCGGTGCTGCCAAAACCAAAACACCCGTATTGGATAATTTCGGAAGAGATATAACCAGGCTTGCAGAAAATGGCAGCCTCGATCCCATTGTGGGAAGAGAAAAAGAAATTGAGCGGGTTTCTCAAATCCTCTCCCGGAGAAAAAAGAATAACCCGATCCTTATCGGTGAACCGGGTGTGGGTAAAACGGCCATTGTGGAAGGGCTTGCCCTTCGCATCGTGCAGCGGAAAGTATCCCGTGTTTTGTTTGATAAACGCGTGGTTAGTCTGGATTTAGCTGCACTGGTTGCCGGCACCAAGTACCGGGGCCAGTTCGAAGAAAGAATGAAAGCCATTATGAACGAACTGGAAAAGAACCGGGATGTAATTCTCTTTATCGATGAAATTCATACCATTGTTGGCGCTGGTGGAGCAAGTGGCTCTCTCGATGCCTCCAATATTTTTAAACCGGCCCTCGCACGGGGCGAATTGCAATGCATCGGTGCCTCTACTTTGGATGAATACCGCATGCACATTGAAAAGGATGGTGCACTCGACCGCCGCTTCCAAAAAATTATTATTGAACAACCTTCCATTGAGGAAGCCATTGAAATCCTGAATAATATTAAAAGTAAATACGAAGATTATCACAATGTTACTTTTAGTCAGGACGCCATTGAAGCTTGTGTTAAATTGAGCGATCGTTATATGACCGACCGGCTCCTGCCCGATAAAGCCATTGATGTTCTGGATGAAGTGGGTGCCCGCAAACATATCAAAAACATCAATGTTCCTCCTACTATAATCGAACTCGAGAAAAAGATTGAAGATATTAAGCAGGAAAAGAATAAAGTGGTAAAAAGCCAGAAGTTTGAAGAAGCCGCTTCCTTACGGGATACCGAAAAACGTCTCCAGGAAGAACTGGAAAAGGCAAAAACAGAGTGGGAAGAAGAAAGCAAAAACAAAAGATACCCTATCGAAGAAGAAGATATTGCAGAAGTGGTATGTATGATGACGGGTATTCCGGTTCAAAGAATGGTGCAGGCCGAAACGGAAAAATTACGCCGGATGGGCGATGAGCTTAAGGGAGCCGTAGTGGGGCAATCGGAAGCAATTTCTAAAGTGGTTAAAGCTATTCAGCGTAATCGGGTAGGTCTTAAAGATCCTAAAAAACCCATCGGCACCTTTATTTTTCTTGGGCCTACAGGGGTGGGTAAGACAGAACTTGCCCGGTCGCTCGCAAAATATATGTTCGACAGTGAGGATGCGTTGATTCGTATTGATATGAGTGAATACATGGAAAAATTCACGGTTAGCCGCCTGATTGGAGCACCTCCGGGATATGTGGGGTATGAAGAAGGGGGGCAATTGACTGAACGCGTTCGAAGGAAACCTTATAGTGTGATCCTGCTGGATGAAATTGAAAAAGCGCATCCCGATATTTATAATATTTTATTGCAGGTTCTCGACGATGGTCAACTTACAGATGGACTTGGAAGAAAAGTGGATTTTAAAAATACCCTAATCATCATGACTTCCAATATTGGGGCCCGCCAATTGAAAGATTTTGGCGAAGGGGTTGGGTTTGCTACCGCCAACCGGATGGAGAAATTCGATGAGAATAACAAGGCAGTGATTGAAAAGGCATTAAAGCGCACATTTAGCCCCGAATTCCTTAACCGGATAGATGATGTGGTTATGTTTAATTCCCTTACGAAGGAAAATATTTTCGAAATTATCAATATCCTGATGAAGGGGGTAATGAAACGGTTGAATAATTTAGGGTTTACGTTACAACTTTCTGAGGAAGCCAAAAACTTTATCGCTGATAAAGGGTACGATATTCAGTTTGGCGCCAGGCCATTGCATCGGGCTATCCAAAAATACCTGGAAGACCCGCTTGCAGAAGAAATATTGAATGCGAATATCAAGGCCGGTGATAATGTTGAGGCTCAACTCGATAAGGATAATAATGTGATCCGGTTCGTACTGAAACCAGAGCCCAAAAAGAAAGAACGTAAGTCGGAAGCCTGATTCAGGTCTCATTTTTTTACCCCGGTCTTTTAACCGGGGTTTTTTTTGTGAAAACATTTTTTGTAATCGGCAATTTTTAATTGAATTTTGTAATAATGCCGAAGAAAATTATCATCACCATAGATGGCTTTTCGAGTTGTGGAAAGAGCACGCTTGCCAGGCAGCTTGCCCGGTCGCTGGGATATGTATATATTGATAGCGGCGCCATGTACCGGGCTATTACCCTTTATTTTTTACGAAATCATATTGACTGGTCCAGGGAAGAACAGGTAAAGGAGGCGCTCTGCGGCATAAATCTCAGTTTTACATTTAATGAAAAATCGCAGCAATCTGAGATTTTGTTGAATGATGAGAATGTAGAATATTTTATCCGGGATCTTATTGTGGCGGAGCAGGTGAGCGAGGTGGCGGCTATTGGGCAGGTAAGAGAATTTGCAGTTCGCCAGCAGCAATTGATGGGAAAGCAGAAAGGAATTGTAATGGATGGGCGTGATATTGGTACAACCGTGTTTCCAAATGCAGAATTAAAAATATTCATGACTGCTGATATTTCGTTGCGCGTGGAAAGGCGCTTTAAGGAGATGTATGCAAAAAATCCGAATGTAACCATTGAAGAAGTGAAAGCAAATCTGGAATTGAGAGATTATATTGATTCCAACCGGGAAATAAGCCCATTGCGCAGGGCATCGGATGCAATCCTTCTCGATAACAGCAACCTGGGTATCGAAGAACAACTCGAATTTGCCATTTCCCTTTTTGAGGAGAGAATTACGGCCGTTCCTGCATCCTGAAATTTTCCGGATTTTTATCTCCCCCCTTCTTTTTTATTTGTGAAAAGGTAACGGAATGCGAAATTGATTTTTACCCTTTTCTGTCGTTCAACAGGAGGTTTCTTGGTAAGAAAGTATAGGTGCTGTTTTTATCGGCAAGCCAGGAAATTAATTTGAATACACCGAAAACATTAATTAAAATTCCGAGGGGAATCCCTATGAAGTAATCGAGGGTTGTAGCAACATTTCCTTCTGCAATGAGCCGAACGAAATAGTAAACAACTGGTGCAAAGAACAACCAGCAGGAAACCAAGCCAGCATTGTAAATTGTTTTTCCCCTGATATTGAAAATAAAAGTATGGGCAATAATATTACCTAATGAAATCAGAATTGAGGTAATTCCAAGCCAGAGATGATTTTCTCCTGCCACCGCCGCTAAAAAATAGATTACCCAGCCCAGCCCTACATTTATTATGAATGAGGTATTTGAATTTAAGGGGTATTTGTGGGGAAGCTTACTGTTAAACATAACCCGGTTAATCATTCCCGGAAAGGTGCCGGGTATTCGATATTCTTCTAATTGATGAAGGAATAAAGAGGCCAAACTCAACCACATCAGCAATTGATAATCCGAAAAGAAGGGAAAATTTAATCCAACATAAAGCAGGGTGGCAACCGCCAGCAAACCTCCGATGTCGTACCAATGGTTCCGCAGAAAGTTCAATTTGTATCTGGATTTAACGCTGAATATTATACAACAAGATTTCCTGCGTATGGTTCCCCTGGCCATTCATTGAAAATAACCATAAACGCATTCAATCAATTTTCTGCCATTTCCCGTTTTATCCTTTCCAGAGCCGCCGCCGATGAACGCATTTCGGCAAGTTTAACAATCACTTCTTCTACCATGGCGTCCGGACAGCTTGCTCCACTGGTGATTAAGATAGAAACAGGTTCTTTGTCGGGAATAAAATGATTTGTGAAAACTTCCTCCCGTTTGTGAATGTTGAAATGTGAGATGCTGTTTTCCTTGTTTATTTTATCTGCATTATTAATGAAATAGGTATCCGATTTTTCTTCACATAGTTCAACAAGGTGCGATGTATTACTGCTGTTATATCCTCCTACCACAATGGCCAGATCGGCAGGTTGCTCCAGCAATCCATATACGGAAGTTTGATTATCGTTGGTGGCATAGCATAGTGTATCCCGGGTATCTGCAAACCGTTGTTCCAGATTCTGTTCATTAAGCTGGTAATGCCCGATCATTACATTCTTTAGGAAATCAGCAATGGCTTGGGTATCACTTGCCAGCATGGTGGTCTGATTTACCACCCCAATTCTATCGAGGTCTTTTTCCGGATTAAATCCTGCAGAGAATCGCCCTTTAAATTCGGTAAAAAATTCTTCCGCTGATTTCTTTTTCTCGAGAAAGGGTTTAAGTTGAATTGCTTCATCCATATCCCTGATAATTAAGGTTGGCGTGTTGGCCGCCGCATGAGAAAAAGTGGCCCTGGTTTCCTCGTGGGCAGGCTTACCGTGCAGGATCACGGTATAGTTCTTTTTGGAAATTTGTTCACTCCGGTTCCAAACCCTTTCAACAAAGGGACAGGTGGTATTAAATTTCTCTACTGCAATCCCAATTGCCCTGAGTTTTGACTCAATATCCAGCGTTGTGCCAAAGGCGGGGATTAATACGATATCATCCTTTGAAAGGGATTCAAAGGGAATAATCTGTTTTCCCGAGGTTTCCTGCAAAAATTTCACCCCCCGTTTAAGCAGATCAAGATTCACTTTGGGGTTGTGTATCATCTCGCTTAGGAGATAAATATTTTTACCCGGGTTCTCATCAATGGTTTTAAAAGCAATCTCAATCGCATTTTCCACTCCATAGCAGAATCCAAAATGTCTGGCCAGGTAAATTTTTAATGGGCCAAGATCCAAAAGGGTAGGGGTAAAGTCTTTCTTCATCTTATCCAGCTCTTTTCGCTTATTCTTTATGGCGGCAATCAGAGGGCTGCGATAAGTAAATGGAATGGTAAATTGCTTCATCGGCCGCAAAGTTATAATTATTTGGCCAGTCGGATTTAGGAGGTTTCATATCCCCAATGGTTCCGGAAAAATTGAAATTTGATAGGAGAGCCAGACCCTATGTTTCTTTTACCAAAAGGAGGAAAAGAGTACAGAGGAAAAATACGGGTTGTGCAATTTTTTAGGTTTAAATTTTCTTCTATTTGGCTTTTTAAGGCTTTTCAATGATTGAAAGGAGCCACCCCGTATTTCTGTCGTACATTTAATTTGAAATTGGGTAAAGCATAAGGTTGACTATAATTTTCTTTCAGAATCAACAAATTACCGGGTTTCTCTGTTCTATTTAAACCTATTCATCCGCCAATTGAATTAATCTTATGAGTTTCGAAAAAGCAAAATCAGTTCAAAAAATTAGTATTGGGAATAAAGTCTATCAGTATTCCTCTTTAAAGGATTTGGGAAAGGGAAGGGTTGATCACCTGCCTTTTAGCATCCGGATTTTATTGGAGAATGTATTGCGGAATTATGATGGATTTAGTATTACCGATGAGCACGTTCAAACCCTTTTAAACTGGTTACCTACCCCACCGGATAAGGATATCCCCTTCATGCCTGCCCGGATATTGATGCAGGATTTTACGGGCGTACCTGCCGTGGTGGATATGGCCTCCCTACGAGCAGAATTTGTACGGCATGGAAAAGACGGGCAAAGGATAAATCCGGCAATTCCGGTGGATTTGGTGATCGACCATTCGGTTCAGGTTGATTTTTATGGAACGGATTATGCCTATGATAAAAACGTAGAATTGGAATATGAACGAAATAAAGAAAGGTATGAGTTGCTGAAGTGGGCTCAAAAAGGATTAAAAAATTTTACCGTGGTGCCCCCCGGTATGGGTATTTGCCACCAGGTAAACCTCGAGTATTTGGCCACAGGAATTGCAAACCGGGATGGATGGCTTTTTCCGGATACCCTGGTTGGTACAGATTCGCACACCCCCATGGTAAATGGTATTGGGGTTATTGCATGGGGCGTAGGCGGGATTGAGGCCGAAGCCGCCATGTTAGGCCAGCCGATTTTCTTTACCTGCCCCGAGGTTATTGGCCTTAAGCTTTCCGGGAAAATACCCAATGAATGTACCGCCACCGATCTGGTATTATCTATTACTAAAGTACTGAGGGATAAAGGGGTGGTAGGAAAATTTGTGGAAGTTTTTGGAGACGGGTTAGATAATCTAACGGTTACGGATAGGGCTACAATTGGTAATATGTCGCCCGAGTTTGGTTGTACGGTAACTTATTTTCCGGTGGATGAACGTACGCTTGAATACATGCATGCCACCAACCGGTCGTCCGAGCAAATAAAAACGGTTGAAACCTATTGTAAGGAAAATCTCCTTTGGCGTACCGGTAAGGAAAATATTCACTACTCATCGGTGGTTGAGTTCGATTTATCAACCTTAGAACCCACTGTATCTGGGCCCAAACGTCCGCAAGACAAAATCCTGGTGAAAGACCTGGGTAATAAATTTGCCGATCTGTTGCACAAAGAATACCAACGCGATTATAAGGGCGTTGATGATCGCAAAGAATCTTCCTGGCTTGCCGAAGGAGGTTCCGGTACGGAATTCACATTTGGAAAAGTACCCAAGGAAGGGCATACCATACCTTCTGAAATTGTGAAAGATGCATTGCATTCGGTTCGTATTAAATACCGAAATCAGGAGTTTATCCTGAGTGATGGATGCATTGCCATAGCTGCCATAACAAGTTGCACCAATACGTCCAATCCCGCCGTAATGATTGGAGCCGGGTTATTGGCCCGAAAAGCGGTAGCACGCGGGTTGCGTACTAAATCCTGGGTTAAAACATCATTGGCTCCGGGATCAAAAGTGGTTACTCAGTATCTCCAACGGTCAGGCCTGAACGAAGATCTGAATGCGCTGCGTTTCCATACAGTGGGCTATGGCTGTACTTCCTGTATTGGAAATTCCGGCCCCTTGCCCAATCATATTGCGGAAGCGGTGGATAAGGGAGAACTGGTGGTAGCCTCTGTACTCTCCGGTAACCGGAATTTTGAAGCCCGGGTGCATCCTCAAACCAAGATGAATTTCCTTATGTCGCCCATGTTGGTGGTAGCTTACGCGCTGGTTGGCCGCGTTGATGTGGATTTATTGAATGATCCGTTATCCTACGATCCGAATGGTAACCCGGTGTATCTTAAAGAAATTTGGCCTTCCCGGGATGAAATCCAACAAACTATTATTGAATGCGTGAAACAGGACGATTTTAAAGAAGTATATGATGTGATTTTTGAAGGATCCGATGATTGGAAAAATTTAGAAGTGAGCCTGGATCAGAAGTATGAATGGAATCCAAACTCAACCTATATTAGAGAAGCCCCATTTTTTGAAAATCTGGAGGCTACACCCCAGCCTGTTACCGACATAAGCAATGCCCGGGTGTTGTTATATTTGGGAGATTCGGTTACCACCGACCATATTTCTCCCGCGGGTTCCTTTAAAGAAGATAGTGCAGCAGGCCAGTACCTGAAATCGAAAGGAGTGGAAAAACCGGCATTCAATTCCTACGGTTCCCGAAGAGGAAACCACGAAGTAATGATGCGCGGTACCTTTGCAAATGTCCGAATAAAGAATAAAATTACCGATAAAGAAGGAGGATTCAGCCGGTACTTCCCAACCCA
>Ga0116193_1001366_pt1 | contig 20334 bp, 5 predicted proteins | sample AD_UKC115_MetaG_FD_89892 | JGI IMG/M metagenome (GOLD analysis project Ga0116193, IMG submission 89892) | Active sludge microbial communities of municipal wastewater-treating anaerobic digesters from Hong Kong - AD_UKC115_MetaG | ecosystem: Engineered > Bioreactor > Anaerobic > Digestate | place... | reverse complement strand
TCTTGGCCTGTGATGGTGAGCAGAGCCTTCGTCACCCGGTATTGGCTGCCCTCGTGATAAATCAGGCTGTAGGGGCCGAACTCGCTGAGCGCCAGGAAGCGAGGCCGCGACAGGAAGCTCTCGCGGCCGATGGAACCCCGACGCGCCGGCAGGTACGCCAGCAGGGGCAGGCGGGGGAAGTTGTAGCCTGGCAGGAAGCCTTGCGAGGCCAGATAGCGGTAGGTGTAGAAGTCCGAGTTGAAGGCGCTGTCGCCGGCCAACAGCAGGTCGCGTTGTTTGCGCGCCTCGTTGTGGCGCTGCTGGGCTTCGCGGCGCTCGCGTTCGCTGGCCGCCGGGTTGTTCTCAATCTTGAAGTTGAGCTCGATGGCCTGGGCTGTCGCACGGTAGAGGTCGCGCCAGCGTTGCAGGGCGCCGTCGAGCTCCTTGTAGGCGCGCTGGAACACCGACTCCGCCCAGTGGTCCGTGTACCAGGGCGCACTGCGGGGTGTGAGTTCATTGGCCAGCATCGAGAGCACGCGCTGCCCACGCTCGTGGGCTCGTCGCTTGGCCTCGGCCTTGTCGAGGTCGCTGGCCATGTCCTCGGTGATGGGCAGCGCCTGCGGCTCGTTCATGTCCAGCAGGTCGCGGACGCTGTTGCCCAGGCGCTTGCCGGTCTCCGCGAGCCAGATGGCGTGCATGTGGCTCTTGACCAGTTCCAGGTTGGCCAGGTCCAGCGTCGGCGCGTTCACCTGGCCATGCACCATGCGCACCGGGTCGCGGAAGTAGTACTGGTCGTGTGGTGACTGGCTGGCGCAGTAGGTGATGACGAGCGCCGGCTGGCCTGCCCGGCCGGCGCGACCACTGCGCTGCGCGTAGTTCGCCGGGGTGGGGGGCACATTGCGCATGTAGACCGTGTTCAGCGACGAAATGTCGACGCCCAGCTCCATGGTCGGCGAGCAGAACAGCACGGGTAGCCACTCCAGCTCGGTGCCGTTTCTCTTGCGCCACTCGTCGCGGTCTTTCTCGGTGAAGCGAAAGCGCGCTTCGCGCTCCAGGCGGTCGTCCTGCTCGACCTGGGCCGTGTGCTCCCGGGCCTCGAAGTCGAACAGCTGGTGCACCGGGTTGTCCAGCAGGCCGGCGATGTTGCGGTACAGCCCGCGAAAGAACGCGTTGTCGTCGGCCTGGCGCTGGCTTTGGCCATCGCCGAGCTCCCACAGGAGCGCCGTACCGTTGAGCTGCCAGCCGATCAGGCCAACATCGGTCTCTTCCCTGCGCACGAGACCATAGGGCTCGGCGGCTTTGAGCAGCGCGCCGACGACGTCCGACCAGGTCTGGTCGTTGATGAACTTGGAGTACGGATTGCCGCCGCCCCAGGTGCTGCCTTTGCGGAGCTCGCGGCCCAGGCGGGAGCGGCTGGAGCCGATGACCAGGAAGTCTTCAATCCTCACTCGGCGGCCGCGGCGGTCGGTTTCCTCTTTGGGGCGGGAGGTGACGAACCAGCGCGAGGGAAGCGGCCGCTCGTCCTCGGTAAAACCCCAGGGCTCACGCAGGTTGGCGTAGCTTTGGGTGCGCAGCTGGTCGAGCTCGGTGCGGTCGAGGTAGCGCGTGGCGATGCACAGGCCCTGGCGCATGAAGTTGAACAGTTCGCGCAGAACCGTCGCCCGCTCTTCGGGCCTGGCAACCTGCATGACTTGCGGGGCATCCGCCCATGCGGCGGCATCGGCAGCGAGATCGTTCAGGTCCTGGTAATTGATGCGCACCAGGCCCAGCTGCTCGAGGTTGGGGTTGTTGAAACGCCATCCGCGGCGCAGGTCGAAGTAGGTGCGGTAGCCCAGAATGCCGCGCATGGCTTCCTGAACCTGACGGCGCGTGTTGCCCTTGAGCTCGGGCTGCTGCATGTACTCCGCGCGCACGGCGGGGTCGTCGCGGTGAAAGCCCAGCGCCTCGAAGACGGCGTTGGCCACTTCGCGCTCCGTCAGTGCATGGCCTCCGGCCTTCTGCGTGGCGGACAGCAGCGCCGCGCGCGTGAGCAGCACTTGCAGGAAGTCGTTGAAGTGCCCTGCCTGCAGCGCTGCGTCCTGTCGGTTGTCGGAGAAACCGAGCACCTTCTTGGCCTCGGCGGACAGCTGCTGGTCTTGCTCGTAGAGGTAGCGCAGGGCTGACAGGGTCAGCATGGTGGTGGCCGAGCTGCGGCCTTCGCCTGAAAGGGAGGTCAGGCGCAGGGAGTCTTTGCCCGCCGAGCTGTGCGACACCCCGCAGGCGAGGCAGAAGCGGAAGGAGCCGGGGATGAACCAAGCCTGCAGCCCTTGGTCGGTGGTAACCACGCCATCGGGTCGTACCTTGACCGGTTGTGGCACAAACTTGCGCTGGCCGGACTTGACCCGCCATTCGCCATCAGCGCGTTCCTCGAGCCAGGACTCGGGGTAGCGCTCGAGATTGTCGGGCTCCCACAAGCCGCGCCCGTCAGGCATGAGGAAGCCGAACTTGACCTGCTCATCGTCGTGCTGCCGCTCCTCGATGTTGCGCACGTCGAAAGCACGCCCCTCGGGTCTATCGGTGTCCCAGACCGGGAGGTACTCCTGGCCGCAGTCGCGGCAAAAGTGCGCGTGGTAGTAGCGGCGCTGCCTCTGGTCGTCGCCTGAGACGAATTGCTGACCGTCGAGCGTGATGGCACGCTGCCCAGGCGCTTCCAGCGTTGTGTAGACCTTGCCCCCGCCGGCGATGAACTGGTGCAGCTTGAAAGCGAACAGGCTCTTGCCCGCACCATCGGTGACCGCGTACGCGCGCAGCATGAACTGCTGCAGGTAGGCCAGGCACGCCTCGAACGGCTCTCCGGAGTCGGCGCTCAGTGCTTTGGCTGCGTCGGCCAGGGTGCGCGGCTTGGCGCGGCGCGGCTTGTCGTCTTCGTAGGTCAGGCCCAGCATGAGCTCCACCCAAACCGACATGGGGTGGGCGGCCATGGCGTCGTGGCCGAGGTCTGTCGGAACGCCTGCGCGAATGGCGGCGCCGAGGCGCGGGCGGACGCTGTCGAGCGTCTCGTGCTCGGGTGTTGTGCGCCGCAGCGTCTCGGTGATGATGTTGCGGTCGGCGATGGCGGTGCCGAAGAGTCGCCGGGCGACCTTGGCCACGACGGCGTTGCGCTCCATCTGCGTGCCCTCGGACGCCATGGTGGCGGAGGTGCCGATGCAGATGAGCTTGTCCGACAGCGCCTCGCGGACGCGGCGCACCAGCAGGGCAACGTCGGCGCCTTGGCGACCCCGGTAGGTGTGCAGCTCGTCCAGGACCAAGAAGCGCAGCCCCTTGGCGTTGCGCATGACGGCCTTGTCAATGTCGTTCTGCCGGGTCATCAGCAGCTCGAGCATCATGAAGTTCGTCAGCAGAATGTCCGGCGGGGTCGCAGCCATGGCCTGCCGCTCCTCGTCGCTCTCTTGGCCCGTGTACCGGCCGAAGCTCACGGCCCGGGTGGCCGGGTCCGAGCCCAGGAATTTCTTGAGCTCCTCCAACTGGGAGTTCGCTAGCGCGTTCATCGGGTAGATGACGATGGCGCGCGTGCGCGGGGTGGGGTCGGCCTGCTTAGCTTTCAGGCAGGCGTCGACCACCGGGATGAAGTAGCTCAACGACTTGCCCGAGCCGGTGCCCGTGGTCAGCACATAGCTCTCGCCGGCGAGCGCGAGGCTGATGGCTTCGGCCTGGTGCTGGTGCAGGGGCAACGTGACGCCGGCGGAGCTGGCGGACTTGCCCAGCCGAAAAATAGCCGAGCACTCGGAGCTGAGCTGGCCGCCCGCGACCCATTCGTCGACCGTGCCGCCGGAGCGGTATGTCGGGTTGATTTGGATGAGCGGCTCGGGCCAGTAACGCTGGCTGGCGTATTCGCGGTCGACGAACTCGCGAATGTCGTCGGAGCGCTGGAGGGTGAAGCTGCGGCTGAACTCGGCGTACTCGCCGACCAGGTGCTCGCGAAACTGGAAGACGTCCACCGGCTCCCCCTAGATCGCACGGCTCTTGGCCGTGTCACGCGCACCGGATTCGGTCTTGACGCCGTGCTTCGTGCAGTAGTCGCGGACCAGGACCTCGATGAGGTTGCTGATGGTTCGGTATTCCCGCTCCGCCGCCAAGCGGACGAGTTCCTTGAACTCGGGCGAAACCCTCAAATTGAGCGTATCGGTTCTGCGTTTCATCTGGACATCTCCAATGCCCACAATGTAACGCGATTGCAACTCGATGTTGCAAAAATCGGGTGCATGGATCCCCATTCGCGATCGAGCCGCTGTCGACTGCGGCATGTACGTGGGCAGCCCGCCGCCGCCCTCGGCGCGCGCGGGGGCCGACGACTATCAGAAACACCCCAGCCTGATCAGCGGGCGCCGCGTTTGGCTGGACGGGCACAGCGAGCCGGTCACGGCGGCCGCCCCCAAGAAGAGGCGCGCGTGAAGGCCTCACCAGAAGTACTTGTGCGGCTTCCTGCCGTGCGGCGGCTGGTCCATGCTGTCCAGCTCGGCCCGGGGCGTGCGGGCCGCCTCGTGCTCCCAGGTGCGGGCGCCCCGGCGCTGTGGGCGCGTCATGAACAGGCTGACCCACCAGCCCGGCGTTGACTGCAGCCAGCGCCAGGCTTCGCCGAACTTGCGCTGCTTGGCTTGGCGTCCGTGGTGTTTCGTGCGGCTCATGGCGGGCTCCGTGAGCGAAGGCTCGGGCAACTGGTGACGATCTTACCCACAAACGACAAAGCACCCCGCACGGCATCAAGCCGGCGGGGCGCTTTTACAGGAGACAGGAGCATTGAATGGTTGAATTGAATCAGGCGCCCAAGCGCATCGAGCTGGCGCTGGCCCACATCGAGGACGCGCGGATGGCCCTTGGTCGTCTCTTGCCATGCCTCGACGCGGACCACGCCGCCTGCATGCCCCACGCCATGGAGGCCTTGTCCGGCCTCGACCTGGCCCTGGCAGCGCTGAGGGATGCGTGCTCCTGATCCTGGTCTTCACCTTGATTGCCGCGCTGGCCTGGCTGTCCACCACGGGCTACTGGGATCGCAACGGCGACATGTTCAGGGGCTACGCCATTGCCCTGGTGATCATCGTCCACCTCATCGCCTTCGTGGCCGCGCTGTTTGGCTGGGGCGACTACGCGGACTGGCTGGGTCCTCAGTAGACCCGGCGCGCCGCGTCCGACTGGATCAGCTTCTCGCGCGAGATGCGCTCGCGCTTCTCGCTGCCATCCAGTGCGGGGTCGTTCTCGATCGCGCGCACGCGCTGGTTCGACGCCGTGATGATCTTCTTGGCCTGGGCCACCAGCCGCTGCCGGCGCAGCATGTCGGCGTTGTCCGCCGCAAAGTCGCCGGCCTGCTTCAGCTTGCCTTCGCGCACCAGTTGCCGATAGGTGGCATACACCCGGTCCAGCTCCTGCGCCTGCTCGTAGATCGAAGAGACGTACTTCGACTGGTCGGCCGGCACCGTCGCCGCCATGCCCTGCGTCACCACCTTCAGATAGTCGATGCTGGGCTGCTTGGGCTCATTCATCATCGGGCGCAGCATCAGGTCGGCCCCGCTCACGGCAAACGTCCCCAGCCAGCCGAAGTAGCCGCGAATCAACTGGTCGATCTGCACCGGGCTCAGCGACTCCATCCCCAGCGCGTTGCGCGACACCGCGTTCATGGCCGTGCTCGCGCCGCGCGCCAGCACGCTGGTGCGGCTGTTGAAGCGATAGTCCGCTCGCAGCCGCTCCATGCCCATCGACTCGATCGGCCGGCCGCTGAAGCTGTCGATGTTCGCGTATACGTCCAGCACCGGCTTGAGCGCCTGCGGGATCGGGTTCATCGACAGGTTGTCACTGGCGATGTGCTTCATCCGATTGAGGAAGCGCTGCGCCGTGAACTCGTCATTGACGAACAGCTCCACCCCGCGCTCGGCGATGCTGGCGATGGCGCCGATCTCGAACGGCTTGGGGATACGCAGCGCGACGCCGCCGAGCTTGAACCACCAGTAGGCATCCCGGTCCCACTCCTCGCGCTTTTTCCAGTCGTCGTCATCGTGATACAAGGCCAGCAGCGCCACCGACGCCAGCGCCGTCGCGCCCAGCACCATCGCGAAGCGGCGCGGGTCTTCCTTGCCCGCCCGCCCCAGCTTGTACAGGCCCTGCAGCCGGGCGTTAAGGAACGGCACCACCTGGGTCAGGAAGCGGATCGTGCCCCACGTCCCCTGCATGCTGAAGTCCATCAGGTCGCGCGCCTGCAGCGCCGCCTCGGCCGGGCCAACCCCCTTGTCCACGAGCTGTTTGTACAGCGAGGCGCGGTTGATCTCCTCGCCGCGCGAGCCGATCTCGTTGTAGGCGTCCAGCAGGGGTTGAACGTTCTTGTCGAAGAACTCGCGCACCTTCTGCGGCGTGTCCAGGATCGTCGAGGCCGGCACGCCGCGCTTGATGAGCCGGCGCAGGTTCTCGGCATGCGAGGCCTCGCCGGTGCCAAAGCGGATCAGGCCGCCCGAGGCCAGCGCCGACACATAGATCGGATCGTGCTTGCCCGTCGCCTTGTCCTTGCCAGTCAGGCGAAAACCCTGCCCCAAGTTGGTCACCGGGTTGTAGTCCAGATCGGCCGTGGCGATGGCCTGCAGCGAGTCGCGGATCAGGTTGCGCACCTTGAAGCCCGGCGAGGCCGTTACGCCCAGCGTCAGCCAGTGCTTGGCCTTCGACAGCGCCGTCATCATCGGCCCCTTCAGGCCGGCGTAGGACAGGCTGTTGATCGCCTCCAGCACGTAGGGGTCCTCGATCAGGAAGTGGCGCTCCTTGCCCTCGTCCATGAACCAGGCCGTGCCCGTCTTGCCGCCCGCCTGTTTCTGCAACTGGCGCACCAGGTCCTGGCTCGCCTCGATGGCGATGCCGACATTCAGCGCCGCCTCCATCGTCTCCTTGGCGGCGCGGTTCTTGGCGCTGGCGTCGATCAGGTGCGCCCAGTTCTGCAGCATGTTGTGCACCAGGTCGGCGTTCAGCTTCTGCTGGCCGCCCTTGAGCGTCTTGAAGGCGCGCTGGCGCGCCAGGCCGCCCTTGATCTTCTCGCCCAAGAAGCCACCGTCCTCCTCGCTCACGCGGTAGAACGGCACGTAGAACTCGTGGTCCCAGTACGGCCGCGTCTGGCCATCAATCAAGCCCGACTGCTCGGCCATGTCCAGCACGTTCTTGTTGAAGGCGTCCATCTTCTTGAGTGAGTCGGCGTAGGCCAGCGCCCGATCGCGCGTCACCTGGCCGTTGGCCAGCGTGTAATCACGCGACAGCGTCCCGCTGGCCAGCGACTTGCCGGCGGCGATGTCGGCCGGCGTGAACAGGTTCTCCCGACCCTCGCCGGCCAGGCGCTCGGCCCGGTTGGCCGCCACCCACCACACGAAGTCGTCCAGCTCGCGCCCCAGCGGCCTGGCCACCTGCTCGATGAAGCCTCCGCTCGTGTCGGCGTCGTACACGCCATCGACGATCTTCAGCTTGCCGTGGTGCAGCAGCGCCTCGAAGGCGCCCGCCGCGCCCTTGGACAGCCGCGCCAGCGCATAGGCATGCTGGTCCAGGTCGCGGATCGGCCGGAACTGGTCGACGATCCCCTGCGCCAGCTTCTTGCCGATGTCCTTGCGCCACTCCTTGACCCGCTCGATGAGCGTCGGCTCATCGGTGGTGCGCCCGACACGCCCGAACATCGCGCGCTGCTCGGGCGTGTAGGCGCGGTCGGATTCGCCGACCGTGGTGCGCGTGCTGCGTCGGATGTCCGCATCGGCGCCGTCGAAGTTGCCGTTGTTCTCGCTCGCCGACTTGATCTGCGTGGGGCTGAAAACCCTGTACTCGGTTGCAACCGCCGACTCGCCGTTGCCCATGTGGATGCCGCCGTCAAACCCGGCGGCCTTGGCGGCGCTCGTGAACTCCTGATCGTCCAACAGAACGTAGGCGTTCATGTAGAGGTTGCGCACCTCTTCCGGTTTGGCGCGAAGCAGCGACTCGACATCGTCATACTCGTCGCTGTAGTTCTCCTGCCAGTTCCCGGTGTCGACGACCCAGTCGCCGTGCTTGATGGCGAACTTGATTGCCGCGTCGCGCCCGAAGTTGTCTTCGATCTGAGAGAACTCGGCGAACGGGTCCATCTCGTTGTGGATGGCCGGGTTTTGAATCGACAGGTAGGCCGCGAAGACGTGAGGCGATTCTGCGAACTGTGTCCTGTCGTTCGGTTCGTTGGCGTAAACCTCGGCCACATCTTCGTCGTCCACGAACGTGAAGTTGCCGATCTTGGTCATCGGCTGGTCGTTGGTGGATGCGCCGTGCTCGCCTCGATACACCACCAGCGGCTCACCCGTCGCCGGGTCAACCACCTTGGAGACGGCCTCGGGCTTGCCCTGCGCCAGCAGGTCGGCTAGAGTATGGGCGTCAGCGGAAACGGCTGCCGCCCCGGTTTTGGACTGGGCAGCGTCACCAGCACGACCGCTGACTTCTTCCACGCCGGACAGGTCGTTGTCGTAGTAAATCTGGCCATTGACCGACTCGCGCACCACCAGCTTCGCCAGCCACTCCTTGCCGTTGATTCGCACCTTGGCGCCGTAGTAGTGCCAGGCGCGGATCGAATCGCCCGGGTTCTCCTGCTCATGCGCCAGGCTGGCAACGTGCTCCGCGCTCGCCAGCACGTCACGGATCGAGCCCAGCAAGTCAAGCACGCGCCGATCCGCGCTGTGGTAGCGCGTCTTCTTGAACCCCACCATGGTCAGGCCAACTTCGCGCCCATCCTTCATGGTGACCGGGCCCGCGCTGGCCTGCGCGGCATACACCTGCCGGGCCTTCTCGCGCAACGCGCCGCCCTCCAGGGCCTGCGGCAGCCCCTGCACCGGCACGGCATCCATGGCGGTCAGGCGTTTGCGTGCCCGTGCCGCCTGCCAGTCACCGAACCAGGCATTGAAGCGCGGCGTGCGCACCTGCACCCACTGCCGGTAGCCCAGCTTCGTTTGCCCCGCCGCCCGGGCGCGCTCGTAGGCCGCTTGGCCGCCGTGGGCGCGCTCGGTGTCGCGGAATTGGGCGTCGGCCGTCCGGTCGCTGTGGCGCGCTTGGTTCTGTTTTTTCCACGCCACCGCGCGGCGCACCGCCTCGGCGCCATCCACAAAGTCCGCCTTGCCGCCGTACAGGCCGGCGCCAGCCCGGATGGCATCGCCCAGGATGGGGCGCACTTGGCGCGCTGGAATGCCGAGCACATCCTGCAGCACGCGCGACACGCGGTCGAGCCGCTGCGAGCCGTTGATGCCGTACCGGCGCAGCGCGTCGGTCGGCAACTCGCCATTGGCCATGGCAAGCGCGCCCATGTGGGCGTTGTAGTCGGAGCGACGCTGGGCCTCCTGCTGATACGTCTGCCGCGCCGCGTTCTGCCGCTGGGCATCGGCCAGCGCCGCCTCGCGGGTGTCCATCCAGTTGCCCCCGGGCGCACGGAACATGCCCTTGGCCAGGCCCTTGGTGCCAACCTCGATGTCGTCGCCCGCCTTCTCGCTGTGGCGCACGACGCCGCCCGGCTCGACCGGCCCCACAACGACGGTCGCATCGATCGGCGCATGGATCACGGTCACCTTGCGGCGGCTCCCGCCCAGCGGATGGTCGTCGCTGTTATCGTAAATCCCGACCGCCTGCGGTTGCCCGAATTCATTCGCCCGCAGGTTTTTGAGCTGGTCCTCGCTCAGTCGGCTGGCATCGTAGCGGGGGATGCCATCCGGGTTCAGCATCATCTCAAGCAATCCGGGGTCGTCATAGCCAAACACTTCATCGGCATAGGCTTCAGCCACCTCTTTTGAAGTCGTCATCCAAGTCGTTTCGGGGTCCGCGAACGGGTTGGATTTGCTGACCCCGCGATAGACCTTCATCGTGAAACCGGCAGCCCTCGCCTGCTCCTCGGTCATGACCTTCGGCGTCGTCTTCTCGCTATATCGGGGCAAACCACCAGGCCGCTGCTCAACAGGGGCCGGCCGCCGCTCGGCCAGCTCCCGCACGTTGGCGCGCGCAATCGCCGCGATGTCCGCCTCGTCCAGCTTGGCTGCCGCCAGGCCCTTGCCCAGCAGCCAGCGGCGCAGGGCGGCCAGCAGCTCCTTGATCCACTGCTTGACCGAGGCCGGCGCGTTCACCCGGTCCCGCTCGTACTCCTCGGCGATGTAGGCTGCCGCCTCCTCGCCGCTCGTCTCGCCCGCCTGGTCCATGCGCTGGCGCACCCGCTCGAAGAACGCGCCAGGCTCGTGCAGCAGCTCGCTGGCGCGCGCCGCGATCGGCTCGAACGCCGCCCAGCCCTTGGCGTCGGCCGCCATGTGGATGCCCACCTCGTGTACCAGCACGCCCGGCGCCGTCTCCGGCGTCAGGGCGTCGGCGATCAGGAACGAGCGCCCCGACGCCGGCTCGTAGAAGCCCTGCAGCCGGCCGTCCGCGCTCGGCTTGATCTCGATGGCGCGGCGCTTCTTGTAGGTGACCGTGGGCGGCGCGGCAGCAGCCCGGGGCTCCCCCGGATAACCCGGCGAAAACAGGGTGGGCACTGAGTGCCCTGCCTGAGAACCCCGGGGTTCTGAACCTTGTGCCCCGTTCTCGACCCAGTTAAAATCGAATTTCTCCGAGAGCACATCCTGCCCGTCGCGCACAGATCGCGGTTCCATGATCTGTTGGCCAGCAGTGGATGGCGTGGTTGCCGCGTCCACGCGGGGAGGGAAGGTCAGGCGCCCTCTCCACTCGGGGTTCCCCCACAACGCCACTGGATCGCCCCGGTACGGGCGCACCGACACCACCGCATAGTGGCTGCCGCGCCGCCGGGCGACCACCGCCTGCTTGGCCACCGGGTCCACCAGCACGTAGGCGCCCTCGTGCTCGTGCGCCTGCCTGACGCCGCGCAGCACCGCCACCGTCTGGCGCATCAGGTCCTCGGGCAGGTCGCCCGTCTGCTGCGGCGGCATGCGACTCGCGTCACGCCGGGCGTTGTCAGCCAGATGTTCCAGGCCAAAGCCGGCGTGCTGCTGGCGCGCCACGCCCACCGGCACCCGGATCGGCCCCGCCGGCAGCTTGGCGCCCGCCGGGATGCTAGCCAGGTCGCCCGTGCGGTTGCCCGCGTACTCGGGCGTCTCTGGCACCAGCGCGTCGTTGACCGTGCGCGTGCCGCTCCACAGCCGCAGCGCGCGGCGCACCCGCTCCATCAGGCCGGCGCGCACCTGGTCCAGCGGCTCGCCGGTGGCCGCCGAACGCGCGCGCGCCGCCGCCTCCAGCGCCTGTTCGCGGGTCTGCACCAGCGCCACCAGGCCCTTGGCCTGCAACTTGTCCAGCGCCTTGCCGTAAGTCTTGGCGATGGCCTGCTCGATCTCGTCGACGTTGCCGCCCTCGCGCCGGCTGAACAGCGGCTGCCCCGCCTGCACCGATTCGCGCATCTTGTCGGTGATGACGAAGCCGGGCTGCTCGGTGCCGACGCCATCCAGGCGAATCGTGGACATCGAGCCGCCCGTCTTCTTCAGCAGCGCTTTGGCTGCGTTGGGCACGATCTGATCGTAGAAGGTCTTCATGCCTCCGCCGCCCACCTTGAGGTCTTGGCCGGAGAGGGTGTGCAGACCGTCAACCGGGGCGGTCTCGATCAGCTTCTTCGCGGCCTCCTTGCCGATGTAGTCCTCAAGCTCGCTCGGTTCAACACTCTTGCTGATGACCTCGGAGCCGTTCTTGTCGAACGCCTTCAGCACCGCGCCAAACTTCTTCGCGCGCCAGCCGTCTGGCGCGTTGTACGTCACTTTGCTGACCTGCCGGCTCAGGTCGTAGCGATCGGCCGACTGCTCGCCCGTGACAAACGCCACCGCGTCGTAATTGCCATCGACGGCCATGGCGACCACTCGCTTGAGAGCGAGGTTCAGCCAACCATCGGTCTTGCCGATGAATGGGGCGGCCGGCACCTTGTTCGCCTGCTCTGCATCATGGCGCACACGCGCGTCACGCACGATCGCTTCATAATTTCGACGGTGCTTGTCGGCCTCGACATCCGGGTCCATCGCGCCGTCGCGGACAATTTTCGGCACTCCGTCTTCGTATATCACGGTGAACACGTCGTCCATCGTGACGGGCGGCTTGCCAAGATCGCCACGAATGGCATTGCGCCCATCCAGCCAGTACTGCGCCGCCGCCTCCGGCATTGAGCGCTCGGCCACGAACTCGCGGCCCGTGAGCGTCTTGGCGGAAATGTCGGGCACGCGCGCCTGGTGCGGCGTCTTCACGCCCTTCTTCTTGGCGTCCTGCCCCCAATCCGACTGAACCTCTTCCACAAACAGTACACGCCGGCCCTCGACATCAGCGCGGTCATCAACCCGCAGGTGTGCCAGGATGTTGGGCTGATCGAAGTGGCCGGACTTGTAGGTGTCGCGTGCCGGCTCGGCGTCAACGCGCGCAATCTCGCCCCTGGCCAAAAGATCGTCGTACTCGGCCTGAGTCAGGGGGGCCGCCAGCGTGTGCCGCGCCCGAGCCTTATTCACCTCTTCCAGCGTGGCAAGGCGCGTCTTGCGCGGCAATGTCAGCAGCACCTCGCGGTAGTTTTCGCCACCCGGCAGGGCGTACTCGCGATACCTGGCGCCGCCGTAGCCCTCCATCGCATAGACTTCATCCGACATCTGGCCACGCCAGTATTCGCGACTGCTGTCGGCGGCTTCCTCGGCCGCCTCCAGCGCCTCTTCGGCCGAGTCGAATTCGCGGTCGTATCCGGGCGGCTCCTGTTGCACCCACACCCCATCCTCGTTGGGCGCGGCAAAGAACAGGTAGCTGTTGCTGCTCTCCTCGCTCACGCTGATCGATGGTGAATCGGCGTCTCGGTCATCGTGCACCGCCGCGGAGTCCTCGTCGACCCATCGCTGGTCGTGCTCGAAGCTCTCCTGCGCCTCTTCTTCGGTGGCAAACGACTGGCGATTGCCCGAGGGGTCGATGTAGCCCCAGCGCTGGCCCAGCGTCGTCTCCTCGGCCTGCACGCCATTGCCGCGCAGGAATTCGACCACCGCCTCCTTGGGCACCTTGCCGGTCTGCTCGCCCAACCAGTCCTCCACCCCCGACCAGAGGATTTCGTCCGGTTTCACGCCCTTGGCCGTCAATGCCTTGATGTAGCTCTTCCAGGCCCCGGCCGGAGCCTGCTTCATGCCAGCGTCCTCCACCTTGCGCGCCAGCTCGGAGTAAAAGCCAAGCGCCGACACGTCCTCGCGCTGGCTGCGTCGGATGTCGGGGCTGGCGGGGTCGAAGGTGCCACGGTTGCCGGTGGCGGACTTGATCTGCTCGGGGTTGAAAACCACGATCACGTTCCCGCTTATGACCGCATCGTAACCAGCCGCTTGAATTTCCGCCGCCTCATCCGGGAATATCAGCCCAGACGTAATACTCGGGAAGTCTGCACTAGGAAGCGAAAGCAGGTTCTCGGCCTTGAGATAGACGGGATACGTCGCTTCGCCGTAACGCGCCGCCAATGCGGCGTCTGTGGTGAAATATATGCCTGCTTTGTCCAGCTTAGACACGTCGCCTCCGCGGCGCATCTTGTCGGAGAATGTCGTAACGTCGGCACTCGTGCCGTGATACACCACCAGCGGCTTGCCGTCGGCATCCACCACCTTGCTGTCGCCAAACCATGCCTTGAACGCGGGTGTGTCGGTCTGGCGTTGGCTGTGGCGAATATCTGGATCGGTCGAATCAAACGTCCCGCGATTGCCAATCGCCGATTTCAGACTGGTTGGGTCAAACACCACGACCTGGCCCGGAATCTGGCTATTGGGGTCGACAGCGCCAATGTAGCCTGCGCGCTCCAACCAGCGGTTGAAGTTGGCCTTGTCGCGGCTCGTGGCCATGATGTGCAGAGACAGCTCACCCGGCTTCCAATCGGAACCATCCTCGCGCGCAATCACCCTCTCCGCCAGCTCGCGCCAGGCCGGTCGCTTGCTCAGGTCGGCCAGGTCGCCCTTGCGCAAGAAGACCGGCATCGTGCGCCCGCCCTCCCGATCGCCACGGCCGTTGAAGGCGTCGGCGTACCACGGGTCGGAGGTGATGTAGATGCCCGGCCCCAGCTCGTCGTAGCCGCCCTTGCCCACCTTGAAGCGGGCGAAGTTGGTCTTGGCCGTGGTGCCGTGGAAGTACACCTTGCCGGTGTCGTAGCCGTTTTCCTCGGCCTTGCGCAGGTATTCGCGCCGGCTGTGTCGAATGTCCTTGTCGCCGGTGTTGAACTCGCCGTTGTTGCCCAGCGCCGACTTGATGTTGCCGGGCTTGAAGGAGACGAAATGCACGGTGTCCTCGTGCATGCCGCGCATGCCGCCGCGCTTTTTCCCGGTGCCAAATTTGTCGTTGACGGTCGTGTCGATGATGCCGTCATAACCCATGTGCTCCAGCGCCAGGCGGATGATCTCGCTGCTGGCCAGGCGGCCCTCGTTGTCCTCGTCGGTGGCGTAGGCAAGGCCCTCGCTCGACTTCAGCGTCTGGATGGCCTTTGACAGCGACACGCCGCCGTCTTCAAAGGCGCCGTCCATCAGCTCGCCAATGGCTTGCTCGGCGTCCGCATCGAGGTAACGGCCGTCATCGGCCACCTCGCGCAGCGCGTCGGCAAATTCGAGCAGCGTGCCCGTGGCCTCGCCGTACTCCTCGGTCTCCTCGTTGTAGGACTCATCGAGGGTGAGAAAGGTCTCGCCCTCGCCGCCCAGCACCGCCGGCTTGTCGAACTTCACGTACAAGGGCATCGTGAAGCCATCGTTGGCCATGTAGCGCTCGCGCACCACGCGCTCGGCCTCGGCGCGGTCCATGTCCTGGTCCTCCAGGCGCTCGACCTCCATCTCCATCTTCACGGTCAGGTCGGGGCCTTTGCCGGCGTAGTTGAACTCCACGTCGTCCTGGTTGTTGGTCGAGTAGAAGCCCGCCCCCAGGTCGGCCTCGATGTTGCCGCGCTCTGGCTTGAACTCCGTGAAGTCGGCCGTCGTGCCATGCAGCGACTGCACCACCACCGGCTGGCTGTCGCGGAAGGTGTAGGGCTCGCCCATCTCCACCAGGTCGGCATCGCCCACGAAGCGCTCGAAGCCGTCCGTGCGCCGGCTCTTGCGCGCGCCCATGTCGATGTCGTGCTTGCCCAGCAGCACCGCGAAGTCGTTGATGCCGCCGTAGTTATCCAGCAGCAGGCCGCTGTAGCCGGCGGCCATGATCTCGCGTTCGCGCTGCGAGGTGCGCTCGGCCGCGCTCAGGCCCGGGCGCGACTTCGTCATGATGCCCAGCGGGTCGGCCGAAGCCGGGTACAGGCCGCGCAGCGCCACCGTGTGCGGATGGGCGCCCACGCCCGACTCGGCGAACACCCGGTCGCTGCCTTCGCGCGGCACGTAGAAGTACAAACGCCGACGGATGTCGGCGTTCTCGGGCAGGTTCAGGCGCGCGGCTTCGGCGCCTTTCAGTCCTGAGCCATAGTGGCTCGTGTTCAGGTGTCGGCGTCGCTCTTTCGAGAAGTGGACGGCGACCCGCTCCACTGACCCGACTGGGCCTCCTGGTCCAGCTTGAGCATCGCCCGGCGCACCATCTCCTCGATCGGATACGGGTCCTGCAACGGCCTCGGGCTGGCCGACGACGTATCCCTCGCGTCCGCCGGCGGTGACGTGCTTGGCGGCGCGTCGGGCGGCGATCCAGCGGTCGCGGAGAGCGAGCGCTTCTTCGGATACACGTTCCAGCTCACCACGCCCGCGCCGCCACCGAAGATCGTCTCCCCTGGCCTCAGCTTCCTTACGATGACTTTCGCCATACCTGGTGTCCTTCAAATAGTCGTCGCGCGTCTCGGGCTGGATGTAGCCGCTGTGGAAGCGCTCTGGCAGCAAAACCTCAATGCCGGCCCCATCCCAGTCAAATGCCTCGGCCGCATCCCGAAGCGCCTCGTGAAACTGAGTGTCGTCCAGCGTCTCGACTTTATCATTAAACTCGGAGAAGTTGCCGTACACCAAACTGCCGCCGCGCAGAGCGTCGCCGTCGGCCTGCGGCACCCGCTGTGCGATGTGCGCGCGCAAGCGGTCGATGGTCTCGGCCGGCATGCCCGGCGGCACCACCACCTTGACAAAACCAGCCTGCGAATCACTGCTCGTGTTCGACTCGTCGAACTCGATCATCGCCTTCTGGTCCCAGACGTAGCCCATCACGTTGGCCGCCTCCTGGATCAGCTCGGTCGGCGTGCCTTCGGGCGCCTTCAGTAGCACGTTGGGGTTGACCTCGCCCTCGAACGATCCGGTCGAGATGCTGTAGCTCCAGCCCTTCAGCCCCATCAACTCGAACACCCGGCTGATGGTCTTGCGCGCCACCGCCTCGGTCGCGCTCACGCGCTCGGCGCGGCTCATCTCGCGCCACTCCTGCGCCACCTCCTGGTCGGGGTGCGGCGCCACCTCGGCCAGAATGCCGCGCTGGCTGTAATTCGTCGGCTTCACCGGCTTGCTGCCCACGCGCTGGCGCTCCGGCAGCCCCTCGATGAACTTGCGCATCGGCGCATCCACCCGGCGATCTCCGGTCAGCGCGTACTCGACCGGAATCAAGGCCGCCTTCTGGCGCGCGAAGGGCCGCTCGGCCAGCGGGGTGCTGCGATCCAGATCATCCCGGAAATTCACCCACGAGTTCTGCCCGCGCGTCTCCATGGTCAAGGCCCAGCGCGCCCACGGATCGGCGGTCATCGCCATGTGGTTCTTCCACGCCGCCTCCTCGCCCTTGGGGCCGAACTGGGCCGGGCTCAGGGCATGGGCGTAGTAGTCGTGGACGGCGCGCAGCAGGTCGTTGTACAGCAGCGGGTAGCCGTTCTGGTCCTTCAGCCCGGAGTCCTTCAGCAGCGGGTGCCGGCTGAAGTCCTCGCCCGGCGGGCCAAAGGTGTCCGCCGTCGTGCCGAAGATGAACAGGTGGTTGTTGTCCGCCAGGTCGCGCCGCATGGCGTTCGAGTTGGCGTAGGGCTCGCCCTGGCCCGTCATCACCTCGACCTTCACCGGCAGCGCCTTGAATTGGCGCAGCACCTCGTTGGCCAGGTGCTGGTACGCCTTGCGCACGCGCGGGTTCTTCAGGTCATTGTCGGGCAGCGCCTCATAGGCCGCCGCAATCTCGCGCTGCAGCGCGGCCTGCTCGGGCGTGATCTCGGCATGCTCGAAGGTCTTGACGCGACCCGGCTTGCCGTCGACCGCGTTCAGGTACTCGGCGATTCGTCGGGCGGTTGGGAGCGCGGCGACCGGCCCTGCGGAAACGTCACCACGAATGGCTTCGTATCCGATGGTTGGCTCTCCGGCGAAGCTGTCTCCGTAAGGCCAGAGGCGCGCAACCGACTCTTGATAGCCCGCGACAGCTCCTCCCAAGCTGCCACGTGCTCGGTCGATTTGATCTGCGAATTCTCTTCTTGCGTCGACATTGGTTGCGTCTCCAACGAAATACGCCTCGACGAAGTCATCGCCGAAGGTCAGGCCATAGAGCCCTGATTTGTCAATTACCCTCTGAACCGCCCTGCGATCAAGGGCTTTGCTCAGATCAAAGCGGTACACCGGCGTGGCATACGAGCCGTCGGCGTACTGCGTGCCGGCCTTGGCCGACGTGGGGCGCCGCACATGGATTTGCTGCTGGTTGAAATTATCGGCGAACCGGGCCAGAGCAGCAAGCACCTTGGCGCGGTCGCTGTCGCCGAAAGTCAGCGTCACACCGAGCGACGGCTCGACCTCGCCGCCGTACAGGCCGGTGGCATTCTGTCTCTTGATCTTCGCCGACGTGCCGGCCAGCAAGTGCTTCAGCGCATCGTAGGCGGCGTCCTGCAGCAGGCGCGCGGCCTGCATATCGCCCTTCTGCGCGCGGGCGTGCACGGCGGCGATGCCGGGGATGGTGCTGGTGGCTGCGCTCAGGCTGACCGTGATGCGGTCGCGCGCGTCGAACGGCTCCAGCAGCCGCGCCGGTCGGTCGGCCGGGCTGGCGGCCAGATCGCCGTCGTAGGAGGTGCCGCCGTCCTGCACCTGTCTGCCGGCCGAGTCGCCCCACGGCATTTCGCCGATGCCGCCGGCCAGCGCGTAGGACAGATCGCGCGCCTCCTCGCGGGTGATCTCGCCCGCCCGGTAGCGGTCGTAGATCGCCTCGACTTCCTTGGCCTGCTTGGACTTGAACTGCGCCGAGTAGATGGCGCGCACCGCCTCCCAGGTGATCGACTGCAGCTCGCGCGGCAGGATGCCCAGGCGCGCCGCCGCGTCTCGGTAGGCGTCGGCGTAGATGCCATACAGGCCCGACGCGCCCGTCTCGGCGTTGCTGCCGGGGCTGGACCCGCCCTTCGCCGCCCTGCCGAAGTTGTGCAGAACCTCGATGGATTCGCCTGACAACGCCTTGACGAAGGCGGCGGCGATGGCGTGGGTGTCGATCGTGACGTGGCCGTCGGCCGAGCCGGGGCTGACGATGTTGTTGTAGAAGTTGCGCACCTTGTGCTCTTTGCCGAGCGCGTTCGAGATGGTGCGGAACTGGGTGGCGCGGTCGTTGTCGCGCAGGATCGAGATCGACTTTTCGATCGTGACGAGGCTGCCCCATGCCACCGAGCCGGGCGGCACGTCATCGGCTTCGGCGTCAACCTCTTCGGACTCCTTGGTCACAAACTCATCGAACCCGCCCTCGGGGGTCACGATGCGGTACGAGCGCGGGTTGTACGTCTCGTCGAACACCCGCACGAAGAGCGCTGCGTCCTTGTCGTTCAGGTCGGCCAGCCGCTTGTCGTGCATCGCCAGCGAGCGCTGGCGCATTTTCTCGCGGCTGTCGCGCTCGTCGACCGTCTTGGCCGCATTCACATAGCTGTCGAGCCACGCCGTCATCGGCTGGCTCCACTTCTCCTGACTGTGCTCGGCGACGATCTTGATGACGCGCTCGCCCAGCGAGGCGTTCATGAACCAGTCCTTCTGCGGCGACAGCACGGCCATCACGCCGGATACCTGGCGCAGGCTGTAGCCATAGCGCTCGGCCAGCCCCAGGGCAATCCGGTTTGCGCCGACGTACCACTGCTTGGCGCGCTCACGCGCCACCTCCGGCATCTTGTTGTACAGCCACAGCAGGTTGTCCACGGCCGTGTCGTGCAGTGCCCGGAGCGCGTCCTCCTTGTCCGTCAGGTCGACCGCGTTGTAGTGCTTGATGGCCTCGGTGACGGCTGCCGTGTGCTTCTCGCTGGCGAGGATGTCGGAGGAGTCGATGACCCACTTCTCGTCCGCCGCGTCCGACACAAGTTTTCCCTTGAACTTTTTGGACGGCACCGTGGTGCTGGCCTCGACGCGGTCCGCCGGGTCGGCAAAGCCGACAGGACGCTTGCTGAAGCGCAGATCGCCCGACTCGTCGAACTCGCCCGTGTTCCAGTCGGCCGACTTCAGCTGGTCGGGCTTGAGGGCCACCACCACCGTGGCTGGCTCGCCAGAGTAGCCATCGCCACCCCCATCATCATGCACCTCGGTGATGATCGCGCCGTCGCGCTTCATCTGAATCGCATCGCGCACCACGTCGTCGGTGCTGTTGTAGTGGTCTTCGGCGCCTCGCACGTAGTCGGCCGGGTCGACCCCCTCCTCGATCTGCTCCGGCGAAAAGAATTCGCTGGCAACCTCCGTGGCCTCTTCCGAGCTGTCGAAATACCGCTTGCCGCTGGCATCGTTTTGCACCTCGCCACCCACCTCGACCACCCACTGATTGGCGCGCGAGCCGTCCCAGTTGGCGCCCTCGAAGTCGCTCTCCTCCGGGTCTCGGATGTTGGCAAACAGCGCATAGATGCCGGGCTGATCATGCGCCCCATCCTGGGCGTCGGTCTCGCCGCGCGGCATCACCTCCTCGCTGGCAAACTGCACGTCAGCGGCACGTCGTCTGCGCACGTAGCTGGCCGCCATCGATTTGTCATTGGTGGCGAAGATGCCCAGGTCGCCACGGCGCTCGCCGCTGGGCTCGCGGAACATCATGAAGCCGCCCAGGTCGGTGCCGTGGTACACCACCATCGGCTCGCCGTTGGCGTCCACCACCTTCGACACCGCCTTGGTATCGTCATTCCACACTCCTCCCGGCCGGCCGGCAAAGGCCTCCCAGTCGCCAAACCACGCCTTGAAGCGTGGGGTGCGCACCTGCACCCACTGGCGCTCGGTCAGGTCGGTCGGCTGGCCATTGGGAGCCTTCATCCACTGCGCAGTGCCACGATAGCGGCGCTCCACCTCAGCGTACTCATCGGCCGCCTGCTCGCGAGCGCTATAGCGCGCACGTTCTGACGCTGCCTGGCGCTGTGCCTCCTCGTGCAGCGCCTCGTTCACGCCGGTGCGCTTGGCCATACCCTGGTGACTCTCGGCCCACTTCGTCGCGATCTCGGTCGCGATGTCCTTGGCCTGCTGCAACTCCGTGATGTATTGGTCGATC
>Ga0116193_1001365_pt1 | contig 20334 bp, 10 predicted proteins | sample AD_UKC115_MetaG_FD_89892 | JGI IMG/M metagenome (GOLD analysis project Ga0116193, IMG submission 89892) | Active sludge microbial communities of municipal wastewater-treating anaerobic digesters from Hong Kong - AD_UKC115_MetaG | ecosystem: Engineered > Bioreactor > Anaerobic > Digestate... | reverse complement strand
GTTGGGAGCGGGGCAGAGTAACTTCGGTCTGGGCAGCGACCTGCTTTCCATGCTGGAACGGCTGGTACCGCCGGTGTACGAACCGTACACGAACGAAGTGCTTTCCGACATGATCTACAACCCCGCCAACAACATGCTGATCGTGAAGAATACCCCCACCAACCTGGATGCCTTCGAAAAACAGTTGGCGCAGATTGATGTGACGCCGAAACAGGTAAGCATCGAGGCCAAGTTCGTCACGATCCGGCTGAACGACCTCAAGAAGATCGGCTTCAAGTGGGACGCGTCCCTGTCGGATAAAAACAACAGGAAACGCCCGATCCCGATTCTTGAGCAGAACGGTTTCTACAATTACGACATCAACGGCGATGGCGTTGATGAGCAGATTCCTTTCTACACCAGGCCGGATGGAAGCAGCGTGTACAACAATACCTTCACGGACGCTACCATCGGTGGCCTGATCAACCCCGCGTCCACGGCGTCGCCGACGTTTTCGATTCTCGGGAACATCATCAACAGCGGGGACGGTGACAAGTTGAGCCTCACCCTGGATTACCTGGACAGCATCGGCGAATCCGAGTTGCTGAGCGCGCCACGGGTGACCACGATGAACCGGAAACCTGCCGTGATCGCGGATTTCACGACGGAATACTTCGTCTCGGCGATCTACACGGACATTTACCAGAATTACTACGGCGGCGTGAGCGGCGGTAACACGACCAACTTCATCAACCGGGTAATTCCGCAGTCCTATAACTTTGGTATCTCGCTGTCAGTGACGCCGCAGATCCGCGACAATGACCAGGTGCGGTTGTGGCTGAACCCCGAAGTCCGCACCCGGATCGGCCAGAAGACCTTCCAGCAGACCCAGGTGATCAACGGCAGCGAGTTGACCAACGAGTTCGTGTTGCCCACCACCTCGTGGCAGGCGGTGTGGACCAACGTGATCGTGCACGACGGGGATACCCTGGTGCTGGGCGGCCTGGTGCAGGATCAGACCTCCAAGGCGAATGACCGGATGCCCTACCTGGCGGATATTCCCGTTATTGGCTTCTTCTTCCAGGGCAAGAGCAAGGAGACGAAGCAGTCCAGCCTGCTGATCTTCGTCACGCCACAGATCGTCGATTCGACAGGCGCCCGGTTCTTCAACGTGGGTGCCGATACTTCCCGTCCGGCGGCGACCCAGAGCCCGATCTGATACCAGAACGGTTTCGTGGAGTACAATATCGTGCGGCGACCCATGTCGACCGCGCGATGTTTTATTGCCGGGGAGAGACCGGTGCCTACATGGACTGAACAGGCCTATCGAGTCACCATGGCCATGGCCGCGCCACTCGCCCGGTTGTGGCTGGCGTCGGGCTCACGTCACGGACCGCTTTACGGGCGATTCTGGTTACCTCCTGGAGAAGTGGCCCCCGGGGGAATATGGTTTCATGCCTGCAGTTTGGGAGAAGTGAACACGGCCCGGCCGCTCCTGGTGGCAGCGGAAAAACGGTGGCCGGATATCCCGGTGATACTGTCATCCTCCACGTTCACGGGATACAGCAGGGCGGTGGAAGTGGCCGGTGCCGATCGGGCGCGGTGGTTTCCTTTCGATGATCCTGCCAGTGTGCGGCGTTTTTTCGATACGGCGGCACCGCGGGCCGTCGCGCTGGTGGAAACGGAAATCTGGCCGGGGTTTCTCGCCGGGGCGGAACAACGGGGTGTCCCGGTGGTGATCCTGAACGGTCGGATCAGTGACCGGGCCTTTCCCCGATTTCGACGGTTTGCTTCGATCTTTCACCCCGCGTTTCGCCGGATTACCCTGGTGGCCGCGCAGAACGAAGAATATGCCGATCGGTTCATCGAACTGGGAGTTCCGGAAGAACGGGTCAGGGTAACAGGTAGCCTGAAATTTGACGCGGTGCAACTGGAGCCGGATCCAGCCCGACGGGATTATTTGCGGACATGCCTGGGACTGGTCGGCGATCCACCGGCCCGGGTCGTCGTATTCGGGAGCACGCGTCCGGGTGACGAAGCCCTGGCGGCGACATGCCTGGATCATCTGCGACCGGAACTTCCGGACGTCCACTGGATCATCGTGCCGCGTCACGTGGACCGGGCGGAAGAGATTGAATCCTTGTTGCGTCCTTTTGGAGTAGCCCGACTGTCGGCCCTGAAACGGGGCGAGGCCGCGCCCGCGCGGGTGGTGCTGGCCGATACCGTGGGTGACCTGGTGGGACTGTACAGCCTGGCGACCGTGGCGGTTATCGGCGGCAGTTTCTATCCGGGTGTCGAGGGACACAATCCACTGGAATCCGCTGCCCTGGGCATTCCTACCATCTACGGTCCCTTCATGCGTAATTTTCCGGACGCGGCGTCTGCCCTGGAAAAGGTGGGCGGAGCCCTTCGACTTTCAGTTCCCGATCAACTCGCTGAGACCTTGAAACGGCTGTTGTCGGATCCGATGAAACGAGAAGTGATGGGCATGTCGGCCAGGCAGGCGGTGCTGGCGGGCCGTGGGGCGCTACAACGCAATCTGGACTGCCTGGACGAAGTTACGCGGGCAGTACCCGGGACAACTCATGAAGCGTGACACGGTGAGTAGGGCGCGAATCACCTGGCAGGGGACGGACACCCCCCTTGCCGGCCTTTTGCTGTCCCCCGCGTTGCTGTTGCTGTTCGTGTTCACCTATTTCCCCATGTTCGTGGCGGTGCGTATGAGCCTGTACGGGGGACGGCGTGGTCCGGGGCCATGGGTAGGGCTTGACAACTACCGGGAGGCCCTGACTTCACCCGATTTCTGGATGGCGCTTCGGGTTACCGCTTATTACGTGGGCGGGGTGGTGCCCGCGTCCCTGGCTCTGGGATTTGTTATCGCTTACGGCCTGCATCGCGTGGGGCCGGGACGCGCCCTGTTGCGCACCTGCTTTTTCATCCCCTATATCACGTCCACGGTAGCTGCGGCGATGGTATGGCGGGCCCTGTTCAACCCCCGGTTCGGCGTGGCCAACCAGGTGCTGGCCCGCCTGGGATTGCCGGCCCAGCGCTGGCTTCTCGAATCGCGGGGCGTGCTGCACCTGCTTTCCGGTGGCTGGATTCCGGATGACTGGGGACCCAGTCTCGCGCTCTGCTGCGTCATTCTGTTCGATATCTGGCACCTGTCCGGTTTCATGGTGGTGGTGTTTCTCGCCGCCCTCCAGTCGATGCCCAGGGAACTGGAAGAAGCCGCGCGGCTGGATGGCGCGGGAAGTTTGACCCTGGCCACGCGGATCGTGCTGCCCGCCGTGCGTCCGACGCTGCTGTTTCTCGCCGTGGCCGGGGTGTGCAAAACCCTCCAGTCTTTTAACAGTATCTACGCGCTGACCCAGGGCAGCGCGGTGCTGCCTGAGACCCAGAGCCTGATCTACTACGTATACGCCCAGTTTTACGAGTTCGGGTACTGGGGGTATGGTTCCGCGGTGGCCGTCATGCTGACCGCGCTGATCATTGTCCTGACGGCGCTGCAGTTCCGGGCGCTGGACGCGGGAAGGCACGCGCCATGAAGACGACCGGATCGAACGGGTGGCGTGTCGGGCGAGTGCTGCCACGAATCCCGCGGGTGAGCGTCCGAACGCTGTTGCTCTATGCCGCCCTCGCGGGGGGAGCCTTCCTGTGCTGCTGGCCGTTCTTCTGGATGCTGAGCACTTCCCTGGAAACCTTCCAGGAAGCGATGGCCCCGGGCCTGAGTATCTGGCCCGCTTCCTGGCACTGGGAGAACTACGTGGAAGCCTGGCGTTCTTCGCCGTTTCCCCGATATTTTCTAAACACCTTCCTCGTCGCGGGCACGGTAGCCGTTGCCGTGACGACCAGCGCGGCCCTGGCGGGATACGCCCTGGTGTTTCTGCGTTTTCCTGGACGACGGCTGGCCTTCCTGGTGTCGCTCGGGGCCATGATGGTGCCATTCGAAGCGGTGTTCATTCCGAATTTCGTGCTGATCGCCCGGCTGGGCTGGTACAACACCTTTGCCGCGCTGATTATCCCTTGGTGCGCGAACGGCTTTTCCATTTTCCTTATGCGCCAGGCTTTCCTGGGAATCCCCTCCGATTATTACGAGGCGGCCCGCCTGGATGGATGTGGGCCGGCGCGTTTTCTGTTCCGGGTGGCTCTGCCACTGGTACGACCGACCCTGTCGGTCACGGCCGTGTTCGCGTTTCTGGGCAGTTACAATGCCCTGCTCTGGCCGCTGGTTGTTACGGCGGATGGTTCCCGCAGGGTGGTACAGGTAGGGCTCACGGTGTTTACCACGGAATCGGGCGTTCAGTTACACCTGCTCATGTGCGCCGCCACCATTGTGATGCTGCCCAGCGTGCTGCTGTTCCTGCTGGCGCAACGGGCTGTTTCGGAGACCATGCTGGCCACGGGAGTCAAGGGATGAGCCGGCGCGTTGGCGTTACGCTGCTGGGATTAGTTTTCCTGCTGGCGGGAGCGGGTTGCGGGAGTGGGCACACCCTGTTTGCGCCGGTGGACGACCGGGCCGCCGTGTTCTGGGATCGCCAGGACACGCAAAGCGCGGCCCTCATGCGGGAACTGGTGGAGACGTTCAACGCCAGCTCCGGCCTGCTGCCAATTCGCTGGGAACACGCCGGGGGGTACGCCGAGATTTTCAGGAAGGTATCGGCGGGCATTCAGGCGGGATTGCTTCCGGCGATGGCGGTTTCTTACGAGAGCATGACCAGCGAATACATCGCCGCCGGGGCGGCCGTGCCACTGGAACGGTGGATTCACGACCCTGTGCGGGGGTTGAGCGAAAAAGACCTTGCGGATTTTTTTCCGGCCGCGCTGGAGAGTAACCGTTACGCGGCCCACGGTAACCGGATGTACTCGTTCCCGTTGGCCAAAAGCGTGCTGGTGATGTACTGCAACCGGGAGGTGACGCGGCGCGCGGGCGTGGAGCGATCACCGGACACCTGGAAAGCGTTTCTCGAGGCGTGCCGGGCCGTGCGCGCGGTCACCGGCAAACCGGCCCTGGCCATGGTGCCCGATTGTTCTACCTTCAGTGGCATGGTGTTCAGCATGGGAGGCGACGTATACGACGGGCAGCGGTTGCTGTACGACGGGCCGGAGTCCATGGCGATCCTGGACCTGCTCGAGGTCATGGTTCGGGAAGATCTGCTGTGCATGGCGTCGCCGGGAACCTTTGACGACAACATCGCGCTGGTTAAGGGGGACGCGGCGTTCGTGTTGCGATCCAGTTCCAGCCGGGCCTATCTGCTGCGCGTGGCGGGGGATCAGGCGGCCGGGTTACTGGACATCGCGCCCATTCCCCAGAAGGATCCCAGCCATCCTGCCACCGTACTGTTCGGGCCCAACGTTACCCTGTTTGCCGTTCCCGAGGAGCAGCAGGCGGCCGCGTGGAGTTTCGTCCGGTGGTTCACCGAACCCGAACAGTCCGCCAGGTGGGCCGTGGCAACCGGCTACATCCCCGTGCGACGTTCCGCGATGGAACATCCGCTGATTCGCGAAGCTTGGGCCCAGTGGCCGCCCAATCGGGTCCCCTACGAGTGCATGCGCTATGCCCGTCCGGAACCTAACGTGGACGGCTGGCAGCAGGTGCGGGTGCTGGTCGAACGGGCCCTCGTGGAGGTGATGTCGGGGACCCGCACCGCCCGGGACGCGGCGGAATGGCTTCAGCGGGAGAGCACGCGCGCCCTGGAACGGGCCGTCCGCGCGGAAGGCAGGACCGCGGGAACATGAGCGGAGGTCGCGCCGGTACCAGGGCGACGCCCGGACCCCCCTGGTTTCCATGGATCGCGTTGCCGGTAGCCATTGTGGGGCTGGCGGTCGTGGGTCGGTCCACGCCCCTGTCCGCGGTGGTTGCTGTGGATGATCCATGGCTCAGGGACTGGATCTGGCCATCCCTGTCTACCATCACCCGGTCCCTGGATGGGGGGGGCTTTCCCCTGTGGAATCCTGGCCAGTATGGCGGACGGCCACTGCTGGCCGATCCGCGACAGCCCGTCCTGGCCCCGTTTACGTGGGTTTTTCTATGGTTTCCCTTTCCCGATGCCGTGCTGATTCACGGCATGACCTGCCTGGTGGGGGCGGGCTTTTTCACGGTCATGTGGACGCGCGCGCTTGGGGGGTCGGTGCTTGCCGCCCTGTTCAGCGTGGCGGTGTACCTGCTTGGACCTTTCGCGGCGGCCGCTTCGGGGAGACCTGGGCTGGAGACGGTATGCTGCTGGTTACCCCTTGCCTGCTGGGCCAGCGTTTCCTTCTTCCGTCGTCCCCGGACCACGCCCATGATCCCAGGCGCGGTGGCGATGTCGGCCATGCTGCTTTCCGGAGAGCCGGTGATCGCGGTACTTGCCGTGATCGCGGCGTGGGGTCACGGCGCGCTGTCGGGACAACGGGTTCGCCCGTCCGTATACCGCGGCGAAGAGCCGCATGCCGGGGCCCGCGTGCTGCTGTGGCTGGGATGGATACTGGCCCTGTCGGCGCCCCAGGTATTACCAGTGGCTTGGACCCTGTTCACGGAGGGCTGGCCGTCGGGGGTGACCTGGACGGGGTTTCCCGCCTGTTGGGTGCTGCCGTCGCGATGGTCCCTGGTGGTAGAACATGTGCTGACACCGGGAACGGGTGTCCGGTGGGGGGATCCCGGTTTTTCCCGTCATCTGGCCTATATGCATCCCCTGGTACTTCTGATGAGCGTGGAGGCCCTGGCGGATCCAAGGAAAAGAGATCCCGGGCTGTCCCTGGTGGGACTGGCCATGTTACTGGTTCCAGCCATCATGGGAGAGATGTATTTCCCGGGGGCGCCAACGTGGCCTGCCCTGGCGCTGATCGCGCACCTCGGCCTGGCGGGATTGAGCGGTCTCGGATCGGATCGACTTTTCGGACCGGAACCGGACCCGAAACGTCGTCGCCGGCTGATCCTGTCGCTGTTTCTCGGAGGCGGTGTGTACGTGCTCACGGGGGGTGCGGGCGGGTGGCGTGTGCTGGTCTTCTCCTTCTGTTGCCTGGGGGCGCTCGCGTGGGGAAGCCCCTACATGGGAAGCGTGTTCCGGTTATTCCTGTTGCTTGTTACCGCGACGACCCTGCATGGGGAACTGGTAACGCCGATGAATCTTCCGGGCCGGTTAAGGGGGCTCTCTCGTGCCGATCTGGTCAGCGCGGAGGCGCGCGCAATCCTGCGACAACAGGGCGTTCAGGGACGTATCGCGGTTCTTCCACCGCTTCCAGACGACGTGGTTGGCTGTCGGAACCCGGGCATGGTACTGGGCATCCCGTTTACCGGTGGCTGGAACTATCCTGCGCGACCGGGCGACATGAACCTGTCCGGGCTGTGGCGGGATAACGATTCGGAAGACCACGATCTGGACGTGGACATGCTGGAGCGCTTTTGCCACGCGTATGCCGTTAATGCCCTCCTGGCCGAGCCAGGCAGGGATATGCCGCTTGAAGGGAAAGGGTTTTCCCGGGTGGCCTCGGTGGCGACGGCAGACCTCTGGGTGCGGGATCGTCCGTTGTCCCGGTGGACCCTGTATGGCCAGTGGGTGGCCGTTCCCGACAGGGCATCGGTGGTGGAGACCATGCGGGCCACCGACCTGGACACCGTTTGCGTGTTACGCCTGGACACGGCAGGCGCGAGAATGCTGGCAGACCGTATGGCTCTCGGGGGACATTCCGGCGGCCGACCTGTGGGAACGGTTTTTCCGTTGGCAGACCGGATGGATCGCCTGGAGTTGCGGGTCCAGTCGAATGCTCCTGCCTTGCTCGTGGTGGCCGATGCCTGGGACGCGGGATGGACCTGTCGCGTGAACGGCCGGCTGACGGCCATCATGCCGGCTAACGGCATGGGGTGGGCCGTGATGGTGCCCGCGGGGGAATCCACGGTGGTTTGCGCCTGCGACCCCTTGCCGTGGAAACTGGGGATGACCATGGCCCTGTTACTGCTGGGCGGGTTATGCCTGTATGGCCTGATCCTGCTGGCAGGCGCCAGGGGAGCACGGGGTAATGGAAGGTAATGGCGAGGCGCGCTTAGCGGGCCGGGGAGGGAATGGATGCGATGAAAGGAACCAGGGAACCCACGACTTCCGATTTCGTGGTGGTGGGCTTGACCAGCGATTCGATGTCGGCAAGAGCCCTGGACAGGCATTCAGGACAGTACCCATGACTGACGGGACCGGCCATACCCGCCATCACGGCCGGAGTTGGCTCCCGCCATCCCTCCGGGGTGTGTACCTTTCTGCATACACAGCACTGGGTGATCATGGTACGTCCTTTCAATTCATAAATTTCTTAGCAATGCCCATGCCGAATATCGCCGCCCGGTGAGTTGAAAGGATGTCGCGTTACGCATTACACTGTAGAGTACACTAGATGTTGTGGGTTTTTTCAAGGGATGAGTCAAAATATAGAAAAAAAGATTCGGCTGGCGGAAAGGATATCCGGAAAGAACGGAAGTATTTGCCGGGGTATCAGGCCGGAAGGAAGAAAAGGCATCCTGTTCCGTCAAAAAATAACCGCTGAGACGTGACGGATTTCCGTCAGTACCAGGAAGACGCGCCATGATTGAAGTGGTGGACCTGACCAAGAATTACGGCCATCTCCGGGCGGTGGATGGCGTATCGTTCACCATCCCGGCGGGGCGGATTACCGGCTTTCTGGGACCCAATGGCGCGGGAAAATCCACCACCATGCGGGTGATTACTGGGTTCACGCCCGCCAGTGGTGGAAGGGTCCAGGTGGCGGGGTTCGATGTGGCCCGGGAGCCGCTGGAGGTGAAACGCCGCGTCGGGTACCTGCCGGAACACGTGCCGCTGTATGAAGAAATGACCGTGAGGGGGTTCCTGGGATTCGTGGCAGGGATCAAGGGTATCGCCCGGGGTGAGCGGCGGTCGGAGGTCGACCGCGTGATGGATCGGTGCGGCCTGACCGTCATGGCGCACCGGATTATTGGCAATCTGTCCAAGGGATACCGGCAACGGGTTGGACTGGCGCAGGCCCTGCTGGGTAATCCGCCCGTGCTGATTCTGGATGAGCCTACTGTGGGCCTGGATCCCCGGCAGATTGCCGAGGTTCGAGCCATGATCCGCGCGTTCGGCGGAGAACATACCGTGCTACTCAGCACCCATATCCTGCCTGAGGTGTCCATGGTGTGTGATGGCGTAATCATCATCCACCGGGGGCGGGTGGTATATGACGGTCCGGTGCCCGATGCCGGCAAGGGGGGGGTGTCCCTGGAGGAACTGTTCATGCGGGCCGTGGCGACCGATGCCGCCGGACGTGAAGAAGAAACCGGCGTCCGGAAGGAGGAAGAGCCATGAGCGGCATCTGGACGGTATGCCGACGGGAGTTCGCGAGTTATTTTCAGACACCCGTTGGATATGTCGCGCTGGGGGTTTACGCCCTGATCTGCGGGATGGCCTTTGTGCTTTCCCTGTTCATGTATTCGAAAGTGTCCCTGCAGCCGCCGGCCTATGGATATACCTCGATTCCGAATTTCGGGGAAGCCCTGATCAGTCCCTACCTCGTGTTCTGCGGCATCCTGTTCATGTTCCTGTCGCCGCTGATTACCATGCGGTTGCTGGCCGAGGAACGTAACCGGGGCACTCTGGAACTGCTGCTGACCTGGCCGTTGACGGATCGGGATATCGTGTTCGGCAAGTATCTGGCCGCGGTGGGTATGCTCCTGCTGATGATGCCCGTGATCGCGTTGCACCTGTTCCTGGCGGCCCGATTCCGGCCGCTGGAACCAGCCGCCATTGCCCTTGGCGTGGCCACGGTGGTGCTGATGGGACTGGCCCTGATCAGCCTTGGCATGTTCATCTCGGCGGTATCCCGTTCTCAGGTGGTGGCCGGAACGCTGACTTTCGGCGTGAACCTCGTGATGTACATCGCGGGGAACGTGGGCGAAAAACTGCCCCAGCGAAATCCCGCCCCGGAAGGATGGCCCGAAACCCTGCGCGCCCTAATCGGCGGCGCGTGGGAACTGTTCCGCGGACTGCTGACCCAGTTACCCTTGGACGCTCACGCCCGGGATCTTACCCTGGGGGTGGTGCGGCCCCGGGACGTGGTGTACTACCTGTTATTTGCCGCGTTCTTCCTGTTTCTGACCTTCCGCGCGCTGGAAAGCCGTCACTGGAGGGGGAAGTGATATGAAACTGCCCGGAACCAGGCTGGCCGGCTGGATGGCCCTGGCCCTGCTCCTGCTGGCGGCCAACCTGATCTTCGTGTTCGCGGATATGTTCGCTCTTCCGGTGTTTCTGTCACTGGTGGGCGCGCTGATCCTCGGGTTTTACGCGGGGGCGGGCGTGCTGCTGGCCGCCGTTGGACGGGAGCGGGAAACCGCCCGCGCCCTGGGTGGACTCAACGCGGTGATTTCGTCGGCGCTTTTCCTGGCTATCTGCGTGGTGGTCTACCTGTTGTTTGCCGGTTGGAACATCACGTGGGATCTGACCCGGGAAGGTTTACGCTCGCTGTCGCCGTTGACCCTGCAGGTCCTGGAAAACATGGACAAGCCCGTGACGGTGACCTGTTTTTTTCTGGATTCGGATGACGAAATGGTCGCGATCGCGCGGGATAAGACCACCCGGTTTCTCGACCTGTGCAGGCAGTACACGGATCGGTTGACCGTGGAAATGCTGGATCCGACGGTGGAAAAACTGAAAGTGGAAGACCTGGGCATTACACACGCATCGCCTCAGGGCACGGTCGTGGTACGCGCGGGGGACCGCAAGCGCGTGATCACGCTTTCGGGGGGCAGTCCCCGTCTCGAGGAACGCGATTTTACCAACGCGCTGATCAATGTCCTGCGGGAGCAGAATCCCAAGGTGTATTTTCTTACCGGCCACCACGAACGGGACATTCTCAACCAGGATCCCCAGGATGGCGCGTCGATGCTGGGTAACCTGCTGAGTGGCGAATCCTACGCGGTGGACCGCCTGGCCATCAAGATCACGGATCCCGAAGTCCCCTCGGACTGCGACCTGCTTGTGCTGAACAATCCCTCTTCCGACCTCCACCCCGTGGAACTTGAAGCGATCAACCGCTACATGGAAGGAGGCGGGCGGATGCTGATTATGCTGGATCCGTGGCGTAATGTCACGCCGGCGGCGAACCCCGGAGAACAGTTGCGTCCCTGGCTCGAGAAAAATTACGGTATCGTGGTGGGCAGCGATATCGTGGTGACCGACAAGGCGGACAACCGGTTCGATCTCGAATTGCGCGGAGACGACGCGCCTTTCGCCGAGGTGGAAGAGGGCGCCATGAGTTTCCGGGGATGTTTCAGCAAGGACCACCCGGTAACGGCTCGATTTGATCAGGCCATGCTGTTGAGTGCGGCTCGATCGGTGACCGTGTCACGGCAGCTGCCGGACAAAACCGGAGCGGACATTTTGTTGCGGTCCTTGCCCGTTTTCTGGGGCGAAACGGATATTGAACGGCTGATCAAGGTCGGCGTGGCTACCCGGGATGAGGTTGACCAGAAAGGCCCCGTGCCTCTGGCTGTCGCGGCGGTGCGCCAGGTGGACCGTAACAGCAGTCCGCGAGGCCGTAGTGAAGCGCGGATCATCGTGGTGGGAGACAGCGATTTCGCGGCGAACAGTCATCTGTCCGTGCCGGGTAACCTGAACTTCACGCTCAATGCCGTGGCCTGGCTGTGTGAAAGCGAGGATCTGCTGGCGATGCGTCCCACGGCCCTCGAGATGACCCCCCTGGTACTCAGCGACGTCGAGCGGCGCGCGGTGGCCTGGATGGCGATCATGCTGGGGCTTCAGGCCGTGCTGGCGGCCGCCCTTGGCATGGTGCTGTGGAGGAAAAGACACCAATGACCGGCAAGCACACGCTGCTTCTGGCCCTGCTCCTGGTTGTGGTGACGGCCCTGTATTTTGGCATCCAGCAGTGGAGAGAACGCCAGGGCGCGCGCGAGCAGGAACAGAAGAAAATCGTTTCCCTCAATCCGGCGGACATCCACGAGGTGGCGGTAACCCAGTTGGACGCGCCCGAGACGCGCGCCGCCCGGGATGCCGCGGGACAACCCTGGCGGATGATCAAGCCGGATCCTACCATTCCACCCCATCAGCCGCTTTGGGATCGTCTGGTGGAAAAATACGGCAACCTGTCTTTCGAACGAATCCTCAGGAATTCTTCGGACAGGATGGCCGACTATGGCCTGAAGCCGCCTGTACTGCGCGTGGAATTTGTCGCGGGAGACGGCAAAAAGGACGTGCTGCTCTTTGGCGACCAGGAACCAACCGAGCGCTTCCGTTACGCCTGCCGGCAGGGCGAAAAAACGATCTTCCTGGTGGGACGCGACATGTTTTTCGAGTTCAACCGTTCCCTGGATGACCTGCGACACAAGTTCATCGTGGACGATCGGAATGCCCCGATCCGCATGATCGAGTTCGCCTTTATCTGGCGGGAGGGCGAAGCCCTGCCCGATGCCGCCGCTCCCTTGAAACCGGGAGAAGAATCGGTGGTGGTGCGGGCGGAACGCGCGGATGAGAACACCCCGTGGAAACTGGTGAGTCCCGTGGAAGCCCCCGCGGACCAGGAGGCCCTGGACGCGTTGGCCAAGTATCTCCAGTTTGGAGTGGTGGCGAAATTTTTCGACCGCCCGGAAAATTACACCGATTTCGGCCTGGATCCACCGCGGGCCCGGCTGACCTTCGCGGATACTGCCAAGGGTAACGCCCAGACCCTGCTCATCGGCAACTTGGAAAACAGCGATGGGAGTGGTGGACTGTTTGTGCGTCGTGCCGGCCAGAATGCCGTGGAACTGGTGGATCCCCAACTGGTGGAACTGATCCCCAGGCGGCCCACCCAGTGGCGTGAAACGCGTCTGATCACCCGGCGGGTATCCGACTTGTCCGTCGTGGAATGCGCCCGTTCCGAAGGCCACTTCACGTTGCGCCGGGAACAGGATGGCGCGTGGCGGCTGGCCGAACCGGTTTTTGATGACGTGGACGAAAAGGTGCTTTCCGGTTACCTGGCCGTGCTGAAGGAAACCCGGGGTGAGGTGGTGGAACAGTCGCCTGAAGCGGTTGGACTGGATCACCCCGAGGCGCGCTTTCTCTTCACTTACGCCGATGGCGCGCGCGCGGAATGTGCCTTGCGGCCGGATCCCGATCAGCCCAACGCGTGGCTGGCCACGCAGGATACCGGCGGGGTGATTCGCCTGGTGGGCGTGGCCGCGGACGCCCTGCTGGTGGATCCCGCGTCGTTCCGTTCCCGGGCGCTGATGCGGTTCGAGGTTTCGAACGCGAACCGCCTGACATTCAGCCTGGATGGGCAGCGATACGAACTGGGGCTTCGCGAGGGACGGTGGCGGGTGATCGAGCCGGCGGGCTGGTCCATTCAGAATCAGTCCGATGCCAAGACCATCCTGGACGCGTTGAGCAAGCTCGAGGCCGCGATGGTTCTGCCCCGACCGCTTGACCCGGCCGTGACCGGACTGGACACGCCCGTTTTCGCGGCGACGGTGCAATGCGCGGGGGACACGATTCCGGGAGAAGCCCTCATAGGCCCCGTCCGCGTCGGAAGTCCCTCCGTGGAAGATCCACAACGGAGATATGCCGACATGGCCGGTCGGCAGGGCCAGTTTCTGGTTTCCCAGGAATTGCTCGAAACGGTCCGGACTGCGGTCAAGGGTTTACGTCCCCCCGCGGAAAACCAGGAAAATAGTGCGCAAGGTGCAAAAACGGGCGAAAATGGGAGGACATGAAGACAAATTTTCGCTTAAATCTTGGGGATATTTGGAATTGCGGGCATTTAACTCTTGACACATGGCCTCGGTTGTGTTATAAATCTTGACATGGAATAAGTTTTTTCTGGATGAACAGCAGGGTGTTTCTGTATCGGAAACAGCCGATGGGCGTACAGTGTGAAGACGTTCCCGTGGCGGGCCGGGTGGTTGGCAACTCCGGCCAGGGCGCGGGTTGGGAGAGCACGCGGTGAACAAGCATCATGGCGGCATGCGGACGCGGGAAATGGTTCGCGGGGCGTGGATTCTGGCGACGTGTGTTTTAGCCTTCCTGGTGGGGCTGACGGCAGTCGCTCAGGATGATGCGGACAAGGCGGATGAAAAGGCGATTACCTGCGATGGCGTCCGCTATGAAGTTTATGTCAGTCCCTCTCCCGCGGAGCCCGGCGCAACCGTTACATTTTCCATCGAAGCCCGCGATGCCCTCACGAATCAGTACCTTCGAATCAATGAGGCCCGGTGGTTCTTCAATCCCTCAACGGTTAGAGATTATAATGTGTATCTTGCGGATCCCACTAAGCCAAAACCTCAGCCGGATCAGATCGTGGTCAATCAGGCTCCTCCTGGCATCATTGCCGCGCTGCCATCCGTGTCGGGAACGGCTCCCAACCAGGTGGGGGCCTACGATGTGCTGGTTGAAGTTCAGACTGTCCTGGCGGATGGCGTGACCATCAGTACCTGTGAGCCGCCCACGCTGCTGTTTCCTTCATATATGCAGGTTTTCACTACGCCCAGTGCGGACTTTGAATTGAAAGATTACTTGGGCGGAATCCAGTATCTTTTGCCTGCCGGGGACTGGGTACCTCTCTTCGGTTTTAACATGCGTTACAGCGAGCAGAATCCAGCCCCCCGGACATTGACCAAGTTGATCTTCAGCCTGATTCGAGATAACCGGCAGTCGGGCACCACACCACAGGAACAGGATTTTCAGGAATTTGCCCTGTTCCGGTTTCCGGGTCGGCTTCCAGATAATGCTGACACGGTGCGTAACCTGACGGGGGTGGGTTCCGCCAATACGGGAACCATCAACGCGGTAAACAGCCAGTATCTGTTTGCCCGATGGGACAACAAGGGCTGGCCATATGAGATGCCCGTGAATCAGCCGGCCAATCCGAACGTGGGACGTGTCGTAGGGCCGAATGGCTTGGTATACCAGATCGACGATGCTTCCTACCGGTTGAATTTCACGCTGGATACCACCGATGCGGCTTTTCCCGTTGGCGAGGTCGATCAACCCATCGGTTTCAGTAATGTAGGCCCCAAGCGGGGTACGGTACCAGTTGATCCGGTTAGAGACTGGGTAGTGGCCGGACCGGGTGATGGATATTCGTACGTGGTTTGCGTGCGATTGTCCGCGTCTTGGCCTACCGGTAGAAGCCTTACCTATCGGGTGGAACGGGCTTTGATGCAACCCTATGTGTACAATTTCCAGACGAATGATTGGGTTCTATATGGCGCGCCGCGAAACGATCGTGGGGAATACTCAGATAACTACAATCCCGATTATCTGGTGTCTGGTACGGACGTGTATGTTCCTGATGGAGCTATCCTGAGTTATTTTGACATATTCGATCCACGGGGTGGAGGTGGTTTCCGGCAGCGGAAGAACGTATGGAATGAACAGGTAACCATGTACACCCCCGTACCGGGATTTACCCGTCCCAGATGGGATATCAGTAATACGGCACTCAACGTTATCGGAGGTGAGTTGCTGGATTTGCGGCAGTTATTCTCAGTGGAGTCATGGACAGTTGCATTAGCCATTAATGCCAAGGGAGGCTACGGTCCAGAACAACCTACCGATATCCATCTGGTGTTCACGGATATCGGGGCGGACCCATACTCCTATCCCGGCAACGGCGGGTTTGATCCAAGGACAGGCTTCGATACCTTCACGCTCAAACAGCAGAGTGGAGTAGACTCGGCGGTGGGCGAGGACTACGCCTTTAATGGGGTTTGGTTATGGCACGACACAAATGTGAATGGGGTGTTTGATCCACCGACCCCCAATGGTACGACGGGGGTTTCCTTCGTGGACTACCCGATGATTCCCATGCGAGGTTTTTCGGGTAGTGATGTGCAACTGGTGAACTACGGAAGTCACGAGTGGCAGTACGAACCGTTTCCGCCAGGAGGCGGTGATCCTTGGTGGAAGATTCAGATCAGTCTGGGAACCGTGGGTAACGCAAACAGCGATTACACTACGGGCGGAAGACGTCGTGCGGGTCCTACGACAACCCCCCGAGGTTATTGTACTGACCCGGAACACCAACAAGACTACGACAAGTTGATTAACTTCCCAAACTATTTTGTGGTATTTAGGTCAGATAGCGGCTTTACCGATGTTTCCGGTCTACCTGGGGATGGGACAGGCATTAACTTGGGGGCCGATTTCCGGGTGTTTATTGAACCTCGTAGGTGGGATCCACGGGGCGGTGGCCACTGGACCGGAGGTATTCTGTTCTGGACGCAAGCCACTGCCCTAGCTAGGAAGATTATCGAAGGTACCGCTGAAAATTACGCCAAGGCGAACGAACAACCGATGTCCGGGCTGTTCTGGCAGGACTACACGGAATGGACAAGGGTATGTCCGGCGGGGGTTCTACCCTGCGAAGGGAATGAAGTCTACGACTTTCCCTTCTGGAATGAAGCACTTCATGGGGTAGAAGCGGCCAAGCCCCTTCGGTGTGGTGTGGAAGTACACGATCTGGTTCTGACCTATAGTACCAGCAACCGGTATGGGAAAATCACGCCGATCATGGCCGGACAGCAATGGACCCGATTCTTCCCGTTCCTGATCGATCGCTATACAGGGGCTACGGGCGGGAGTAACTCCCGCACGATGCTGAGTATCTGGACTGACCCGGCATTCATAGACCCCGATCTTCACGACACCGGAACACCGACATTACCCCCCATCAATACCCGTCCTTTTGCGTTGAGAGATCTGACAGACTATTTCGGCATCATGGAGTGGCGGACCATCGAATTAGGCCGCTTCAATCTGGGGGTGACGGCCGACTTGAGTGCCTTTGCTCCCTCCCTCTACGATTCCCTTACTGATATCCAGTTCGCCTTCGAGACGGTTCCCTTCGCGTTATACGGGGATAACATCGACGCGCAACTGAGGGATCCCCGTTCGACCTTCTTCCCGAACCCGCCTCAGCAACCCACCCTGCCCAGGTATCCCACGTGGTCGGGATACCAGGAGGGATCAGCCTGCGTGGCGTGGGGACTGACCAGCCGTTGCTGGCTCGAAAGCGACGGGGGGGACAATCAGCCCTTCTATGTGCCCGGTCCGGCGCTGCCCGGCCAGCCGATCGCGGAAAAGACCTACGAAAACGACGTGTATATTTTCGAGGTCAATGACCTGCGGTACCCCGATTCCGGATTGCCCGCGGACCTGTCTGGCAAATGGCTGGTGGATCGCTATGGCGGTCGGTATTACATCGAATCCAGCAGCGGCAACCAGTTGCGTTTGCTGAAAGGCCACGGCGCGTACCTGGACGCGGGCGTCAATGTCCCGGACTATCCATACCAGGTACCGGTGGGCCAGGCCGCGGCCGTGGATCGCGGTCGCTGGATGATCGTGGAGGATACCCTGCTGAAGGGGACCTATCCGCGGCTGGAAGACTGGACACCAGAGAAACTGCTGAACGATAATCAGGCGTGGGCTGCCCGCCTGCTGAGACAGCGGATCACGCCGGGTTTCATGCCGGTGGCCATGCTGGGCATTAACGTGTGTGGCGTGAATGACCCGGCGGTTCTGGCTTCTCGTCCGCTGTACCTCAGTGGCATCACGGTGGCTTTCTGGGGCCCGGAGTTCACGCCGGATCAACTGGCGTCTCTTGACCCGAACGGCGAACTGTTCGCGTCGGGGATCCTGTTGTACGAGGACACGAACCAGAACGGTGTTTTTGATGGCCCATTGTTCTCGGACCTTTCACCCGTTCCGGCGCTGACAGATCGGATCGTCCCGCTGGAGACGGGCACGCTGACGTGGCGGGATGCGCCGGAACCCATTGACCTGAACGGGGATTACGCGCCGGATGATCTCAGCGGCGACGGCGTGGTCTTCCTGGGTGATCCGGATAATCCGGACGACGTGGCGCAATTGACGCCACAACAGCAGGCCGCGTGGGACGGTTTATCCGACCTGGCATGGGTGGTGCAACTCTTCCCACGCGATAACTGGCCGATTCCCAGCCGGGACGCGCGGCTCGACGGCACGAACGATACCAAATCGGACGAACAGGCGGCGTCGCTGGCGGACTGGCCGAGTTTCTGGACCCGCGCCCCGCAACTGATCGATCTGCCGGTCGGTGGCGAAAAAGCCCTGGGGGTCAGCGGCAGGAATGGCGGGGATGATCTTTTCGTGGTGGTGCGTCCTTCCGAAAATATGAAATCCCATTCGGAATTTCGCGCGATGGTGCCGGCCAAGTTGCCCTCCCGCGCGCCGGAAAACGCGGTGTTTGCCGGTGTGCAGATCATGCCAAGGGCCTATTCCGTGGTGGATACCGAGACCAAACGAAGTCCCGATGAAGGCGCGGTGCAAGATTTCTATGGTCACGACATGCTCGCGGCGGACGTGTATGCCCGGGTGCTGGACGCCACATCCACCATGCAGCAGTCCTCCGGCGGTCCGGTGATTCAGCCGGGTGGCCTTGAAGCGGCCGTGCTGGGCATTGATCTGTCGGCGAACCGCCCGGAAAACGTGGTAGCCAGCGGAAGCACCGGACAGGCCGGGGCGAACAGTTTTACCGTTGTCGACGCGAGTGTGCGGGTCAACCCCGACGCGCAAGGTTATTACAACAATGGATGGTCCAACCAGACTATCGGCTGTTACCTGATCGGCCTGTCCCAGGGAGACCTGACGGAGGCCCGGGTCGAAGCGTACCAGATTGTTGGCGTGAATGGCCGACAGTTGCAGTTGCGCGCGGGAGCGCCACGGGGGGATCGGCCATGGTACGTGGTGAAAGATCCGTCTTTCCTCGAAACCCTCACGGTCGAGTTCTATGACGTGGGGAATACGGGTAAGTTCGACCTGATCAACGATTTCCTGCCATTGAGCGTCGAAGACCCGGTAAATGATCAGTTCAGTGGCGTGGCAATCTATCGCGATAATGACTGGGATCCCCGCAATAGAAACGGGGTGTTTGATCCGCCGATTCGCGACGCGAACGGCAACATCACGGAATACATCGACTTGCCCCTGCGGCTTGATGGCCCGCCGGTGTTCATTGGCACGGTCGGCGGCGAACCGGAATACCAGGTACGGTTCTCGTTCGCCAGGCCTGGAACCGACAACCTGGTGGGCCGGAACACGGTGGCCTACGAAACCCAGGATCGTAACCGCCAGTGGATTCCGAACACGATAGGACTCTCGCCGACCGATCCCAATTACGGGGCGGATTTCTTCGTTGTGGTCCGCGCGTCTAACCGCATGTCCCAGGGGGATCAGTTCCAGGCGGGTATTGTGTCCTGGGGACCCAACACGCCCACGGAACCCGACCCAGACAATTTCATGCCCCCGTTGAACTCCGGTTCCCTGCAGATTCCGCCCGACCAGTTTGATATCTTCAGCGAATTCCCCTGGGGCAACCGGGGCATCGGGGTGATTACGCTTTTCCGGGATCCCCTGCCCGTGTATTACTGGGGATATGACAAGTTGACCCATCGCGTCGTACCGCGGCGCGACGTGGATCGCAGCCAGGACGGGGCGGACTTCACCACATTGCGGAACTGGTTGCGTACTAATCCCTATATTTGGGGGCGCAGCGCGACGGTTACCTCCCTGGCCCCCCCGCGGATTGATTTCGTGGGCGTGCCTACCCGCCAGCGGGTGGGGGGAGACGTGGCGTTTACCCTTACCGGGGCGGTGCAGTTGGCCCGTGTCGAGTGGGATTTCGGCGACGGCACGACGTCCACGGAAGTTAACCCCGTGCACCAGTATGCCACGGAAGGTAAATATACCGTAACGGTTACGGTCACCAGCACCTATGGCGTGAATACCACGGTGCGCAAGGTGGAGTATATTGAAATTCTTGGTACTCCATATGCCGACTTCACGGGCACGCCCACGCGCGGCAACATTACCCCCAGCGAAACAGGGCCAAACCTGACGGTAACCTTTACCGATGGCAGCGTGGCGGGCGAAGGCTGTCAGATCGTCGGCTGGTTCTGGAATTTCGGAGACGGTACCACCTCCACGGAGCAGAATCCCTCCCATCAATACACCACGCCGGGCATCTACGACGTTACCCTGCAGGTGACCTTCCAGTGCGGCACGGAAACCGTGGTTCGTACCTTGCGCCGTACCGCATATGTCACGGTTTTGGAATGCATCGGTTGCGATGATCCGGGGGGGGGCGGTGGTGGAACAGATGTGCCCGCCGCGGACATTTCCTTCGAAAGCAAGGTACGTGACAAGGAAGCCCTGTTGCCGCTCAGCGACTGGGTACCCCTCTTCCGCTTCACCATGAGTTACGGGGAAGAGCCGGAGAACTTCGCCCCCCGCGTGTTGCGCACCCTGACCTACCTGTTGCGAATAGATGACAAAGACTCGAATGAACTGGGATACATGAACATGAGCGGTCCGCATCCTTCGGACC
>Ga0116193_1001364_pt1 | contig 20341 bp, 22 predicted proteins | sample AD_UKC115_MetaG_FD_89892 | JGI IMG/M metagenome (GOLD analysis project Ga0116193, IMG submission 89892) | Active sludge microbial communities of municipal wastewater-treating anaerobic digesters from Hong Kong - AD_UKC115_MetaG | ecosystem: Engineered > Bioreactor > Anaerobic > Digestate... | reverse complement strand
TCGTCCCCCTCCGCCGCAATTCACTTCATAGCGAGTTATAGCATTCTCCTATATATTGGCGATATATCATCAATATATAGAAACTTTCATCTTCCGAGCATCCACCCGCAGATATATCCGCAGCCGTTCAGATATATCAAAATCAATAGTGAGACACATCCTTTGTGTCGCTGCCGCAAGACAGCAGCGACAGGAATGCGGCTGCGCAAGCAGCCGCATTCACCACATCGGACAGAAACTCTTCAGGGACTTTTCACTTCGTTCCTTTTTTCCCGTGCCGTTCGCATATCCCCATTTCGTCGCCACTTTCCGTGGCGACCAATTCGGGAACACATCAACAGTCCTGATTGGTTAGGTTGGTTCAGGGTGGGCGACAAATGAAGAGCATATTTTAAAGAATATACATTTCATTTGTCGCCTCTGCCAAATCTAACCAACCCAAGACAACCCCAACCAACATAAAATATATTGTTCGGGATTTTGAAGTTCAATATATTGATTATATATCAAAACCGACTTCGTATCAATTTAATCTTGGAATCCGCCGTTTTGATACGGCGGATTCCATATCAATAAAATTTTTTAGATTTAATTGCTTGAGTATCTTTAGTTTGTATCATATTTTTTCGTATCTTTGCACCAAGTTCTTTGAGAGGTAGTTTTGGTCAAAAATCGGACAAATATCTGTGTTTTTGTACCACATTTGTACCACAAATTGCTAAACCGCTGATTGTTAGCACTGATTAGATTTGAAGAAGTAAAGTAATGACGAACTGAGCGAAGAGCCAAGCATAGCTTGAAATCTTCCGAGATAAGGTGTAGCCCGAAAGGTTACACCTTTTTTTTTACATCATATCCAAAGGAGTTTTGATGTTCTATTTTGAGGAAGGCTTGCAACCAAAAAACATTATCGAAATTTCCTTTTTTCTCTTTCGTACTTTTGTCTTGATACAAAAGTACCAAAAAATCAAGGCAAAAAGAATGCCCCCCGCTCTGCCAAGCAGCTAAGCGCAGAAAACTCACTGCACTCTTGTAATTGCGTATATGCATCGCTATACCTTTGCAAACGCAATCCTTGTTCAAATGTTGAAAGCAAATTATTTATGTTCATTGCTTCATAATTATGGTGCAATTGCAAAGGGAGGCAATATTCGTAAATATATAAAAAAACAAAATTATTGTTTATTATCATTATGTTATCATAAATACAAAATTTTATTTACTAATATTATAAGATTTGTATTTACTAAAGTTTTATATTTGTTGCGTAAATGAAACGTTGCCAACAATACTAGAAGACAGAAACATACTACATAATCATGGGAAAAAGAAGAAATAGTCAAGCAGAATTTGTAAGATGGTTTGGACCACTTTTAGATGCTCTCAGACAGCTTGGTGGTTCGGCAAAACCTAGAGAAGCATCGGATAAGATTGCTGAGAACCTAAATCTGCATGACGAAAAATTAAATGAGTTGCTGGACTCTGGACAATCAAGATATTATAATCAAGTTGCTTGGGCTAGACAATATCTTGCTTGGGAAGGACTTGTTGATACATCACAGCATGGCATATGGGCTTTATCATCAAAAGGAGAATCTACAACATTGACAGATGAACAATCTCGTGAGATATTTTTAAAATGGGTTGATATTCATAGAAAGGCAAAGCAAGACAAAACTGAAAAGAAGATAATTGAAGAACTTGAAGAAAACGAACCAGATGAAATTCAAGCTGCAAATAAAATGGATTTATTGCAAGTTCTTCAAAATCTGACTCCAGAAGGTTTTGAAAAAATTTGTCAACGATTATTACGTGAATCTGGATTTGAAAAAGTTGTTGTTACAGGACAATCTCATGATGGTGGTATTGATGGTTATGGAACTTTAGAAATGAATCCATTTGTAAGTTTTAAAGTATTGTTTCAATGTAAAAGGTACAAAGGGACTGTTTCAAGGGCGCAAGTTGGTGATTTTAGAAATGCAATGATTGGCAGAGCTGAGAAAGGAATTATTATGACAACAGGTACTTTCTCCACTGATGCAATTAAAGAAGCAAATAGAGAAGGTGCACCACAAGTTGAATTAGTTGATGGTGAAAAATTGGTTGAAATGTTTAAACGTGTAGAATTGGGAGTAAAACCTAGGACTGTTTACGAAGTTGATTTGCCATTTTTTGAACCCTATATGGAAAAAGATAAAGAAAGCACAGTTGGCAACCCAGTATCTACAAAATAGGCGCAATAGTAGTAAATTCAACGGCAGTATCTCGCTTCAACTTTGTAACGGTTTGACAAGTCTGAAGCCCACAACCGCCTACTTTGTACATACTCACCGTTATAGGGCATTAAAAAAAACGGCTCAACATCGTATAATATAAGCTCATACTGTATCATTATTTTTCGGATATTTATCGAATAAAAACGAATCATATAGGATCAATTAAGATTTTTATTGTATTTTTGCTTTATGGAAAATACTGTACATACGTTTAGACTAAATATTGATTGGAAACTTATTCGACTTATAAGCCAAATTGATAGATTTGATGCTTCGTGGACTTCTATCGAAAAAAAAGAAGGACAGAGTTTAAAGCAATTAAAAACAATTGCAACAGTTCGAAGTGTAGGGGCTTCAACAAGGATAGAAGGCTCAAAAATGTCTAACGAAGAGGTGGAAGTATTGCTTAAAGAAATTGATATCACTAAGATTGTCGATAGAGATTCACAAGAAGTTGTCGGATACTTCGAAGCATTAGATTTAATTTCGGAATCTTTTGAAGATATTCCAATTACAGAAAACAGTTTAAAAAATTTACACAACATTCTACTGAAACACAGCAAAAAAGACGAATGGCACAAGGGAGATTATAAGCAACATAGCAATGTTGTGGAGGCAAAATTGCCCGATGGCACACAACAGGTAATATTTCAAACAACAGAACCCGGATTTCCGACACAAGATGCGATGGGACAATTGATAAATTGGTATGATAACGACAAAGAAACTCATCCACTAGTAAAATGTGCATTGTTTGCCTATGAATTTGTTAGTATTCATCCTTTTCAAGATGGTAACGGAAGATTAAGCAGGTTGCTTTCTACCCTACTACTTTTAAAAAATGGATATAAATGGATTCAATATGTAAGTTTTGAACACGAAATAGAGAGTCGAAAAACTGAATATTATAGAGTTTTAAGGAGTTGTCAGGCGCATAGGCCAGATGAAGATGTGACAGAGTGGATTCAATTCTTTTTTGATGCTCTTGGCAATATTCAGAAACAATTAATGATAAAACTTGAAAATAAAGGCGTTGAAACAAGATTATCACCACGCGAAAAATCAATTTTAACATTTATTGAAAATCATGCTGGTTGCAAGTCTGGCGATATTTCTAAACGTCTTGGAATTCCAAGTCCAACAGTTAAAAGAATTTTACCGGAATTAGTAAAACAAAACCTAATTGAAAAATTTGGGACAGGTCCAGGGACTAATTATTCTATAAAATAAAAAACGCCCAATAATACCACCTATATGCTATGCGGATGTATATGGGTAAAATTCAGGGAACGTCATTTCCGAACAATAACAGGACCTCTGAATAGTAGAATCGCAACTTTTATCCGCACAGCACATAGTTCCGTCCGTTGTAGGGAATTTGACCGAACGGCTTCCAAACATAAGAGAATGATAAAATGATTATATCAAAAAAGGATAAAAAAGAAAGTCTGAGAGTTGGTCAATTAATCAAAAAGATTGAGTTGATAGATGAAAAATACGTTAATGAGGAATCGAATAAAATCTCACAGAAACAACCTTTCCTAATTTCTTTAATTCTTGGTTATCGTTTTGATTTAAAACCTCTTGAATTAGAGGAAATAATGAAAGTTATCTTTCTAATCTGGGAGTTCTTTAAAAAACATCCTCAAACAGAAATCGCAAAGATTACGGAGACTCAGTTTATGAGAATTCAACAACGGAATGTTTATATGCTCAAATATTTTGAAGGAGAACAGAGCAGAAATTCAAAACTTGAAGTTATTTCTGCTGATTTAGAAAATTTAAATTCAAAGTCATTATTTACAGAAGTTATTTTTCAATTCAACCAAAAAGTTCCACTTTTAAATATGAAAAACGAAACACGAGGTATAATATTGGTTGGATTAAAAAGTTTAATTGAATGTTTTGAGGAAATAATAACTTTTAAAAAATAAGTTATGGGATTAAGAGAAATAAAATCAGAAATAAATAAGCTTAATAAAGAGGAATTGATAAAACATATTTCTGAACTTTATAAGAAATATCAACCTGTAAAAGAATATTTTGACTTCTATTTAAATCCCGATGAAAAGAAACTACTCTAACAATACAAAGAAAAAGTTAAAGAAGGATTTTTTCCAAAAAGAGGATATCAATTAAAACTTTCGATTTCAAGAAAAGCTATAAATGATTTTAAAAAGCTTGGAACATCGGCAGAAAATTTGGCTGATTTATTACTGTATTTCGTAGAAAATGGAGTTAAATTAACTAATCAATATGGTGATATAGATGAAAATTTCTATACTAGTCTCGAGAATACTTATTCAAATGCGCTGAACTTAATTGCTAAAAATGGATTGTTAGAAAAATTTCAAAATAGAGCAAATAGAATAATTACAGAAACAGAAAATATTGGCTGGGGATTTCATGATTATTTGGAAGACATATATTATCAGTATTATGAATAAAAACGCCCAACAACATCATAGGAATTAAGCGCCCCCGAAAAAACTTTGAAACATAAAAGTGCTATAACCTTTTTAAAAGAAGTAAGAACAAATAATTTGTTTTGACCTCATTATCAATAATAATTGTAAATTTGCTTTTTAAATTTTAGTAGTATAGAGCAAAGAAATAATTGTTAAAATGAATAAATCCAAAATATCGATACGTTTTTTTGATGACCGCGAAGTTCGTGCACTTTGGGATGAAGATAATTCTAAATGGTGGTTTTCGGTGTTGGATGTCGTTGCTGTACTTACTGATCAAAGTGATTATACCAAGAATCGTAACTATTGGAAATATCTTAAAGCCAAATTAAAGAAAGAAAACAGTCAAGTGGTTAGTGCCACTACCCAGTTGAAAATTCTTGCTCCAGACGGGAAGAAACGTTTAGCTGATATGTTAGATTATAATGGTATCATTACTCTTGGTAAAGAGTTTCCTAGTAAAAAGGCAAACCGATTTATTGAATGGTTTACGTACAGCGATGAAACCATAGATGGAAAAAGCAAGACAAAAGCCTACGCCTTATTTGACAGTTCGTTTATCAACAGCATAGAGGTCGGCACAATAAAAGGTTTACAACAGATTCATGGATATTTGTTTGGTGGTTTATATGATTACGCAGGACAAATTAGGCAAAAAAACATATCAAAAGGCGGATTTCAATTTGCTGCATCACGTTTTTTAAACGAAACTTTTAAACAAATAGAATCCATGCCTGAAACAACATTAGAAGAAATCGTTGAAAAGTATGTTGAAATGAACATTGCACACCCGTTTATGGAAGGCAACGGCAGAAGTACCCGGATATGGTTGGATTTAATATTGAAAAAACAGCTAAGTAAATGTGTTGATTGGAGTAGAATTCCCAAAATAGATTATATGAATGCGATGGTTCAAAGTCCTGTAAATAGTGATGCCCTAAAGTTACTGTTGAAGAGTGCTTTAACAAGTAAAATCAACGACCGGGAGATGTTTATGAAGGGTATTGACTATTCGTATTATTACGAAGAGAATGACTAGGGAAATAATTATAAAATCATAACTGAAGAAACACTATTCCATAACATCATAGGAATTAAGCGAAACACGCCATAAAAAACACTTTGAGGGATTAACTTTCAAAGTGTTTCGATTTAATTCATTGTTGAACGGAACTTTCGGGAGTGAGCATTTTTTAAATTACCTCATCTATCATTTCTTTAAAAAAGAGCGCCATCGAATACGAAGCTTGGTTTTACTCAAAACCAAGCGTGGTTTTACTCAAAATGAAGCGTGGTTTTACTCAAAACCAAGCGTGGTTTTGTTCAAAACGAAGCGTGGTTTTACTCAAAACCAAGCGTGGTTTTTGTTCGAGGGAAGCGTGGTTTTTGTTCGAGGGAAGCTTCATACGATTATCATCGAAATTTAGCATAATGCCACGGAGGAAGGTCGTAGCAAGTTACTCGGCGTGAGGCGTTTAGGTGGAAAGACCGCAAAGACGGGAGGCGATGTGGACGCTGCTGCAAAAGAGCGACCAACGGAAGCTCCTTTTGCAGCTTGCGGCCACACGACTACCGGCTGCGGACTTGGAACCGGACGCCGGCGGCGAAGCCGACACGCCCAAAACATAATTCATAATCAAAAAAATAAATCCATAGCGATTTTCTTTTGGTCTTTATCATATAAAATTAAATTAAATGTTGTATTTTTGCAATTAACTTGAATATGATGATTTATCTCTAAAAATGAAGAAGAAAACTACGATTCCATTCGCAATAACTATTTTGAAATTTAAAAGGTGCGCTTTATGAAAGGGATAGTTTTAGCCGGGGGATCCGGTACTCGTTTACATCCGATTACATTGGCCATGAGCAAGCAGTTAATGCCTATTTATGATAAGCCGATGATTTATTATCCGATTTCAACATTGATGCTTGCGGGGATTCGTGAGATTTTGATTATTTCAACGCCACATGATTTGCCACATTTTGAAAGATTATTGGGAGATGGGCATCAAATTGGCTGTCATTTTGAATATAAAGTGCAGCATGTTCCAAATGGACTCGCACAGGCATTTGTTCTCGGAGCTGATTTTATCGGTCAAGAGAAGGCAGCGTTGGTCCTCGGAGATAATATTTTTTACGGGGGCGGATTTGAAAAAAATCTTATTGCCAATAATGATCCCGATGGCGGAATTGTTTTCGCTTACCACGTTTCAGATCCAGAACGTTACGGCGTTGTGGAATTCGATAAAGAGATGAATGCCATTTCCATAGAAGAAAAGCCTAAAATTCCCAAATCCAATTATGCGGTACCGGGATTGTATTTCTATGATAATTCGGTGGTTGAGGTGGCGAAAAACATTCAACCCAGCAAAAGAGGAGAATATGAAATTACCGATGTGAACCGTTTTTATCTTGAAAATAATAAATTAAAAGTGTGCAAAATGGACCGTGGTACTGCCTGGTTGGATACGGGCACTTTCAAATCTTTAATCGATGCGACTCAATTTGTTCAAGTGGTGGAAGAGCGACAAGGGCTCAAAGTCGGGTGCATTGAAGAGGTGGCTTTTCAAATGGGGTATATTGGAAAAGAAGAGTTGTTGGCAGTTGCAGAGCCTCTTTTAAAGAGCGGATACGGACAATATTTAATCAATTTAATTAAATAAAAATCAGATGAACCAATCACTTATTAAGCCCTTTGCAGTTTTGTTCATTCTTTGTATGGCAATGCTTGTCGGCACGAGTTGCACCTCGAAAGAGAGTCGTGCATCGGAACAGGCGGATCAATCAAAACTTGCATCAGAGAAAGAGTTACAACCCACAAATCAAGACAACATGAAAAACAGAACCCGGATTTTATTTACCACTTCATTGGGAGACATTACCATTGCCTTATATGATGAAACTCCCTTACATCGTGATAATTTTATTAAATTAGTAAAAGAAAATTATTATGATGGAATTTTATTTCACAGGATAATTAAAGAATTTATGATTCAGACGGGAGATCCTAACTCTAAAACCGCCAAAGCGAATGAGCAATTGGGTAACGGCGGTCCCGGATATACAATTCCGGCAGAATTTGTTTCTTCTCTGATTCACAAAAGAGGTGCTGTAGCTGCTGCCCGCACCGGCGACCACATGAATCCCCAAAAGGCCTCTTCGGGGTCTCAATTTTATATTGTGGACGGAAAAAAATGGAGTGTTGCAGATATGAACAGTATTGCCGCCCAAACAGGGAAAAAATTCACTCAGGAACAAATAGAAATATACACTACTCTTGGAGGAGCCCCATTCTTAGATGGTGATTATACGGTTTTTGGAGAAGTTATTTCCGGAATGGAAATTGTAGATAAAATTGCTTCTCAGAGTAAAGACCGCTTTGACAGACCTACTACAGATATTAAAATTATCTCTGCCCGAATTATTGAACCGTAACCAGATTATTTTTTCTCAAGAATATGTCTAAAATACAACAATTACATACTGAAATTGACAATTTTGTGATTGATTCAGTGGAAAAGCTGGAGCAATACAGACTGCAATTTTTAAGTAAAAAAAGTGAATTACAGTCATTGCTAAGTGACATAAAAAACATTGCACCGGAAGAACGGAAGCAATATGGGATTTTAGTTAATGAACTCAAGCAAAAGGCACAAAATATTTATGATCAGAGCAAGGAAAAACTGGAATCATCCGTTTCCTATTCTGTGGGGCTGACAGATGTAACCCGTTCTGCAAAAGGCATTGAGTTAGGAGGATTACATCCGATTTCGATTGTGATGAATGAGGTTTGTGAAATATTTGAAGCGATTGGATTTTCAAGAGTTCCCGGACCTGAAATTGATGATGATTGGCATATTTTTTCTGCATTAAATTTTGCGGAAGAGCATCCTGCTCGTGACATGCAAGACACCTTCTTTGTGCATACCAATCCGGATATTGCTTTACGCACCCACACCTCTTCGTTGCAGGTACGGGTTATGGAAAATGAAAAACCCCCCATTAGGGTTATTTGTCCGGGGCGTGTGTACCGTAATGAAGCCATTACTTCGCGGGCACATTGTATGTTTCATCAAGTAGAAGGATTGTATATTGCGGAGAATGTTTCATTTGCAGAGATGGAGCAGACCTTATTCTACTTTGCCAAACAGATGTTTGGTGAAGGAACCAAAATACGGTTGCGTCCTTCCTATTTCCCTTTTACAGAACCATCTGCTGAAATGGATGTGTCATGTAATATTTGCGGTGGCTCAGGCTGTGCTTTATGTAAAAACTCCGGATGGGTGGAAATAATGGGGTGTGGAATGGTAGATCCCAATGTGCTTGAAAACTGCAATATTGACAGTACCATATATACCGGCTATGCTTTTGGAATCGGAATTGAACGAATGACACAGGTGAAATACAAAACAAATGATATTCGTTTGTTTTTTGAAAATGATGTTCGATTCCTTCAACAATTTCAAGCCGTTAAATAAAATAATAAACAGATTACTTTTTAATCAAAAAAAAATCCTATATTTGCAACCCAAAAAAATGATGCCGAAAGAGAAGAGTAAACGGGATGAATTTAGGCTCAGAATTGCCGGAATAAGTCTTGGAAATCACAAATTTTCAATTACTTGTGACGAATTGTTCTTTGAAATATCCAACATATCAGAATTGCAGGGAGGATCTCTTCAATTGCAAATTGATATGGAAAATCAGGAGAAAATGTTGAATTTACATTTCCATATTCAAGGAAATGTGGTTGCCCCTTGTGATCGATGTTTGGATCCGGTTGAAATTCCTTTGGAATTTACGGAACAATTGATAGTGAAGTTGGTAGAGCAACCCGATGAAAGTCTCAATGAAGATAATCTTTGGTTTATTGATGAAAATGAATATGCTTTAGATGTTTTTCATTTTGTTTATGAAATTATCAGATTGGCTCTTCCCATAAAGATAACCCATCCCGATGATGAACAAGGAAACTCTACATGTAACCCTGAAATATTAAAAATATTAGAAAATCTCTCACTAAAAGAATCGCAAATTGATCCAAGGTGGGAAGCGTTAAAACAGATAAAACAAGATTAGAAAAATTATAAAAACAAATAGTCATGCCGAATCCCAAAAGAAGACACTCAGCAATGAGAAGAGATAAGAGAAGAGCTCATGATTTCATGACCGCTCCTCAATTAACCACTTGCAGCCATTGTGGTGCTGCCATTCTGACACACAGAATTTGTCCGGAATGTGGTTACTACAGAGGAAAACAAGCCATTGAAATTAAAGGCGAAGCTTAATAATTAGAGTTTACGCATTCATTTTTTTTAATGACAAGCGATTCTTTAGAACTGGTATTTGCCACACATAATTTACATAAAGTAAAGGAAGTTGCGGCCATTATCGGTTCTCGTTTTATTATTAAAAGTTTATCAGATCTTAGTTTTTTTGAAGATATTCCTGAAACTGCAGATACCATTTCGGGGAATGCGCTTCAAAAAGCACGTTTTGTGTTTTCCCGGTTTCATTGTAATTGTTTTGCAGATGATACGGGATTGATTGTAGAAGCATTAGATAATCGTCCCGGGGTTTATTCAGCCCGTTATGCGGGAGAAAATGCTTCATACGAAGACAATGTTCGTAAATTATTGAAGGAATTGGAGGGGAAAACAAATCGAAAAGCCGCTTTTGTGACCGTTATTGCAGTTATTATTGATGGAAAAGAACATTTGTTCGAAGGTAGAATAGAGGGAGAGATTATTAAAGAAACAAGAGGTACGGGCGGGTTTGGTTACGATCCTGTTTTTTTACCTGCTGGAAGTGAGTTGACTTTTGCTGAGATGGAAGAGTCCCTGAAAAATAAGATGAGTCATCGGGCGGTTGCGTTGAACAAGATGCTCGAATATTTTGCTAAATAAGTTTATACAGTTGCTTAGATTTGTGGATTTTATAATTTTTGGCAACTTTACTCGTTATATTAAAAATTAAAAATTAAAAATAAAGATGAAAAGAAGTTTGTTGTTCTTTGTAGTTACTTTGCTATTTTTGGGCAGTTATGCACAAACGGCAAAGTACAGCAATGAATTTCTATCATTGGGGGTCGGAGCTCGTGGGTTGTCCATGTCGAATACCTTAACAGCTTTGTCAAATGATGTAACGTCTGCCTATTGGAATCCCGCAGGATTAAGCAGAATGGAACAAAAGTATCAATTATCTTTGATGCATGCTGCCTATTTTGCCAATATCGCTCAATATGATTATGCCGGAATTGCTTACAAAATTGATACCGTTTCAACGGTTGCTTTTAGCTTTATAAGACTTGGGATTGATAATATAATGAATACTACGCTCTTGATGGATAATCAAGGGAATTTTGATTACGACAGAATTTCGATGTTCTCCACTGCAGATATGGCTTTTTTGCTTTCTTATGCTCATCAAATAAAGAAGGTGAAAGGCTTATCCATAGGAGCTAATGTCAAAATAATCAGACGCAACATTGGGGATTTCGCAGGTGCATGGGGATTCGGGCTTGATTTTGGGGTTCAATATCACCACAAGGGGTGGCAAGCTGGAGCGATGCTTCGGGATGGAACTTCCACATTCAATGCATGGAGCTATAATCTTAGTGATGAGGTTATAGAGGTATTTCAGCAAACCGGCAATGAAATACCCGAGAATTCTCTAGAAATAACATTGCCCAAATTATTGGTGGGAGCAGGAAAATATATTAATTTCGGAAAAGGATTTAATGGTACATTTGCTATTGATTTTGATTGTACATTTGATAAGAAACGAAATACTTTAATACGAAGCAATTTCATCAGTATTGACCCACACTTCGGAATGGAGCTCGGTTATAAAAATATTGTTGCCCTTCGTGCCGGAATCGGAAATTTCCAACAAGAAAAAGATTTTGAAAATAAAACCAAGACTACGATGCAGATTAATCTCGGTTTAGGGGTTAATATTAAAAATATTGTTTCTATTGATTATGCATTGACCGATATCGGAGATTTATCCATTGCTCCGTATTCACATGTATTTTCTTTAAGAGTAGCTTTAAATCATTTTTCAAAACCACAGAAAAAAGTCCTTGATAATTAAATAAAAATCATTTATTAACCTATTTATATTACAATTATGAGTAAAATAGTCAACGAAAAAGAAATTCAAGAGAGAATTGAATATTACAAATCTCTTCCTTTAAAACATTTTGATGAAGCATCTGCTTATCGATTCATTTTAAATTCAATTGATTTAACTACCCTGGAAGGTTCTGACAACAAACAAAAGATTAATGACCTTTGCCATAAAGCATTGCAATTTAAGATGGAAGAAAAGAATATTCCTACGACAGCTGCAGTTTGTGTATATCCTACGTTTGTGGCACAAGCCAAAGAAATTTTAAAGGGAAGCAATGTAAAAGTAGCTGCTGTTGCAGGAGCATTTCCGGCAGGTCAATCACCTATTGAAATTAAAGTGGCTGAAGTAGAATACACGGTTGCTCAGGGAGCTGATGAAATTGACATGGTTATTTCCAGAGGAAAATTTCTTGAAGGAAATTATCAAGAAGTGTATGATGAGATTGTAGCTATTAAAAAAGCTTGCGGAAAAGCAAGATTAAAAGTTATTCTTGAAACAGGAGAATTGCAGTCGCTGACCAACATCTACAAAGCTGCTGAAATTGCCATTGAAGCAGGTGCTGATTTCATTAAAACATCTACGGGAAAAATACCGGTAAATGCAACTCCTGAATCTTTCCTTACGATGTTGGATGTATTGAAAGCTCATTATGATAAAACAGGAAAAGTAGTCGGGATGAAGCCTGCCGGTGGAATTGCTGATGCTGAAACCGCAATAGCTTACTTGAAAATATTAGAAAATGTATTGGGAGAACCTTGGTTAAATAATCACTATTTCAGAATCGGAGCCAGCAGATTAGCTGACCGCATTTACGAAAAATGTATTTAATACAACCTTACAATTAATATTTAATAATTTTCTGATTGTAAGTTCGTTGATTTCGATCTTCTATTTTTATCACATAGATTCCCGAATTAATTTCGGGAATTTTTATTTCTGAAAATTGTGAAAATTCCGAAATCTGTGTTGCAAAAACTTCTCTGCCTTGTATATCAAAAATTTGAACCGTCACGTCTCCCGATACAGAATTTGAAGCAATATACAGTTTATCGTCAAACGGATTCGGGGTGATTTGGCACTCTAATGTAGATAACTCTTGGATAGAAGTCGGGTTTTGGGTAGCACTTATAAACAATTGATCCACATAAACCTTATTTTGTCCTGATGTCCTGAACGCGAGATGTTTATGAGTAGTAGAAATGGGAATATTGGTCAGATTAATGGGTTTCCAAACGCCTGCTTGTGTTGTTATGGTTTGAAATTCGATAAAACCATTTAATGTAGATTGGTCGGGCATCATTCCAATTTGAACAGATTCTGTTACATCACTGAATATTGCGAAAGAAACATTTACAATTTCTGTTGGAGTTACTATAATTTTAGGAGAAACGACCATAGAGTTACTTTGTAGTTCTTCTATGAGCAATGCATTTGAATGATATACAATCAAGGTTTCCGCCACATAAATTTGGTCGATCACGGTATCTATTCTATCCACAACTGTTCCTTGATAGGCAACTCCGGCACAGCCGTATCCCATTTTCCCAATCATTGTTTGGCCGTTTGTATCCGGAATTGATTGGTTTCCGGCAATTGTAACCCCATTAGTAACGCCACCAACGTATGCTGATCCGCCGCCGCCGCCGGAAGAATAGGAGCCACCGCCCCCGCCGCCATAGTAACCGCCGCCGCCACCGCCGGAGCCGCCCGCTGAGGAACTGCATCCCCCACTCGCTCCGGTTCCCCCTGCATAGGTTGATGAATTCCCTGCTGATGCAGCACCACTATAACCATAACCACCTCCACCATAGAGATAACCACCGGACTGACCACTGCTGCCTCCTGAACCACCGGAATATTGAGTTCCACCATATCCGTAATATCCATTTCCGCTACTGGGAGATCCATTAATTCCGGAAAGACCGCCGCCCGGGCCACCGTTACCGCCGGCTCCATGGGAAGATCCTCCGCTTGAAGACCCACCGCCGCCACCGCCACCGCCCCCGGCTACCAATACCATCGTTCCATTTTTCTTAATCATACTAAAACCGCCGCCGCCGCCGCCCCCTGCTGCATATTGGGAACTGCACCAAGCACCTCCTGCACCGCCACCACTTCCGTAACCTCCGTTTCCTCCCGGACAAGTGGGGCATGTCGGATGTGATGCTGCTGATTGCCCCATGCCTCCCACAATAATAGTCAAAATATCTCCGGGGGTAACGCTTAACGTTCCGGCAGCATATCCGCCATTTCCTCCAACACCTGCAGTATAAGTTCCTTTTCCGCCATCTCCCCCTTGCGCTCCCCATACAGATAAGCCGATGGTAGTGACATTTGCAGGAACTGTCCATGTTTGTGGAGAACCGGTATAATTAAAATAACGCACAATAGATCCTATTGTATAAGTGGTGTCATAGCGATAAGTTGTATCATAACGCAATACCGAAGAAGTGTCCGTGGGGTTATATGCAATAACATTTGCAGTAGGCAGAACTGCATTTTTCCAACATGAATTAAGTCCTAAAGGATAACTTTCAAAATTTTCAGAAAAAGGAGGAGTCATATCACATGCACGATCCGTATTTTCCAATAATCCTTTTGCATTCAATTCTTCAATCTTAATTGGTAAATTATTATCAGAGCTTTTATCCTTCTGAAAATCGTACGGATAATCGTTAATAAGTTTATTATAAAGACCTTCAGAACTATTTCCAAATGGAATAAAAACTCCTATCAAAAATAGACTTGCCCAAAAAACGATAAATATATTTTTTGTTTTTTTCATTTTCTTTTCTTTCATTATAAATATTTAATAATTATCTGATTATGGTTACTGAACTATGATATTTGTGAAGTTCATCCGGATTAACATCTATACTGCATTTATATAATACCGTGTAAAAATAAACCCCGTCTGTTGCTTTTGCACCTAAAATCATTCCATCCCAAAATTCTTTTTTGTCATCAGTATGAAAAACACGTTTTCCCCATCGATCATAAATATCTAATTCATAAAAATAAATATCTTCAGAAGTCTCAATTACAAATAAATCGTTGACCTGATCTCCGTTCGGCGTGAATACATTATAAGCGTAAATCTCACAATAACAAGGAGGAGTTAAAATATGAACATTCATTTCATCTCTTAATTCACATCCGAAATTATTTGAAACAACAACAGAATAATCACCTTCTCCCGTTACTGTTAATGTTTGATTGGTGCTGTTATCTTGCCATAAAAAGTGATCATAATCAGAGGTTGCGTCTAACTCGAATGGAATAAAATCCGGTTCACAGATTACAGTATCATTTCCGAGATTCAATGTGGGAAGAATATGAACAAAAATAGTAATTGTCGTATCAAAAACACATTGCGGGTGCATATAAAATTGCAAATGATATTCGGTAGTTACAGTGGGATTCAAATAATAATTGGAAACACCGGTAGGCTGTATATTATCTACTCTTCTAACGACTACACCATTTTGAAGAATATCCATAGTTACCAATTGTGAATTAGCAATTGAAGAAACAACAAGTTCTGCATCATCTCCTTTACAAATCGTATCTGAAAAGGAGATTTGAATGTTGGGGTCATCCGGAATAATAACAGTTAATGTATCTGAAGTTTCACAACCCAAAAGACTCCCTACGGTAACAAAATAGGTTCCTGCCTGATTTACATTCATCGTGGAATCCGTTGAGAAATCATTCCAGAGATAATAATCATATTGATTGCTGGCATTAAGTTCAAAGGGAGCGAAATCATTTTCACAAATCAGAGTGTCATTTCCAAGATTTAAAGGGGGTAAGGGGATAACGCGTATCGTAAATGAAGTATCTTCTTCACAATTATTCAACGTATAAACACGCAAAAGATAATTGGTTGTAGTAGATGGAGTCAATTGATGGTAACTGCTTCCATTGGGTGTGAGAATCCCGGTCAGTTGTGTAATGCCGTTTACTTCAAGTGAGTACACCAAAGAATCATTACTTTGAGAATACAGAAAGAAATCGGCAGGAGTTCCTTCACAAATCGTGTCGGGAATAGTATAAGTAAAAACGGGTTGAGGGTATACATTTACATGAAAAATATCTGAATTTTCACATCCGTTGGCATTACTATATGTGTATGTAGCGGTATAAAAAGCAGAATCTCCGGGGATTGTAAATTGGGTCCCGCTAATTCCATTGCCACTATATGTTCCCCCACTCGGTGAACCTCCCTGAAGTGCTATAGTTTCGGTTGCTTTACATAAGCCTACATCCGGATGTGTGACAGTGGGTTCATAATTATGTACTATATAACAAGCTGTCGCCGTATTGCCCATCTGATCGGTTACCAATACACAATATTCTCCGGCACATAATCCTACTGCTGTATCTGTTGTTTGAAATTGGGGGTCATCCCATCGATACGTGTAAGGGGGAACTCCGCCGGTTACGGTAACATAAGCTTTTCCGTTACAAGTAATTGTAGGAAGTGGATTACAAGTACTATTGCAATTTCCGTATGTTGGAGATGCTCCAATATCATAAGCCCATGGTCCTCCGTCAGGAATTCGTCTATAACTCACCCCAGCAGAAATATAAGAAGCAATATAATTCTTTTGTCCGGCAGGAATTTGATCGTAGGTTGGAAGGGTGCCGGTAAACCCGCAATCACCCATCAGTGGATTACAAGGATTGCAAGACATGCATGAGTTGCTTTGGGTTGCCCAAGAAATTCCGTCTTGTGGAACACCATTTTGATCATAAAAAGCAAACCATCCCCCTGAATTTGGGAACCAAAGACGACTTCCTCCACCGAGGCAAACTCTTGAATTAACAACAATTTCTATTGTTTTACCCCCATTTTGAACCAGCAATGCAGGTGGCACCGCCGGAGCCAGAATCCCACGAACTACAACGAAACCTTGAGCCGGAACTATAGTGCCCTGAGGAATAGAAAAACCACCACCGTAAGTGCTTCCATCATTGGTATTGTTCCCTAAAAAATAACATGAAATATCCACAGGTTCACATTGATTGGGATTGTATAACTCTATCCATTCCCCCTCATTATCCCCAACGGAAAACCCCGGCCCTGTACCGTATATAGACCCATCTCCAGCCAAAGGACTTAACATCACTTCGTTAATCAAAATAGAAGGTCCCGAGTAATTACAGCCACTACCATTACACACAGTATTTATAATCCCATTGGTTGTTAGTTGAATCTGTCCAAATGAGGTGATAATAATGCTATAAAAAAACCATAAAAATAGGGCAACTTTCTTCATAACAATCTGAAATTTGGCAAAGTTACAAAAAAATAAAATATTTCTTCAAAATTCCTTCCAAAAATTAAACAGGATGAAATGTGTTTGTGAAAAATAATATTGTAACAAATTGATTATTAATCAATAAAAATTATTCAAAAATAGAGTTATTGATTAGTTTTTAATATACTTTTGCAGTGTACTATTAAACTAATACAGCAATACAATAAAATATATTTAATCATTAAAAAGGAATTCTTATGATTCATTTAGAAAACATTCATTTTGGTTATCGTAAGGGACAGGAATTATTTCATGCGTTGGATCTTCACATTGAGAAAGGTCACTTGTATGGATTATTAGGCAAAAACGGTGCCGGTAAAACCACCTTACTGAAAATTATTTGCGGACTTCGTTTTCCGCAATCGGGCAATTCAACCGTGTTGGGTTTTAATTCTACGCAGAGATATCCCGACATGATGAGCCGTATCTTCTTTTTACAAGAAGAATTTTTTGCACCGCATCTTAAGATTGGAGATTATGCTAAAATCTACGCTCCATTTTATCCCCATTTTAATAAAGAACAGTATATGTATTATCTTAACGAATTTGAAATGACTCGTTTGGATGAGTACATTGACAAACTTTCTTACGGTCAGAAGAAAAAAGTTATGATTTCATTTGCTTTAGCTGCGAATACGCCCTTATTATTGATGGATGAACCCACCAATGGTCTTGATATTCCCTCAAAAAGTATTTTTCGAAAAGTAATGGCTTCTTCCATTCAAGAAGAGCGTATTGTCATTATTTCTACTCATCAGGTTAGAGATTTACATAGTCTGATTGATAGTGTTGTTATTTTAGATAACGGAGAAATTATTTTAAACAGTTCCACGGATCAAATTACAGAACATTTACTATTTGAAGTTAAAGATGAAATTATTGATGAAAAAACAATTCTTTATTCAGAAGAAACATTGAGAGGAATTTATACAGTGAGTGAAAATTCTTTACGAAAAGAGAGTAAATTAGATATGGAATTGCTTTTCAATACGGTTATGGCCAATAAAAAACGAATGAAAGAAATTTTTAAACCAAATAAAAACCTTTAATATAAAAGTCATGAAAAAAAGAACCAACATCATATTATTAGTTACATTTATTGTGATTCTCATTATTAATATAACGATGGTCTCCACTTTTATTTATCGATATAATAGGGGACTTTCCATTCCGGGAGTGCAAATTGAAATGAGTAAATAAATGAATTAAAATCAATATACATACTTAAAAAAGAAAATTATGAATGCAAAGCGAATAAAATTATTATTTATAAGATATTTTTTAGAAAACAAGAAAAAAGACATACTTACTTTTTCCATGTTTCTCCTCATTTCTATATTTTGTGGGGCGACCAATAGTACCGAAATAGGATATTTTTTATTTATTATTCTTTTGTTGCTCTATTCGGGAAGAGTTTTTGAGATGCTCAAGCATCCTGCAAACGGAGGGCACTATTTGATGATTCCTGCAAGTACGGGTGAGAAAGTCCTTTCCAGAATTATTTTAATAAATATTTATTATTTGGGAGCTCTTTGGCTTATTATCAACGGGGGGATCTTTTTGGGAATACATATAAGACAATGGATAACACCGGACTTTCTTTTATCTATCGAAACGAGTGCAGACATGCAACACCTATTCCAAATAGACTTTCAGATGGTAATCTTATATTTCTTATACACATCTGTTTTTATGTTTGGTTCAGTATATTTCAGAAGGCAGGCAATCGGTAAAACTTTATTAACGATTTTGGCATTGGCGATTTTTTTTATAGCCATAGATAGTTCATTGCTTTATTATTTTGCAAACAGTTCACAAATTTCCTTCTCCTCGAACGTGCTTCCTGTTTATAATTGGAATGAATGGATGGGGAATGTTATGATAGTATGTGCTATTTTATATTTTTGGGTATTAACATATTTCAGATTAAAAGAAACGGAGATATAATGATTACATTTAACGACAAGCAGTCCATATATTTACAGATTGCCGATTGGGTTTGTGAGCAAGTCTTAACGGGAAAATACAAAGCAGGAGACAAAATAAGTTCTGTAAGAGAATTGGGGTCCGAATTAGAGGTAAATCCCAATACCGTTATGCGTTCTTATGATTATTTACAACAACTCGACATTATTGTTAATCGTAGGGGAATAGGGTTTTTCGTAAGTGATGATGCGGAGCAAAAGATTAGAAAAATTCAATTGGAACATTTTATTCAAAATGAACTCCCTCCATTTTTTAAAACCATGAATTTATTGGGAATATCTTTGAAAGATGTAGAATCATATTATCAGCAATGGAAGAAGAAAGATTCTGAATAAACCTCATTGCTATTGTAAAAAGGGAGATAATATGCTAATTTTTTTTGCAATATTGGAGGATATTATTCTTTAATATTTTTTAACGGATAATGATTAAACATGTTAATATTTTTTTGTACTTTTGCCAACTTTTCTAAATAAAGAATAATAAAGGGTTTATAATCCTTATATTTAGGTGATTACTGTGGATAATTTGAAGTTGGATTTATTTAATTTAATATCAAAAAAATGTAAAAAAGTTACATTACTTTTTGTGTTATGTGCTCCTTTATTGCTTATGGCTCAAGTTAGAGTGCCTTTTACACAAAGAACTTCTAAATATTCTCCGGAACAATATATGTATTATTTGAAAGGAGATTATCAGCTGATAGGAAATACGAATTTGACGCCTCAGACATATACGCCTACGACTTTAAATAGTAATACCCAAATGATATATGTGGATGTTGATGCAGATCCAACCACGGTCAATTCTTCTTCTGCAGCGTTGACGTTATCTACTGAAAATGGAGCCAATCCCAATTGTTCGGATATTATCTATGCCGGATTATATTGGACGGGACGTTCTGCCAGTGACTCTACCGGACTGAGTTCTTGGGTGATCGGTGGAACGATGAAAATCTATCCGTACCATTGGCAAGGCACGCAATTGGGCTGTTACTTATTGACCATACAGAGTTCCGGATCCAACAACAATAATTTAAACACCTATACATTCACTCCCGATGGAGGTGGGGATATGGTCATATTCAGATTTTACGGCGGAAGCACTACCGGAGGAGGATATCTGCTTACCATCCAAGTAGGCAACAACC
>Ga0116193_1001363_pt1 | contig 20365 bp, 18 predicted proteins | sample AD_UKC115_MetaG_FD_89892 | JGI IMG/M metagenome (GOLD analysis project Ga0116193, IMG submission 89892) | Active sludge microbial communities of municipal wastewater-treating anaerobic digesters from Hong Kong - AD_UKC115_MetaG | ecosystem: Engineered > Bioreactor > Anaerobic > Digestate... | reverse complement strand
GGACCGGCTCGAACAGTTGGCCGAAAGCCACAAGGCGGCCTTCCGCTCGGTACAACCCTACCCGCATGCCGTGTTCGACGACTTCCTGCGCCCGGAATCCGCGCGTGCGATCGCCGATGCGTTTCCGCGTCCAGGCGATCCGCTGTCGTGGGAGCAGTTCGGCGCGCAGGGCTACGAGGTGAAACTCGGTTGCGCCGACGAGGCACGCTTCCCGGAACCGCTGCGACGCGCGATCCACGATCTGAACTCGGGACCGTTCCTCGTCTTCCTCGAAACGCTCACCGGCATTCCGCACCTGCTGCCGGATCCCTACCTCATCGGCGGCGGCATCCACCTGAGCCGGCAGGGAGACCATCTCGGCATCCACGCGGATTTCAACTGGAGCGAGCGCCTGCGCCTGCACCGGCGCCTGAACGTGCTGATCTACCTCACCACCGACTGGCAGCCGGGTTACGGCGGCGAGCTCGAGCTCTGGGACACGACCGGCACGCGCCGCGAGCGCGTGATCCCGCCGCTGTTTAACCGCTGCGCGATGTTCGCGACGCGCTCGGATACCTTCCACGGCCATCCGCAACCGTGGGCCGGGCCGGAAGGCGTCTACCGGCAATCGATCGCGTTGTACTACTACACGGCCGAACGCCCGGCCGAAGAGCAGCGCGCGCCGCACAACACGCTTTACAAGGGCTACAACGCCTGAGCCCGTCGTAGATCGCCGTGCCGGAATGACCCCATGCATGCGTACGGCGTCATTGCCGCGACACCGCAGGATACGGCGCAGATTTCCCGAGCACGGCACAACGTGGCCTGACATCCCATAGACGCCATGCGGTCTCAGGCTACCGGCGTGGCATCCGGAGTCTGCGGAGGGCCTGCACCGAGCGCAGCGGGTGCGTCCGCGGTCCAGCGCGGCCATTCCGGCCAGAAGAACCAGGCCGCCGGGGTGCGCCGGATCTGCCGGTCGAGGACGTCGGCAAGAGCCTGCAGTGTGCGGTCGGGATCAGCCGGATCGAGGGCTTCGCCGATGCAGAAGTGGCGTACGCCGCGCTCCAGATCGAATTCGATCCAGTACGGCACGACCGGGACGCCCGCATCGCGGGCGAGATCGAGCAGGCCTCCCGGCAGGCTCACGGCTCGATCGAGCAGGCGTACCGGACGCTGGCCACGTGGGGCCAGCCGCGGCGGCACGTCGATCAGACCGGTGACGACGTCGCCGGCCGCGAGCGCCTCGGCAAGCCGCTCGCGCACGTGTGGGCGAATCGCGAGATCGCGGCCGCTGAGGCGGCGCACGTCACGGCCGCGCAGCCGGCCATACAAGTAACGCAGCGGCACGGCGGCGAATTCCCGGCGCTCCCAGCGGGCTGAGATCCAGATCGCGTCATGTCCGGCCTCGGCCAGGCTGCGGAACAACCAATGGCCGGTGCCATGGTGTGAACCGAGTGCGACGAACGGCCCGCGCGTAGGCCACGCGCCCACCTGCCGCACATGCCATGGGCGCCAACCGCGCTGTCGGTGATACAGCGAGAGGTACAGGTCACAGGTATCGAGCAGCCAGATCAGGCGCGCCTCGGCGGCGAAGGCCTGGCGATCGCCGATCGGCAGGTACTCCGGTGCGATCACGGCGGCCGCCTGTGCGCCCTCGGCGAACGGCCCGCCACCGTGCCGCGCGATCCAGCGCAGACCGCGCCAGGCCAGCCGCCACGGCAACAGGGCGGCGAGCGCGGGCACGACGAACAGATACCAGGCGTCTTGCAGTTGGGTTCGCAGCTTCATCGAGGCTATCCGGCCGGCCGGAGCCGGACCGGGCCGTACCGGGGCGCGGATTGTGGCATGCCGCCGGTTCGACGATGCATCCGGATCTGCCGGACTGCGACCTGCCGCCACGGCGCGGCCACGGATGGGCCGGCGGTCGGCTGCTACACTCGCGCGCCGCTTCGGCCGTCCCTGCCTGCCATGTCCGATCTCCTGCACTGTCCCGCCGTGCTCGCCGTGGAACTGCCATCCGGCGGCATGCCCACGCGCTTCGCGTTCGAGCGTGACGAGGCCGCGGAACTCGCCGCCTGCATTGGTGCCGACCTCGAGGCGCTGCTGCCCAACGTCGCGGCCGCACATCTAGTGGTCGCCGGCGGGCTCTACGACTCAGCCCAGCTGCTGCGTCCGGGCTGGCCGGTATTCGCCACGCTCGGCGAATTCGCCGAGCGCGGCCTCGCCGACGCGTCCGCTGGCCATCTCGTCGCCTACGGTACGCAGGACGGGCGCTGGCCGGTCGCCGCACTGGAGACCGAAACCGGCCTCGTCGCGGCCGGCGGCATGCTGTTCCTGCCCTGGCTGCTGCTCGGCGAGGACGCCTCGATCGCACGGCTCGGCGCGGCGATGGAACGCGATTTCATCGCCCGTGGCGAGGCCGGCCCGCGTACCGCGGATTTTCTCATCCGCGCGCTCGGCGTGCGTTGCGAACATGCGCGCTACCTGACCCGCCATGACCTCTGTGCGCTGACCTGCGTGCAGCTCGAGCACGCCGGCTTCGCTGCGGCGTGGCAGTTGCTCGAAGCGGCACTGCTCGCACCGGAACAGACCGAAACGGCGCTCTCCGCGCGCGGCCGTCGCTGGCGTTATGCCGACGGCCTGGCGCAGACCGGCTCGCCATCCTATGGCGCGTGGCTTGCCGAATACGGTCATGAAGTTCCACCCGCCGAACGCGCGCATGCCTATGCCGCGAGCCTGTTCGAGCTGCGCCAGTACGCCGCGCTGTTCGCCGCGCATCGCCTGCCGCTCGCGGTCGACGGCGTACCGGTGACGGGCCAGTACGTGCTCGAAACACGGGCCGCGCTGCACCCGGAACTCGGCACGCCGGTGCTGTATGCACACGAGGCGCCAGCCCTCGGCATCGTCGCGATCAGCGCCGCGCAGGCCCTGCCGGACGGCATGCACTGGATCGCGCACGGCTGGCCACTGTCTGCGGCCGGCCTCGCCGGCCTGCGCAAGGCGCTTACCGCGCTGTGCGGCGAGGCCGCGCCATTACGATCGCTCGGCCGGATCGGCCTCGACGCGGCTGCGGAAGCCCTCGCCATCCCGCCCGAAGCGCAGCACTGATTGCGCCGGTTCACTCGTCGGCGGCGAATTCGCGCTCGTACAGCCGGTAGTGCGTCTCGGCCATGCCGAGCGCCGCGTAGGTGCGCTGCGCCCGCTCGTTCTCGCACTCGACGTAGAGGCGCAGCCCCACCACGTCGCCGGCCGCACGCGCCGCGGCCTCGACATCCGCATACAGCGCACGGAACACGCCGCGCCGGCGTGCCGCCGGCTGCACGTAGACGCTCTGGATCCACCACCAGTCGCCATCGCGCCAGTCGCTCCATTCGCGCGTCACGAGCAGGCAGCCGAGTGCGACGCCGTCCTCTTCGGCGATCCGGTAGAAGCCGCGCTGCGGCGCATCGAACACCGCCGCCACGCCGCGCGCGAGGCGCTCCGGATCGAGTCGCTTGCCCTCCGTCTGCCAGGCCATCGCGGCATTCGCCGCGGCGAGGAACGGAATGTCAGCGCGCTGCGCAGGGCGGATGATGGTCGGCACGGAGGTAAGCCAAAAACGCTGACTGTGATAGGGAATAGAGCCTGCGGCACACCGATTTACCATGCAACATACCCTGAGGCAGATTCGTTGGTCGATGTCAGGGCTGCCAAGCGCATCAGGTCGCCAGGCGCGTATGCGATGGTGGATGCCTCAATCCGTTCCGCGGATCCGCCGTCGCGTGCTGCCGAGCTTGCGCGTGAGCGTATTGCGGCCGAGGCCGAGGACCTGGGCGGCACGCTGGCGCTGGCCGCCGTTCGCGGCGAGCGCCGCTTCGAACAGCACGCGTTCGAACTCGTTCTCGGCGCGCGCATGGAGCGCGTGGCGACCTTCGGCGAGTTCGCGTTCGGCCCAGCGGCGCAGGGCGGCGGTCCAGTCCTCGTCACGCGCTTCGCCGCGCACCGTCGCCTTCGCGGCGGGCAGGTCGGCGACGACGATCTCGCGGCCGGGCGCCATCACCGCGAGACGCCGGCAGAGGTTCTCGAGCTGGCGCACGTTGCCGGGCCAGTCGCGTTCGGCGAGCGCGGCGAGTGCGGCCGGCGAGAACTGCTTGGCTTCACCGCCGGCCTCGGCGACGGCGCGCGCGAGCAGGTGTTCGGCGAGCCGCACGATGTCCTCGCGGCGCTCGCGCAGTGCCGGCAGGTGAATGCGCATCACGTCCAGACGATGCAGGAGATCGGCACGAAACTCGCCGCGCTCGACCTTGCCTTCGAGATCCTGATGCGTGGCGGCGATCACGCGCACGTCGGCGCGGATCAGCTCGCGGCCGCCGACGCGGTAGAACTCGCCCTCGGCGAGCACGCGCAGGAGCCGCGTCTGCAGGAGCAGCGGCATGTCGCCGATCTCGTCGAGGAACAAGGTGCCGCCGTCGGCCTGTTCGAAGCGGCCCGCGTGACGGCGCGTCGCGCCGGTGAACGCACCGGCCTCGTGGCCGAACAGTTCGGATTCGAGCAGTTCCGACGGGATCGCCGCCGTGTTCAGCGCGACGAACGGCCGCTCGGCACGCCGGCTGTGCCGGTGCAGGGCGCGTGCGACGAGCTCCTTGCCAGTGCCTGTCTCGCCGGTGATCAGCACGTTGAGATCGCTCGCCGCGACCCGGCCGATCGCACGGAACACTTCGCGCATCGCCGGCGACTGGCCGATCAGGTCGAGCGCGCCCTGCACCGGCCGCGCCGGAAGCGGCGCCGAGCGCGTGGTTTCCAGCGCACGCTGTGCGGCCGCAACCGCCTCGTCGAGATCGAACGGTTTCGGCAGATAGTCGAACGCGCCATGACGATAGGCCGTGGCCGTCGAAGCGACGTCGGTGAACGCGCTCATCACGATCACCGGCAAGGCCGGGTATTCCGTGTGCAGTCGTTCAAGAAGTTTGAGCCCGGAGATGCCCGGCATGCGTACGTCGGTGAAGACGAGTTGCGGCGTGGCTCTCGCGAGCGCTTCGAGCAGCCGGTCGCCGTCCTCGAACGCGCGTACGGCGAAGCCCGCCTCGCGCAGCGCTTCACCGAGGACGAAGCGGATCGCGCGGTCGTCGTCGACGATCCAGACCGGCAGCGGTTCAACCATGCGCACTCTCCAGCGGCAGCAGCAGCGTGAACGTGGTATCGCCCGGGCGGCTGCGGAAGCTCAGTCCGCCGCCGTGCTCACGGGCGATCTCCTGGCACAGCGCGAGCCCAAGTCCGCTGCCCTCGGGACGCCCGGAGACCAGCGGCAGGAATAGTGATTCGCCGAGTTCCGGCGGCACGCCACGGCCGTTGTCGTGCACTTCGAACCGCAGTGCCAGCCGCACGCTGCGCTCGCCGAGCCGTGCGCCATGCTCGGCGCGGGTGCGCACCGTCAGCACCGTCGCACCGGCCTCGATCGCATTGCGGCCGAGGTTGAGCACGAGCTGGGTCAGGCGGTCAGCATCGCCGCGCAGGTTCGGCAGGCTCGGGTCGAAGTCGCGCACCAGGGTCGGGGCGTCGGTTTCCGCCGCGAGCAGCGCGAACACACGGTCGAGCACCTCGTGGATGTTCACGGCGTGCAGATGCGGTCGCGACGAGGCATGCAGCAGGCGGTCGGCGAGACTCGCGAGCCGGTCGGCCTCGGCGATGATGAGTTCGGACAGCTCGCCGAGCTCGCTGTCGGCGAGGCGACGCTGCAGCAGCTGCGCCGCGCCGCGCAGGCCGGCCAGCGGGTTCTTTACCTCGTGCGCGAAGCCGCGCAGCGATTCCGACAGGCGCGGGCCGGGCATGACCTGCTCCGGCCCCAGCGCATGCAGCTCAAGCAGTACGCCGCCATCCGGCAGCGGCGTGAACGCGAGATCGGCATCGACCATGCGTCCACTCGGCGCACAACGCAGGCTAATGCGGCGCAGATGCAGCACGCTGCGCTCGTCGCGCGCGCGCTGCGCGGCGGCGGCGATCGTCGGCAGTTCCAGATCGAGGCGCTGGATCGGCTCACCGAGCAGGCGGCGCGGACCGAGTTCGAGCAGCTCCGACCAGGCCGGATTCAGCGCCGCGAAACGCAGGTCCACATCCAGCCAGGCGAAGCCGGTGGTGCAGTGCTGCGCGAGCGGCACGAACAGGTTCGGATCCTGGGCGGAGCGGGAGGCCGGCATGCGCCGCGAGTCTAGCAGGCCGTGATCGCGAGCCCGGCGCCATGCGCCCGAGGATAGGACGGAGTCGGCCGATGGCCCGGTGCCGACACGACCACCCGCTTGGCGCTACGGCGATCTGTACCCGCGCCACCCAGCGGATTCAGGCCGGCCGCGCATCCACACGCGTGACGCGCCAAGCATGCATGGCGCCGAACGCCAGCAGGGCGGCCGCGAGCAGATATGCCGCGCCGGGCACGTGCAGCGGCGCCTCCTTACCGATGAAGTAGGCGAACACTTGTGTATGCAGCAGCGGTCCCACGATGCCTGCCAAGCTCGCCAGACTCGCGAAACTGCCCTGCAGGCGGCCCTGCTCCTGCGGATCGACATGGCGCGTGGCGAGTGCCTGGGTGGCCGGCCCGGCCAGGCCCCAGAGCGCGAGGAACGGCACCCCGGCAAGGAACAGCAACCCGCTCGGCGCGAGCCCCTGCCAGGCGAACCCGAGCGCACCGAAGACTAGCCCGGACAGCAGCGCAGCGCGTTCGCCGAAGCGCGGCACGAACCGGCGCACCAGCACGGCCTGCACCAGCGCATTGCACACGCCGACCAAGGCGAGCACGAAGCCGACGCGGTCGGCACCCCAGTGGTAACGGTAGTCGGCATACAGCACGAAGGTGCTGTTCAGTACGTAATGCGCGAGGTTCGACAGGAACACGAGCACGGCAAGGCCGAGCACTTCCGGATGCCGGCCCAGCAGCACCAGGGCGCCGAACGGATTGGCATGCGCGATGTCGAGACGTGGCGTGCGCCGTTCCGGTGGCAGCGACTCGGGCAGGATGAACCAGCCGTAACAGAAATTCGCGAGCGACAGACCCGCGGCAAGCCAGAACGGCGCGCGCACGTCGACCGTGCTGAGCAGGCTGCTGAGCGCCGGGCCGAGCACGAAGCCGAGACCGAAGGCCGCACCGAGCAGGCCGTAGCTCGCCGCGCGCCGCTCCGGCGGAGTCACGTCGGCGATGTAGGCGTTGGCCGTGCTGAAGCTCGCCGAGGTCACGCCGGAGATGATGCGGCCGATCAGCAGCAGCGGCAGGGTGTTGGCCAGCGCCATGAAGATGAAGTCGAGACCGAGGCCGAGATTCGACAGCAGGATCACCGGCCGCCGGCCGAAGCGGTCCGACAGCGTGCCCTGCACCGGCGTGAACACGAACTGCACGGCCGCGAACACGGTGCCGAATACGCCGGCCCAGTGCGCGGCCTTCGCGGTATCCCCACCTACCATGTTCTGGATCAGGTGCGGCAGGACCGGGATGACGACGCCGATGGCGAGGATGTCCAGCGCCACGGTGACGAAGATGAAGGCCAGCGCGGCGCGGCGCACCGGCGGTTGGGCAACGGCGTGGTTCACGACGGATCCACAGGGGACGGGCGGCGCAGCCTAGCAGAGCCGCACCGCGCTTGCCGCTGATAGTCGTCATGCTGCGCCGCGCATGACGCGGGCCATGCCCAAGACGCGGCGGGCGTCGGCATCCGCTGCCGCGAGGTCACTCGCCGACGCGCAGACTGCCGCGCACGCCGTCGAACACCGACCGGTATCCTGCGAAGGCCGGCTCGTTCGCGGAATAGGACAGCGCCAGCAGGCAAGGTGCCGTCAGGGCCAGGTAAAGCTGCTGGTGGAAGCGCACGCCGGATCCGTCGGCAACCAGCTCGGCACCCACCGCATCGAGATTTCCGATGCGGGCCGCCCGTGGCGGTTCGGTCACGACGTCCAGACCCGCCTCACGCAGGCCATCGGCGATCCCACGCAACGCACGGCCGAGTTCGACATCCAGTGCCGGCACCTCGCCGGCCGTGCGGCGCAGGCAGGTCGCCTCGATCGCGGCGAGGAATTCGCCCTTCTCAAAGCGTGTCGCGCGCAGGCGGAAACCGCGCCCGGCGTCGCGCGGATCGGCGGACGCACCGGCCAGCCGCTCGAGTTTCCAATCGGCCGGCCACTGTGCATGCAGCATCGGCTCAGCGTCGGCGGTGGCCTTGCGTGCGGTCAGCAGCAGCAGGCTGGAGGCGATCAGCACGTGCGTGGCGATCAGCTTGCCCCAGCCCCAGGCCGGTTGCTGGCGACGCGCGAGATAGCCGGCGACGGCGGCAGCCGCGAGATTCAGCGCGAACAGCCGGGCGAGCGCCTCGCCGGCGCCTTCGGCGTCGTGCGGCGGTCCGAGCAGCGCGAAGACCGCGGCCGTCATCAGCACCAGGCTGACGAACCCGCAGATGGCGGCGCGCACGAACGGCGATCTCATGACGGCTCCCGAGGCGAAGACATCCAGGACAACGTCGCGGCGAGGCGCTACCGTACAGTCCGCCGTTCCGCCGAGGGCCGTCCGCGGTCCTCCCGAGCCGGTGCCGCTCATTGTCCATGCCTGCATCCGATGCCATGCCATCCAATCCCGAGCAGCCCCACAACGACACGGCCGGCGTCCGCCACCAGATCCGGCCCCCGCCACTGCGTCAGCACCTCGCGGAACTGCGCACGCGCCGCGACGCCTGGTGGATCCTCGCGCGCAACGCCGTGCCGGTGGTCGGCGTGTATGCACTGGGCTGGTCCGGCGCGGTCACGATCCTGTGCTGGTGGGCCGATGGACTCGCCGGCATCGGCGCGATCCTCGCCGCGCTGCTGCCACGCACGATGGCGGAATCGAAGCAGCTCGGCCCGAATCCGGGCCCGATCCGCAAGGTGGCGAGCTACGCCCTGACCTGGCTGTTCCTGTTCGCGATCGTCGGCATGCCGTACTGGTTCGCACTGTTCCCGCTCGGCGGCCTGGGTCTGCTGGAAGCCGCGCTACCCGCGTTCGCGGCCAGCCCCGCGCTGTGGCTGAGCCTCGCGACGATGCTAACCGGCCAGGTGCGTACCGCGCTGGCGCGCGGTTACGGCGCGCTGCCGGAACTCGAACTGCGCCGCCGACTGCGCTGGGACGTCTATCTGCTGCTGCTGCGTGCGATGCTCCTGGTCCTGCTGCTCGGCCACGGTTTCCTGTTCGTCGCCGTGCCGTTGATGGCGCTGGCGATGAGCTATCTCGAGATCTGGCCGGAACGCGCACTCGGTGCGGTGTTCGGCGATCCGGCACGGCTGCACGAGGACACCCCGGTGGAGCCGCCGGTGAAGCGCCGGCGCAAGCGCTGAGTCGTCACCACGGCACGACTGGCCGCTACGCGATCACTCGTCGTCGGCTCCATCCGCCGCGGCGTTTTCCGCGAGCAGTTGCCGGCTCTGCTCCTCGCCGAGCGACTGCACGCCGCGCAAGCGGCGTTCGATCGCGCGCACACGCCGGCCGGACAGTTCGTCGACGTGGTTGCGCGCGGCATCGAGCTGTTTCTTCAGGCGCTCGAGCACGTCGGCGAACTTGCCGAACTCGGTCTTCACCGCGCCGAGTAGGCTCCAGACCTCGCTCGAGCGCTTCTCGATCGCCAGCGTGCGGAAGCCCATCTGCAGGCTGTTGAGCAGCGCGGCGAGCGTGGTCGGCCCGGCGAGCGTCACGCGGCATTCGGCCTGCAACGATTCGAACAGGCCTGGCCGGCGGATCACTTCGGCGTACAGGCCCTCCGTGGGCAGGAACAGGAGCGCGAAGTCGGTCGTATGCGGCGGCGAGACGTACTTGCTGCGGATCCGCCGCGCTTCCTCGCGCACGCGGCGCTCGAGCGCGGCACCAGCCTGTGCGGCCGCCTCGGCATCGGCGCGCTCCTGCGCATCGAGCAGACGTTCGTAGTCCTCGCGCGGAAACTTCGCGTCGATCGGCAACCAGACACAGGCCTCGCCGTCACTCCGGGTCCCGCTCTCGCCGTTGCCCGGCAGGCGGATCGCGAACTCGACGCGCTCCGGCGAGCCCGGCACCGGCGCGACATTGGCCGCGTACTGGGCCGGCGCGAGTACCTGTTCGAGCAGCATCGCGAGCTGCACCTCGCCAAACATGCCGCGCGTCTTGACGTTGTTCAGCACGCGCTTGAGGTCGCCGACACCGGTCGCCAGGGTCTGCATCTCGCCGAGCCCGCGGTGCACCTGCTCCAGCCGCTCGGATACCAGGCGGAAGGATTCGCCGAGCCGCGATTCGAGCGTGTTCTGCAATTTCTCCTCGACCGTCGCACGCATCGCCTCGAGCTGCCGGGCGTTGTCCTCCTGTAAGGCCTTGAGCTGCGTATCGAGCGTGCCGCGCATCTCGCCGAGACGCGTCTCGTTGTGCCGGCCAAGCTCGATGAAACGCTGCTGCAGGCTCTCGCCGAACTGGCGCAGCGCCTGCGCGCCCTCTTCGCGGGCCTTGCGCGCATCGTCGGTCAAGCCGCTGCGCAGGGCCTCGATGCGCTGGTCGGTACGCACGGTGAGCTGGTCGAGCCGCTGACCGAAGCCCTCAATGCGCTGGTGCTGCTGCTGGGCGAACTGGGCGAACTGGGTCTGCACGCCACTGCGCAGCGCCTCCATCGCTTGGGCGAGCTCGCCGCGTCCGGCACGCTGTTCCTCGCGCAGGACGCGTTCGAGCCGCTCGCCATCCCCGCGGATCACGTCCAGCGCATCGCGCAGGCCGTCGAGCGGATCCTGTCGGGCCCGCAGCCACTGCGCGAGCTGCAGCGCCAGCACGGCGGCCAACAGCACGATCATGGCCAGTGCCAGCGATTCGATCAGATTCATCGGCAGCGTCCTGCAGGGTTGTCAGCCGGCAGTGTAGCGCCGCGCGTCTCAGTGGATGAGGCACAGGGAACGGCACCAACAGCAGCAACCGGATGGGGCGCCCGCGCGGCTAAGCCCCGCAAGGCCTCGATGGCCATGTCGCTCCACGGTTGTCGAGGCCGCAAGGCCAGCCGTGGGCGTTGTTCGCTTTAGCGCCCGGCATCGTTCCAACCCAGACAAGGCGCTCGTCGTGCCGCCATGTCACTCATATGCAAAGGAATCGTTATGTTCTTCCGCATTCCACCATTCGCTCGAGTACTACGCGTGCCGGCCGCGCTCTTGCTGCTGATCATGGCCCTGCCCGGGCAGGCGCTGACCTTCTGTGTCGGTAATGCGCTGGAACTGGCCAATGCCTTGAACAGCGCTGCGGCGAGCCCTGATACAAGTATTTATATAAACATTCTTAAAGGAACATATACTGGCAATTTCTCTTTGTCCGTGAATCACCCCGGCCAGGTTTATTTGTCCGGTGGATGGTCATCACTTCCGAACAGCCCTTGCAATCTGCAATCCTTCGGTGCAGATGGCACCACACTGATTGGAATGGCCAATAGTACTGCGCTCACGACCCAGTTCACCGTCAGCTCCAGCGCCGCGTATGTGTCCGACCTAACCATATCTAATCCGAACAATGGTCGCTGCGTAGATGCCAATAATACGGGAGGGGGGTAATTACTTACGCTTCGAACGGATGAAGCTCAAACAATGCGTGGCCAGCATGAACAATGCATCCGGGTTGTTCGTGAACAACGGCGGCAACATTCACCTACGTGATATGGTAGTTGTCGATAGCCAAGGACCAGATAACGGCGGCATTAGGGTAACCACTAGCAGTGGCACCACGTGGCTATCGCATTTAAGCATCACCAGAACGACATCTACCAACCCCTTATCAGCCGTATCAGGTGTAAATATTATTCACAATGGCGGTCAAATCTATTTCACTAACAGCGTAATTTGGGGGAATGATCCAGATCAGGTCACCAATGACATATATGTAACAAACTCTGGAGGAACTGATGCCCTATCGCGTATTCATTACGGCAAACTAGGAGGCAATGTCCCACCGGGAAATATCGATATGTCGGGGACAGGCGCCCCAGGTCTTTCAGCCCTAGGCGATCCAGTACCACTAAGTGGCTCGGTGCTGATCGATAGCGCCATTGCCAATCCCCCCGGCCCCGGCGGGGCAGGCGAAATGGATGTGACCGGCTTACCGCGCGTAATCGGCGCGGCACCGGATGTCGGCGCGTATGAAGTGGACCGCCTGTTCTACGATGGTTTTGACACACCATGCTGCTCCTGAGAGAGCCGACGAAGCGGTAAGGATGCGACAGGGTATTGCCTTGCGCCATACCGAATGACACATTTGGTTCGCTAGAGCCAGTCGCCACCATTGGTCGCTTCGACACCGCACCTCGTTCCAGCCAGGAACGAGGTGCGCCGCTGTCAGACCCGCCTCACGCGCGCCCGGAGAAGCCGTCATGCCCCACCGCTTTCTGACACTTGCTCGTGTTCTACGCCTGCCGCTTGCGCTCTTGCTTCTGGTCCTGGCCCTGCCCAGTCAGGCGGCGACCGTCTTCTGTGTCGGCACAGCCCAACAGCTCACCGATGCCCTGGCCAGCGCGGCCGCCAGTCCCGATCCCTCTATTGATATCCGCCTACGCTCCGGCACCTATACCGGACACTTTTTGCTATCTATCGAGCACTCTAATCAATCGATTAAGCTAACTGGCGGTTGGGTATCTTTTTTAAACGTCCCTTGCAGCCTCAAATTTAATGGCGCAGGCCTCACTACACTGGTTGGCACTACTAGTGATAATGCCTTGACTATCTTTATGTATCAAGATAGCAATCATAATCAAGTCAGCAATAGTAGTGTGACAGCATCAGATTTAACATTCTCTAATCCAACTTATGCGGGTGATTTTCTTGGAACCGCCTGCCTTGTAGTTATGAATAATCCAAACAACGATATTTTATTAGATAGATTTCAAATCAAGCATTGTTATGCACCCAACTCTGTGCAAGGGGCCGGCTATCTTTCCAATGACGGCGGAAGCCTAACGTTACGTAACACTGTCGTGGCCGATGGCCAGGCACTGATAAATGGCGGCCTCGAGATATATACCAGCGCTGCTGGTATCACCTATCTTTCCCACCTAAGCATTACTGGCGCCACCTCGACAGGCCCCTCGTCTTCCATATCCGGATTACACATTTTTGTGAATGACGCCAACAGCTTGACGTTTCTTAGCAATAGTGTGGTATGGGGCAACGACCCAGACGCGGGCGTGAATGATATTGAACTGTATGGATCGAATACGTTTCTTTCGAACGTGCACTATGGAACCTTGAACGGCATGCCGGCTGCTAACACTGCGCCAGGCACAGGCGACCCCGGCTTTCAGGGCGCGAATGATCCGCAACTATCAGGTAGTTCGGTATTGATCGACAGCGGCATCGCCAATCCGCTAGGTGGAGCGGGTACTTTGGATGTGGACGGCAAGCCACGCGTGAATGGTGTCGCGCCAGATGTTGGCGCTTATGAGGTGGACTACTTGTTCCGAGCCAACTTCGAACTAGGATCCTGAGGTATCGGATTCCCGGTGTGAATTGAGGCAGCAGCATGAGTTGAATGCGATAGGGCGGCTGAATTGCGCCATGCCCCATGCTGGCGACCAAGACTCAGCACCTCATTGTTCGCTTTGACACCAAGTCTCGTTCCAACCAAGAATGAGGCGCGTCGCTGTCTGGTCACCTCACCCGGCCCCGGAGGAACCGTCATGACCCACTGCTTCCTGTCATTTGCCCGTGTTCTGCGTCTTCCGGTTGCGCTCTTGCTACTGATCCTGAACCTGCCCGGCCAGGCGGCGACCGTCTTCTGTGTCGGCACAGCCCAACAGCTCACCGATGCCCTGGCCAGTGCCGCCGCCAGTCCCGATTCCTCTGTTGATATTCGTCTGCGATCTGGCACCTACACCGGCAGCTTTGTGTTGTCTGTTCAGCATTCCAATCAGTCGATCCAGCTGTCTGGTGGCTGGATATCGTTTTTAAATACCCCTTGCTCCCTCAAGTTCAATGGTGCGGAGCGTGCCACGTTGATTGGCACTTCCAACGGCAGCGCTCTTGAAGTCGCGATCAACGACCCAGTCAGTGGTAGCAACGTGACAGTGTCCGATCTTACTTTCTCTAATCCAGGCTATTCGGCGGTGTCAAACACCAAAGTGGCTTGTGTATATGCCTTGAATTCGGCCAATAATATGGTGTTTGAGCGACTGCAATTTAAGCAATGTCATTCCTCAACTACAAACCACGCATCGGGAGTTTTCCTTAACAGTGGCGGCACATTTACGCTACGTAATATTTCTGTAATTGATGGCCAAGCGCCGGAAAATGGCGGGTTAGCAATAAATGCCGGCTCCTATGGCGGATTAGTAAGCAATAACTATTTATCGCATATTAGCATTACCGACACCACATCCACCGTTTCCTCATCGACTTTTTCTGGTCTGTACATTTTAGTCGTCAGTCCATTAAGTAACGTCTATTTGAGCAACAGCGTAATCTGGGGCAACGATCCGGACCCGGGCACTAGCGATTTGTATATCTCCGCTCCACCGACTGTCTACTTCTCACGTGTCCACTACGGCAAGCTGCTGGGCGCACCAGCCGTGAATAACGCGCCAGGCACTGGCGATCCCGGCTTTCAAGCAGCGAATGATCCTCAGCCGTCGGGCAGTTCAGTTCTAATCGACAGCGGCTACGCCAATGTGCCCGGTGGGGCAGGCACGCTAGATATAGACGGTAAACCACGGGGAAATGGTGTCGCGCCAGATGTCGGCGCTTACGAGGTGGACTACTTGTTTCGAGCCAATTTCGAATAGGGATCTTGACTTATCGACCGCCCGGCGTGAGTTTAGGTAGCGGCATGAGCTTAGCGTGGCAGGAGGCCTGAATTGCCGCATGCCCTACGCAGGCGCCCAAGAATCCGTCGTCCCCGTTGTTCGCTTCGACACTACCCTTCTTCCAACGAAGAGTGAGGCGCGCCCCTGTCTAGCCACCTCGCACGACTCCGGAGTTACCACCATGTCGCCTCGCTTCCTGTCACTTGCTCGTGCTCTACAGCTGCCGATTGTGCTTTTACTACTGGCCTTGGCCTTGCCCGGTCAGGCGGCGACGGTCTTCTGTGTCGGTACGGCCCAACAGCTCACCGATGCCCTGGCTAGTGCCGCTGCCAGTCCCGACCCCACTATTGATATCCGCCTGCGCTCTGGTACCTACACCGGCAGCTTTGACTTGTCTGCTCAGCATTCCAATCAGTCGATCCAACTGTCTGGCGGCTGGGTATCGTTTCTAAATACCCCTTGTTCTTTGCAATTTAAAGGTACAAGCGGCACCACCCTGGTTGGACCAGCCAGTAACGGAACGCTGCTCGTCGAGGTGAGTAACGCGGCTAGCGGCAGCACGGTCACAGTATCCGATCTAACTGTATCCAACCCAAACTTTTCCGATATTGCCTGGGGCGCTTGCTTATATGCTGGTAATACGGCAGGCAATACCATGCTGCTTGAACGACTGCGTATGGAACAGTGCCATTCCACTCTTGGTCCTTACGCATCGGGTTTTCTTACAAACAGTGGCGGCACACTTACGCTGCGTAATGTCGTGACGGTCGACGGTGCGGCACCGGAAAACGGCGGGCTCCGGGTGGCCACCTATTCTGCAGGCACGAGCTATTTGTCGCACATCAGCATTACTAATACCCAATCCAATAACACTATTTCTGGGCTATACATTACAGCGGACGCCAATAGTACTGCCTACCTCAGCAATAGTGTGATATGGGGCAACAATCCGGGCCCGGACACCTACGACGTGTATGTCGACGGCCCCAATATCCACTTCTTACGCGTCCATTATGGCTCACTCGCGGGCATCCCGGCATCCAACGACACGCCGGGCATGGGCGATCCGGGTTTCCTGGGCGTGAACGATCCGCACTTATCCGCGAACTCGGTGCTGATCGATTCCGCCGTCGCCAATCCAGCAGGGGGTGCAGGCACGCTGGATGCGGCCGGCCAGCCGCGCACCAGCGGCGTCGCGTCCGATGTGGGTGCTTACGAGGTCGAATACCTGTTCCGTAATGGCTTCGAGGCGCCGCCCTAAGCCGCCTGGCTTTTCTCCTAACAACCCTCTTCTTTGAGGTATCTGCAGGGAAAGCATGGGCGAGTGGCCTCAGCGTAGACTGAGGCTCCCGGACGTCCGCGGCTCACCGTGGGCGACAGCCGGATCGATCCCGGATATGCTGGACTTTGCCCGACGAGACGCGTGGGGGGCGTCGGCGCCTGCAAAACGCCCGGCATGCTGGACGCGTTTCTCAGCGACAGCTTCAAGTAGACCACTCGCGAACGCCGCGGTGCCCCACTTTGGCTGGAGACAGAACGATCTGTTCTTGTCTCATCCATCTTGGAGACCGCTTTCATGCTGTGCATGCCCTTTCGTCCCCTCCTCGCACTGAGTCTGTTCTTCCTGGCGACGCCAGGCCGGGCACTGACTACCTACTGCGTACACGATGCGGCGGAACTGTACAGTGCCCTGGTGGCGGCTCAGAACAGCTCCGACACGCCTGTGATCGTGAATATTCGCAAGGGCACCTACAACGCCGCCGATGCAGCCGGCGCCTTCAACCTGGTGCAGGTCCACAGCAACCAGCTGGTGGCGGTCTCCGGCGGATGGTCAGGCGACATCGGCGAATGCACGCAGCACAGCAATGACGCCTCGGACACGGTGCTCGTAGGCACGGCCACGCGACGCACGCTGAAGCTCGCCACCAGCAACGCCAACCCGAACGTCAACAACACGCTGTATGTGAGTGACCTCACCCTGCGCAATCCGGCCGGTGGCGACGTCAGCAGCTGTCTCGACCTGAAGGTCACCCCCGGCAACAGCGTGACGGCGAACCGCCTGCAGATCGACCAGTGTGTCGCCCAGGATTCGAGCTTCTCCACCGTCGCGGGTTTCTAAAACGATGCCGGACTGCTCAACGCTGACAATGTCGTGGCGCGCAACGGGCTGGGCAGTTTCAACGGCGGACTCAGCGTGAACACCACCAATGGCGGCCTCACGCGCCTCACCCAGTTCAGCATCACCGCGAACACTGCCAACATTGCCGATGTGAATATCAAGACCAATGGTCTGCTGCTTTACAGCGACAGCAAGGGCGGCAGCACCTATCTAAGCAACAGCGTGGTCTGGGGCAATGCCACCGACTTCGACACCAAGGACATTTCGCTCAGCGGCAGCGGCATATACCTCGACCACGTCCACTACGGCGGCATCACCGGCAGTGCGCCGGCGAGCAACACCAACCCGGGCTCGGGCGATCCCGGCTTCGTCGCACCGGGCGATCCGCACCTGGGCAACGGCTCGGTCCTGATCGACACCGGCAACCCGAATCCAAACGGGAACATCAGCTCCTGGGACGTCGAGGGCCGGACGCGGGTCGAGGGCGTCGCGGTGGACGTGGGCGCTTACGAGTGGCACGACCGCGTCTTCGCCGACGGCTTCGATCAATGAGGCAACGACCCATCATCCGCATGCCGATCGGCGGCGGGCCGGCGATGCGCCAGGTCCTGTTGCAGGCCTCCCGTGATGGCTTGGGCGAGGCCTTCGCCCCGGAGTGCAACGGGCCGGGAATGCGGTGACTGACGAGGAGACCGCGGCCGCCATGGCGGCCCCAGACCGGGCTCGCGGAATGTAGCGCGGGACGTGAGCAGTGGAGTGAGGCAATGGCCGCCATGGGGCGCCCGCAGCGGCCGCGCTCGTCGTCACTTCCCGCCCTGCTCCAGCCTCATCGACCGACCAGGCGCAGGAACTCGCTCCTCGTGCGCGCGTCGGCACGGAAGCTGCCGAGCATCTGGCTGGTGACCATCGATACGCCGCGCTTGTGCACGCCACGCGTGGTCATGCACTGGTGCACGGCCTCGATCACCACGCCGACGCCGCGCGGGCGCAGCACGTCCTCGATGCAACGCGCGATCTGTGCGGTGAGCTTCTCCTGCACCTGGAAGCGTCGTGCATAGGCTTCGACGACACGTGCGAGCTTGCTGATGCCGACCACCTTGTCGGTCGGCAGATAGCCGACGTGCGCCTTGCCGATGATCGGCGCCATGTGGTGTTCGCAGTGCGATTCGAATTCGATGTCGCGCAGCACGATCATCTCGTCGTAGCCCTCGACTTCTTCGAACGTACGGCGCAGATAGGCGGTCGGGTCGACCGCGTAGCCGGAGAACCAGTCGCGATAGGCCTCAGCCACGCGCGCGGGCGTATCGCGCAGGCCCTCGCGCGAGGGATCGTCCCCGGCCCAGCGCAGCAGGGTGCGCACGGCTTCCTCGGCAGTTTCGCGGGTGACTTCCGGCGGGACGGACGGATTCATGGGTGGCTCCACAGTCGTGGCGGACGCCATGCTATCCCAGCGCACCGTGCACGGTGATCCCGTAGCGCGCGATGCTCAGCCCGGCTGGCGCTCACGGCGGCGGCGTACCGGGCTCGCCGCGATCGGCGCGAGCACCCAGGCTAGCGCGACGAGCCGCGTACGGCGCGCGTCGGGCCGACAGTTCAACAATTCGCCGAGTCGTGCCAGGAGGCGGTTGACCTCGGTGAGAGCGGCAGGACTCACCCAGCCCTTACTGCGCGCGATCCACAGTTCGCGTGCCGGTCCGCCGGTGACCGTGTCGGGACGCGCGAGTGCCGCGGCGAAATCGCGCCGGGCGATGCGCAGCAGGCTGCCGGCGACCTGATCGAGCGCCTGCACCTCGCGGCTCGGTCCTGCGGCCGGATAGCGCAGATGTACGCGCGCGCCGGCGCCCGCCGCGCTGCGGTAGCGGCGACCCTGCCCCTGGCCCGTCCCGGCGAGTTCCTCGATCACCCCGGCGCGGGTGAGCTGGCGCAGGTGGTAGTACAGGCCGTCCGCCGGCTTGCCGAGCGCCTCGGCCAGCAGCGCGACCGATGCCTCGCCGCCGAGGCTCTCGAGCGTATCGACGATCTCCTGGCGCACCGGCGAAGCGAGACAGCGCAGGGCGGCGGCGCCATCGAGCATTCCGGGACGCGTACTGCCGCGTGACCGTGCCATCGGTTGGGTTGTCCTCGTTGAAATCACGATCCATTCTTCAACACAAAACGATCCCCCTGCAAGCACGACACGAGGAGATACCCATGGCGATCACCTGGCGGAGCCTGATCTTCGCCCTCACCCTGCTCACGGCTCCGCTGGCACGGGCCGGCGAGGCGGAGGACCTGCTCGCACGCTTCAAGACGGCGAGTGGCGGCGCGCGCTGGGACGCGGTGACCCGTCTGGAAAGCCGCGGCACGCTCGAGACCGCCGGGCTTTCCGGGCCGCTGGCGATGACCGAGGATCTGATCGGCGGACGCAACGTGGCCCGCTACGAACTCGGACCGCTCAAGGGCGCGAGCGGCTACGACGGCACGCTCGGCTGGGAGCAGGACGGCAGCGGCGAGGTCACGTCCCTCGATGCGCCGAGCGCGCGGGCACGCACGGCGAGCGAGGCCTGGCTGACACGGCGTGCCTACTGGTATCCCGCGCGCCAGGCGGCTCGCTACGGCAAGGTCGGGACGCGCGTGGCCGAGGGCCATGAATTCCGTGTCGTCGAAGCTACGCCGGCGGACGGTGTGCCCATTGCGTTGTGGTTCGACGCGCAGACCGGACTGCTCGCGCGCACCGAGTTCAAGGACGGCAGCCAGATCGTGCTGACCCGGTACGAGGACTGGCGCGAAAGCGGCGGCCTGCGCCTGCCGTTTCGTGTGATCAGCCTGCGCGGCGGCGACGTGCGCAACCAGACGCTGATCCGCTGGCAGACCGTCGCCCGCGACGCCCAAGTCGCCGCCGATGCCTTCGCGGTACCGAAGATGGATACGGGCAACGCGAAGATCGACGCGCCCGACGGCACCACGCGCATCCCGTTCGAGCTCCTGAACAACCACATCTATGCCACGGCCACGGTCGATGGGCAGACGCTGCGCCTGCTCGTCGATACCGGCGGGCTGAACGCGCTCTCGCCGGCCGCCACGCAGCGGCTCGGTCTGGCCATGGAGGGTGAGCTGGCTGCTCAGGGCGTCGGCGAGAAGAGCGCGGAAGTGCGCTTCGCCCGCGCCAGGCGGCTCGAACTCGGCGCAATGCATTTCGATTCGCCGCTGTTCTACGTTACCGATCTCGGCGAGATCGCCAAGTCCGAAGGCCAGTCCTTCGACGGCCTGGTCGGCTACGAGGTGTTCCGGCGTTTCAGCGTGACCATCGACTACGCCGGGCATATGCTGATGCTGACCGATCCCGCACGCTTTGCGCCGCCGGCCGGTGCCAGCGCACTCGACTTCACCCTGGCCGACCGGGAACCGATCGTGACCGGCACGCTCGACGGCATGCCGGTGCGTATAGGTATCGATACCGGCTCGCGCGCGAGCCTCGACATGCACGCTCCGTTCGCGCACCGTCAGAAGCTCAAGGAGC
>Ga0116193_1001360_pt1 | contig 20391 bp, 13 predicted proteins | sample AD_UKC115_MetaG_FD_89892 | JGI IMG/M metagenome (GOLD analysis project Ga0116193, IMG submission 89892) | Active sludge microbial communities of municipal wastewater-treating anaerobic digesters from Hong Kong - AD_UKC115_MetaG | ecosystem: Engineered > Bioreactor > Anaerobic > Digestate... | reverse complement strand
GCGCCTGCGCAACATCGTCGAGGAAATCGCCATCGCCTCGGGCGTGCCGGTGCCCGAGGTGTATGTGCTCGAAGGCGAGCAGGGCATCAATGCCTTTGCCGCGGGCTTCACCTCTGCAGACGCGGCGGTCACGGTGACTCAGGGGGCGCTCGACAAGCTCACCCGCGATGAACTGCAGGGCGTTATCGCCCATGAGTTCAGCCACATCCTCAATGGCGACATGCGCCTGAACATCCGCCTGATGGGCGTGGTGTTCGGCATTCTCGTCATCGGCATCGTGGGCCGCAAGATCGTCGAGAACGCCGGACGCGGCCGCGATCGCAATGCGGGCGGCATCGTTGCGTTCGGGATCGCGCTGACCGTGATCGGCTATGCCGGCCTGTTCTTCGGCCGGCTGATCAAGGCGGCAGTCTCGCGCCAGCGCGAATACCTCGCCGACGCTTCGGCCGTGCAGTTCACGCGCCAGACGCTCGGCATCGCCGGCGCGCTGAAGAAGATCAGCGCGCTCGTCGAAGGCTCCCGGCTTGCCGCGGTCGAGACCGAAGAGGTCGCCCACATGCTGTTCGGCGACGGCGTCGGCTTCTCGGCGCTGTTCGCCACGCATCCGCCGCTCGCCGAGCGCATCCGTCGCATCGAGCCGCGATTCGACGAGCGAGAACTCGCCGAGATCGCCCGGCTATGGTCGGCGCCGGTGCATGCCGACGATCCCGAGGCGCCGGAGGCTTCGTTGTCAGGTTTCCTGCCGGCAGGCGGGACGAACCGTGCCCGGGAGCCACGGGCCAGCAGCGGGCTGCCCGATCGTACGGCACCGGTCGGACTCTCGGCGGCTGCGATCGCGGCCCAGGTCGGCCAGCCGCAGGGTGGCGATTTCCGGACCGCCGCGACACTCGGCAAGTCGCTGCCGGCCGATCTGCGTGCCGCGGCCTATGACGTCCAGCGGGCGATCCCGTTGACCCTCGCGCTGGCGCTCTCGCATCGCCCGGATCTGCGCGAGCGCCAGCTCGCCCGCGTGACGCAGCAGTACGACGAGGCGAGCCGCGGCGCGACCGCCATCCTCGCCGCCGCGATCGATGCGCTGCATCCCATGCAGCGCCTGCCGCTGGCTGCGCTCGCGTTTCCGACGCTGCGCCGCAAGCCGCGCCCGGAGCTGCAGCGCTTCCTGATCGTGCTCAACCAGCTGCTGCGCGAGGACGGACGTTTCGAGCCCTTCGAGTACGGCCTCGCCAAGCTGATTTCGCTGCAGGTCATGGAGGCGCTCGATCCCTCCGCGACGCGCGCATTCGGCAGCCGCAAGCTGCCGGCGTGCCGCAAGGAGCTGGCCACGGTATTTGCACTCGTGGCCCGGCACGGGCACGAAGATTCGCTTGCCGCCGAGCGCGCCTATCGCGCCGGCATGCACGAAGCGCTGCCACAGGAGACCCTGCCGTATGCACCACCGGACGAGCCCGCCCTCGCGCTCGATCGTGCCCTGCCGGTCCTCGATCAGCTGCAGCCGGCCGGCAAGGAGTTGGTGGTGCGTGGTCTGGTCCAGGTTATCGCGAGCGACGGTACGTTGAACGTCGCCGAAGCGGAACTGCTGCGCGTCGTCTGCGCCGCGCTGCACTGCCCACTCCCGCCGCTCGCATCGGCCGCCACGCGGTCTGCGTGATCTGATGCGTCTGCCTGCTCCTGGCAGTCTCGACCACGGTTCGAATCTATTGCAGTTATTGCTTCTTGCCGTGTCCTCGACGGCGCCCGCCCGTAGTCCACATCGCTTTCCGGCGAGACGAAGTAACGGCGAAAGAGCGGCGAAGACGAATATATAAGTCGTTGAGCCAATAGACGTATCAAGGGATTGATGCGTTCAAAACAGGTGAAGCGTCGGGCCATATGTAGCATGGGTCGCACGTAGGCTTTCATGGAAGCCGCCGCAGATGTTCGGCGGATCTTCCAGAGGCTCGGCCAGCCTTCCGGACAGCCCGGGCTGCCAGTCGCGAGTCTCCCGCCTCCATCGAAAAGGAGGCGACATGGAACTCATCTTCGAACGGCTGCGCTTCGGCTCGCGTCTCGATCTCGGCGACACCCAGGCGTTCTATCAACGCTGCCGGGACGGCCTGCTGTGTGTGGTGGGCGGAGGACGCGGCTCGGCCCTGTCCAGCCAGAGCGTCTCGCAGGGCATCTGGATCCCGCTGCGCGGCAAGCTGCAGATTGCCGCGGGCGACGCCAATTTCATGCTCGAGGCGGGTCACATGTATGTCTCCGAGCCTGATCAGCGTGTCCAGGCCAGCGGCCGCGGCGCGGCCCTGTGGGTGGCCCTGCTCGCGCCGCCGATGAGCTGGCGGCGCGCCCTGCAGCGCGCGAGTGGCACCCTGGTCCCGGCGCCGGTGCTGGTACCGGCCTGGCACAACGCGGACATTCCGCTGCGCCGTCAGGCCGTGCGCCTGGTCCGCGCCGCGATGCGCAACACGACGCACGCGGAATCGCTGTCGATGACCGATGACCTGCTCGCCTCGGTGCTCGAGCTGCAGGAGGATTTCGCCACGATGCTCGGGCGTTGCCCGGGTCGCACCCTCGCTCAGCGCTACCAGGTGTTCCTGCGCCTGCAGCGCGTGCGCAACCTGATGGCCGCGAGCTGCCATCTCGACCTCGGCATTCCCGAACTCGCCCGCATGGCGAGCTATTCCACGTGGCATTTCATCCGCGCGTTCCGCACGGTCTACGGCGAGACGCCGCATGCCTACCTGGTCCGCCAGCGGCTCGATCGCGCCCGCCGGCTCGTGCGTACGAGCACGCTGGCCATTTCCGAGATCGCTCTCGCCATCGGCTTCGAGAACCGCTGTGCCTTCTCGCGCCTCTTCAAGCAGCGCTTCGGCGTGAGTGCCGCGGACCTGCGGCGTGCGCACGGCGGCGGTCCGCGACGGGTCACGCATGCCGGGCGCCGGGTGGCGGCCGCCCAACTACCGGTTCCGACATCTTCGGCAACGCCGGACGCCAGTACGGCGCAACTCGCGACCGCTACGAATTCCTAACTTGCCGTTTCACGCGCGGTACCCGCTCGTGCGCGCGTGCCACTAGCCCACGATCAGGAGAACTTCTATGCGGAACACCAAGCTCCACCAGGCGATCGGCCGTGCCCTCGGCATCGGCGCGCTTGCCGGAGCCGCCTCGACGGCCTTCATGCTCGGTCTGCTGCCGGCACGCGCGCAGGCGCAGGACGCCGCTGCCGACGCCAGCACCTCGCAGCAGCCGACGACCACCCTCGAAACCAACGTGGTCACCGGCTCGCGCATCCGGCGCGTGGATCTCGCGACGGCCAACCCGGTCTTCGTCGTCGACCGCGCAGAAATCCAGCGCACGGGCAAGCTGACACTCGGCGACCTGATTCAGGAAGCCCCGGTCGTCGCTGGTGCGGCGACCAATGCACAGGTCAACAACGGGGGTGGCAGCGGGGCAGCGGGCATGTCGTTGCGTGGTTTGGGAGAGCAACGCACGCTCATCCTCATCAATGGGAGGCGCCTGATCACTGGCGATCTGAACGCGATCCCGGCTGCAATGGTCGAGCGGGTGGAAATCCTAAAGGACGGCGCCTCGGCCATTTATGGCTCGGATGCCATCGCCGGCGTCGTGAACTTCATCCTGCGCAAGGACTACCAGGGCCTCGAGGTATCTGCGAGCTATGGTAATTCCGATCGCGATGATGGCGTGCGCCGTGGCGTCGATCTCGTCATGGGGCACAAGAGCGAAAACGGCAGCCTAATGGTCGGGTTCAACTACAACAAGACCGACCCGGTATTCGCGAAGGACAGAAAAGTCTCAGCAGTACCGCAGAAGTACATTGGTGATGGGAAGTTCGAGAAGTTTGGGTCAGGCGTTATTCCGACCGGGGTTTACACGATCCCGGAGCAGCTCGCGCTCGCCAACGGGATTTCCGGTTGCAAAACCTTTCCTGGCGGTAGCGTGAAAGTCACACGCAAGCAGGACGCTGCCGGGACCCAGGTAGGCGACTTCCGCTGTTACATACCTAGTGGGCCGGACAATGATACTTACAACTTCGCTGCCGCAGGCAACCTGGATCTCGTGCCCCAGGAGCGCGCGGGTCTCTCAATGGCGGGCAATTACCAGCTTGGAGGAGGCGTGGAGGCCTTCGCCGAGGCCTACTATCAGAGAACCCGCGCCGGGTGGCAGATTGCCCCACTGCCACTCATCGGTGAAGACGATTCAGTGACGATCTCGCCAAACAATGCCTATAACCCGTTCGGCGCAGACTTGAGGAACTTTGCAGTACGTCTGGAACGTATCGGCAGTCGGCGCCAATCCTATGACGTCAATACCATGCAGTTCACGGGAGGCCTGCGGGGGCAATTTGGCGAAGCTTGGCAGTGGGACGCCTCTTTCACCTATGGGCGTTGGGTAAGTGATCAGGCCAAGTACGGCTATATATTCAAGCCGAGCCTGCTGCTCGCTTTGGGGCCCACGTATAGGGAAGGAGGAGTCCTCCGTTGCGGTACACGTGAAGCGCCGGTTCCCGATTGCGTGCCGCTGGACCTGTTCGGCAAGCCGGTTGCGGATGCAGACTTGGCTAAAGCCGTAGCAAAGATCTCGCCAATCCTCAAGTCAAGAGACAGCGCATCGACACGGATGTTCGAAGCCAATGTCAGCAATGCCGAACTGTTCAACCTGCCTGCGGGTCCGGTGGGCATAGCGCTAGGCGCCAGTGCCCACCGGGTATCGGGAAGTTCTACTCCAGACTTCCTGACTCTGCTGGATCCGGCCACTGGCCGTTGCCAGATGTCGACGGATGCTTGCTCAGCGGCGGTTGCAGGAGGCTACACGGTCAAGGAGGCTTATGCCGAGTCAGTCGTCCCCGTCGTCAAGGACATGCCGTTCTTTCGTGTCCTCAATTTGACCGTGGGGTCACGGCATTCCCGTTATTCCACTTTCGGTGCGACCACCAATTCGAAGGTCGGTATCGAATGGCGTCCGGTGGATGACGTCCTGTTGCGAGGAACCTGGGCGGAGGTCTTCCGGACACCCTCGATCACAGACCTTTATAGCGGCCAGCGTGTCAGTTATGACAGCATCACCAATGATCCGTGCGCTAACTATACCGGGGGGCATCCACTGGCCTGTCAGAATATACCTGCGACCGGAACGTGGAGCACGGACAAGACCCAGGTACAAACGATCAAGGGCGGAGACAAGACCCTTCAGCCGGAATCCGGTGCGGCTTTCACCTACGGGATCGTCTACGATCCGAGCTGGCTCGAAGGTCTGTCTGTCAGTGTCGACGCCTGGCGCTATGTGATCAGGAACGCGATCGCCAGTTTCGGTACACAAGAAATTCTCGACATGTGTTATGAAACAGGGAAATTCTGCGAGCTAATTACGCGCAATGATAGAGGAGAGATTTCGAAGGTTGTCGACATCACCAGAAATCTCGGGCGTATCGATGCCAAAGGTGTGGATGTAGGCATCAATTACCGGCTTCCAAGTACCGACGTGGGTAATTTCCGATTGGGTCTGGATGCTACCTATTTCGCGCAATTCGACCGCCAGGCCGCGGCAGGCGTTTCCCGTGTAAAGCATGAGGCCGGCACCTACTACTCTCCATCTGCCGGCGGTGATGGAAACTTTGCACGATGGCGCGCCTTGGGAACCCTGGGGTGGAATATGGGCGATTGGAGTGCCTCGTGGCGTGTCCGCTATATCCACGGCTTCACTATCCCCAACGCGACCGGCGATAAAGGAAGCGATTCGAGACGCATCGGGGCGACCACATATCACAACGTTGCGCTCGGTTATAACGTTTCACCCATCGATATGCGTATTGATGTCGGTGTGGATAACCTTTTCGACAAGCAGCCACCACTATTGGGTGTGAATCAGGCCGTCAACGCCAACACGGACGTGCAGACCTTCGATCTGGTGGGCCGCTACTATTGGGCGCGTTTCAGCAAGAAGTTCTGATCGTCACAATTGCGTAGAGTGCAAACCAAGTCGCACGCGGTTACCGCGTGCGGCTTTTTTATCTGAGCCCTCATCGGAAGCGTTGAGGCCGTCTGGCTTCAGGCCGCGGCCACGGCGCCGGCTCGATCCAGCATCAGTGCGCTCGCGCGTTCGGCGATCATGGTCGTCGGCGCGTTCGTATTTCCACCGGGCAGGCAGGGCATCACCGACGCGTCGACGACGCGCAGCCCGTCGATACCATGCACGCGGAGTTCCGGATCGACCACCGCTTGGGCATCGTGGCCCATGCGGCAGGTGCCGATCGGGTGGTAGATCGTTTCGGCCTTGCGGCGGATGAAAGTCTCGAGATCCGCCTCGGTCCTGGCATCCACACCGGGGAAGATCTCGTCGCCGCGGAACCCGTTGAACGGCGCCTGGGAGAAAATCTCGCGGGACAGACGCGCGCCCTCGATCATCATCCTCAGATCAAAGCCCTCGGCATCGCCGAGGTAGTTCGCCGTGATCGCGGGCGGGGCCGACGGGTCCGCACTTTTCAGGCGGATATGGCCGCGGCTGCGTGGCCGCAGCGCACAGGCATGCAGGGTGAAGCCATAGCCATCGAGCCGGTGGCGGCCGTGGTCGTCCAGCATTGCGGGGACGAAATGGAACTGCAGGTCGCAACGTTCGTCCGGCGCATGGCGGCTCCTTACGAAGCCGCCGGCTTCGGCGATGTTCGAGGTGCCGATGCCGCGCCGCCGGGTAAGGAACTCCAGCGCGACCGCGATCTCGCTGGTGCGGTCATAAGTGATAGGCCGCGTGCTGCGGTATAGCGTGCAGATGTCGAGGTGATCCTGCAGGTTCGCCCCGACACCCGGCAGATCTAGGGCGACATCGACCTCGTGCGCGCGCAGGTGGTCGGCCGGGCCGATGCCGGAAAGTATCAGGAGTTGCGGTGAATTGATCGCGCCACCGCAGAGGATCACTTCGCGAGCCTCGGCATGCTGGCGCTGCCCGCGATGGCGAAAGCTCACGCCGACGGCACGGTGGTGATCGAGCAGCACGCGCTCCGTCACCGCGCGGGTCAGCACGGTCAGGTTAGGTCGGCGCAGGGCCGGGCCGAGGTAGGCCGTCGCAGCCGAGCAGCGCGCGCCATTGCGCTGGGTGACCTGATACAGGCCGAAACCTGCCTGTGCCGGCCCGTTGAAATCCGCGTTGCGTGGGTAGCCTACGGCGACCGCGGCCTCGATGAGGACATCGGAGAGCAGATTGTGGTGGCGCAGATCGGCGACTCCGAGCGGGCCGTCCTTGCCGTGAAGCGCATCCGCGCCGCGCGTATTGTCCTCGCTGAGGCGGAAGTACGGCAGCACCTCGCGCCAGGACCAGCGCGGGTCGCCTGCCAGGCGCGCCCACTCGTCGTAGTCGCGCGGATCGCCGCGCACGTAGCACATCGCGTTGATGGAGCTCGATCCGCCGAGCACCTTGCCGCGCGGCCACCAGAGCCGGCGATGGCCGAGCTGCGGTTCCGGCTCGGTCTGGTAGTCCCAGTTCACGTCGCGCTGGTTGACGAGTCGCGCGAGCCCGGCCGGCATGTGGATGAACGGGTGCCAGTCGCGCCCGCCGGCTTCCAGCAGCAGCACGCGGTGGTTCGGGTTCTGGCTGAGCCGGTTCGCCAGCACGCAGCCGGCCGAGCCGGCGCCGACGATGAGGTAGTCGTAGGTCATGGGACGGGCCGTACCTGGGGCGCTGCGAGGCTAGGCGGGCCGGCTAGAGCAGGTGCTCCATCGCAGTGCAGCAATAGCACTGCATTGGTTTGCTTACTTGATTGTCTAGGCGATGTTTATAAATTTATTGCTTGACGTTATTGATTGCTCGAAAGTTTAATGACTCAATCTTCACCATAACATATACATATACCAGCAAGGGTAATCATATGTCGCATTAGGATATGTGTTCATATGTGTTTTGGGTCAATGGCTAGATCATGGCCTAAATTGGATTAAACATTAACGGAATGAGGTGATGCCATGCGTGTAACAGCAGGTAAGTTTACGCTGTTGGTTGTATTCTTTGTCTCTCTCGGTGCCGGTTACTCGAGCAATACTCTAGGGGAAGAAATCTTTTCCTCTGATTGCGGTAAGTATTGCCGATCAATGCATGATGCTTGTATTAATAGGGGGACGACAAAAGAAGAGTGTGATAACTGGCACAAGATGTGCAGGGCTAATTGTCGCCCGCCTCTAATGTGCGGCAAGTTTTTGTGCATGAATGTTCATCATGGTGACAAGGTCAGTTTTTCTTGAATATGGTATCTTAACTAGGTATCATAACCTGTAAACAGGTGCGGCTATGATTAAACTGGACAACAGATTTTTCTCAAGCGTTATATTTTCAGCTATGGTCAGTATCGGATGCGGCTCCGCATGGGCATCCTTCCCGGATGAATGTACCGTGGAGTGTGACCGGAAGCATGCCGAGTGCCTTGATCAAGGCGGGTCGCAGTGGAGCTGTGGTTATCAGCGCGACAGCTGTTACGCGTTCCGGTGCTATCAGAGGCCCCGCGTCGATCTGTTCCAGTGATGGTGCTGGTGTCGAGAGCGCCCCGGGCGCCCCGGGGCGCTCATTCGATGGCGCGCTTCAGATAGTCGACATACCCGTCCAGGTAGTTGATCCCGTCGTCCTCGTTGATGAGGAACGGGTTCATCAAGGTGTGGCGCAGGATCAGGATGCGATCGTCCTGGCCTGATTCGGGGTCCGGTGTCGATGCCAGCGAGCTGGCATCGATGCCGAGTTCGCCCAGCACGCGTGCCGTGTCGTGCGGACCCAGCGTGGCGGCATGCAGGGCGGTCAGCGACCCATAGAATTCGCGTACCTGTACCGGGCGGTCGGGCTCCACGCAGAGGCCGTCATAGAGGCGCCGCGTGAAGCGGTTCATCGTGGCCAGCGATCGGTTGCCGCGCGGGTTGATCGCGAGACAGACGAGGTTGCTGTCCGGCTCGAACGGGATGCAGAGGGTGGCCTTGTCGGCGATCTCTGCCGCGAAGACCTTGAGGCGGTCGTAGAAATATTCGGTCGCCCGTACCGTCTCGCGTGGAATGCGCCCGAAGTGGGTGCTGTCGAGCGGCAGTACGCGGTGCGTGACGTAGGCGCCTGCCGCGGCGGCACCGGATTTCGAGCCTTCGTGGATATAGCGGCCGAGCGCGCGGAAGGTCGCCCGATAGCCGTCTCCGGCCTTGCGGTTGAATACGTAGTCCGCGTCCTCGGCGAGCACGTGCATCGCGCGGTGATCGCGGCAGACGAAGGCACCCGCGCCGTAAGGCAGATAGCCGAGCTTGTGCGGATCCACGGTGACGCTGTCGGTGCGCGCGAGGCTCGCGAACGCGTTGTAGACTTCGGTACTAGGAAAGTAACGGAAGCCTTCGCGCACTTCGGCATGCGCGAGCAGGCCGCCGTCCTCGCCGCGGAACAATGTGGCGAGATAGCCACCCCAGGCGGCATCGACGTGCACGCTGAAGCCGAGTCCCTGCCGGCCGAGGCGGTCGCGGGCATCGACCAGGCGATCGAGCGGATCGAGCGTGCCGAACTCGGTCGTGCCGAGTACGCCGATCACGGCCAGCACGGGCTTGCGCTTCCGCTGCGCCTGCTCGAGTTCGGCGTCCAGTGCATCGGCATCGAGGCGCATGCGTTGCTCGGGTACGTGGCGCAGTTGCGCGGTGCCGAGACCGAGCAGCTTCATGGCCTTCTTCCACGAGTAATGCGCGGTGACCGGCACGAACACCAGCGGTTCGGCGAGCGCTGGATGGCGCCGTGCGTACTCGATGCTGCCAAGCGTTTCGGCGCGTTCGGCCTGCACGGCCGCATGCAGGCGGGCGCGCTCGGCGGGCGGAGCCTCGGCGAGGCGCATGCGCCAGGCCTCGGACAGCGCGATCGCGGCATCCGGCGTGAGGTGGCCGAGGGTGTCGTCGTCGCATTCGCGCAGCGAGCCTGGCAGGGCCGTGCACTGCAGATCCTCGTCCAGCGTGGCGAGTCCCGCGCGCAGGGCCGGCGCGAGCTGCTTCAAGGCCAGCGCAAGATGCAGGGCGTGATAGTTGGCCGTCGTGCCACCGGCCGCGAGGTAGCCGAAGGCGCAGTCCGGACGCGCTTCGTCGGCCGGGAAGCCGAGCATCCGGGCGAGCTGCAGGCCGACGCTGATCTCGAGACCGACGGTCACCGGCCCGCCATCGTCGACCACATTGTTCGGGTTGTAGGGCAGGGTGATGAGCTGCGCGAGCAGACCCGGTAGCAGCAGATCCGAGGCCATGTGGCCGATGTAGCGCGGACTGAAGAACGGCACCGAGCGCTTGAGTGCGGCCGAGAGCGCGTGCAGCTCGCGGCGCAGGCGTGCGCTGAAGGCCTGGTACTGCGGATCCTGGGCGGCCGAGGTCGGGATCACCGGCGGATCTTCCGGATGGAAGTTGCGCCGCCAGAACACGTGATCACGCAGGAATTCGATGGCGAGCCGCTCGAACAGCTCGTCGTTCTCGCCGTACGGGCCGAGGAAGCATGGATACAGCGCATTGCGGGACATGGGCGGAGGCCGCGGTGGAAATGGCGCGCAGTCTAGGCGCAGCGCCCCGGCTGGCCCTTGACGCCGGTCAGGCCATGCCGGACTCGGCCGGTCCATGGAGACGGGCCACGGCCGCAGCATCGAACGGCCAGTCGATCTCGCGTCCGCTGTCCGCATCACGCAGTACCGGGACGCGGATGCCGTAGCGCGCCTCGAGGGCGGGGTCGCCGTCGATCCAGATGCTTTCGAAATCCCCCACGCGGGCCTCGGCGAGCACGCCGTGGGCGAGGTCGCAGAGATGGCATTGATCACGCATGAACAAGACGAGGCGCATCGCGAGACGGTTTCCAGGGGGCGCGTAGAATACGCCGCCTCGTCCCCCCGGCGATCGAATCATGGCCGTCAGCGTCTTCGACCTCTTCAAGATCGGCATCGGCCCGTCGTCCTCGCATACGGTCGGCCCGATGCGGGCCGCGGCGCGCTTCGTCTCGCGCTGGCTCGACGAGAAGGGCGTGCTCGGTCAGGTCGCGCGCGTGCGCGGCGAGCTGTACGGCTCATTGGCCTTCACCGGTCGCGGCCACGGTACCGACAAGGCCGTGCTGTGCGGTTTCGAAGGCGAGTGGCCGGACCGCATCGATCCGGATTCGATCGAGCCGCGTCTTGAGCGCATCCGCACGGGCCGCCGCCTACGCCTCGGCGGCTGCCACGAGATCGCGTTCGACGAGAAGACCGACCTGATCTTCAACAAGCGCGAGAAGCTGCCGTTCCATTCCAACGGCATGCGCTTCACGGCCTGGGATGCGGCCGGCAACGTGCTGGCGACGCGCGATTACTACTCGGTCGGCGGCGGCTTCGTCGTGAACCAGGACGAGGCGGCCGAGGATCGCATCGTCGCCGACACGACCGTGCTGCCACATCCGTTCACGACCGGCGATCAGCTGCTCGCGACCTGCGCCGAGCAGGGCAAGACCATCGCCGAGGTGATGTGGGAAAACGAGCGCGTATGGCGCGGCGATGCGGACATCCGTGCCGGGCTGCTGGCGATCTGGCAGGCCATGCAGGACTGCGTCGCGCGCGGCATGCGCTCGTCGGGCACGCTGCCGGGCGGGCTCAAGGTCCAGCGCCGCGCGCCGGCGATGGCCGCCGAACTGATGGCACGTCCCGAGGCGGCATTGCGCGATCCCCTGAGCATCCTCGACTGGGTGAACCTCTATGCGCTCGCCGTCAACGAGGAGAATGCGGCCGGCGGGCGCGTCGTGACCGCGCCGACCAACGGCGCCGCCGGCATCATCCCCGCGGTACTGCACTACTTCGACCGCTTCTGCGGCGGCGCGCGCGAGGACGGCGTGCTGGATTTCCTGCTGACCGCGGGCGCGATCGGCATCCTCTACAAGGAAAACGCCTCGATCTCCGGTGCGGAGGTCGGCTGCCAGGGTGAGGTCGGCGTGGCCTGCTCGATGGCGGCCGGTGGCCTCACCGCGGCGCTCGGCGGCAGCATCTACCAGGTCGAGAACGCGGCCGAGATCGGCATGGAGCACAACCTCGGCCTGACCTGCGATCCGATCGGCGGGCTCGTGCAAATTCCGTGCATCGAGCGCAACGCCATGGGCGCGGTCAAGGCGATCAATGCCTCGCGCATGGCCCTGCGCGGCGACGGCAAGCACCGCGTATCGCTCGACAAGGTGATCCGCACGATGCGCGAAACCGGCCGCGACATGCGCGACAAGTACAAGGAAACCAGTCGCGGCGGGCTCGCCGTGAACGTGATCGAGTGCTGAGGGGCTGACAGAGTGGCCCGTGCGCGGCGGGTGACGCTCAACAGCCGGCGATCTCGAGCACGTCGGCCAGCAGCGCTTGCGCGGTCACGTCCGCGCCGGCGCCCGGCCCGCGGATCACGAGTGGACGCTCCGCGTAGCGTCGCGTGGTAAACACGAACAGGTTGTCGGCGCCGTCGAGTTGGGCGGCCGGATGGTCTGGTGCGACTGCGACCAGTGCGACGCGCGCACGGCCATCCGCCTCGATGCGTGCCAGATGTCGCAGGACCCGGTGATCCCCCGCGGCGGCCTTGTGGCGTGCCTTCAGTGACGCATCGAGTTCGCCGAGACGTGCATTGAATTCGTCGAGCGATAGTGAGGCGAGCGCTTCGGGCACGAGGCTCTCGACGACGATATCGGACGGCTCGAGCGCGTGGCCGGCCTCGCGCGCGAGGATCAGCAGCTTGCGCGCCACATCCGCTCCCGAGAGATCGGCGCGCGGCTCGGGCTCGGTATAGCCGCGCTCGTAGGCTTCGGCGAGCAGCCGCGAGAACGGGCGACGGCCGTCATAGCGGTTGAAGAGGAACGACAGGGATCCCGAGAACACGCCTTCGATGCGTTCGATGGGGTCGCCGGCACGCCGCAAGCGGCGCAGGCTCGCCAGCGCGGGCAGACCGGCACCGACTGTGGCCGCGTCGCCGTAGCGCGTACCGGCGCGTCGCGTCGCAGCTCGCAATGCTTGCCAGCGCGCGAGGTCCGCGCCCTGGCCGAGCTTGTTCGCGCTGACCACGTGGATGCCCGCGGCGAGCCACTCGGCATGTCGCGCGGCGAGCGCATCTGACGGCGTGGCGTCGATCAGCACGCGCGTGGCGGAGGCATTGCCGGCAAGCGTCGCGACGACCTGCTCGACGGCATCGTCCGTAGCGGCTTGTGCGAGGTGTGACATGACCTCCTCAGCGCGCAGGCCGGCCGGGTCGACGACGGCCCGGTGCGAGGCGGCCACGCCGACGAGGCGGACCGGCAGCGCCGTCCCGGCCAGACGTCGCAGCAAGGCCTTGCCGACCAGCCCGGCGCCGATCAGGCCAAGTGCGAGCGGCGCCGGTGCCGTACCGCGCAAGGCATCGCTCACCGCAGGCACGGCCGCTGTCCGGCCCAAGCCGTTGCCGGCCTGGGCATCGCGCGCGCGCAAGAGCGTGCTCATGCGAAGGCCTGCTGCGGCCGTGCGGCCAGCGCACGATCCAGCGCCGCGCCGAGGTCGGCGACCAGATCGCGCGGGTCCTCGATGCCCACCGAGAGGCGCAGCAGGTTGTCGGCGATGCCGGCGGCCCGACGCGCCTCGGGCGCCATCGCGGCATGGGTCATCGTCGCCGGATGCGCGACCAGGCTTTCGACGCCGCCGAGCGACTCGGCCAGCGAGAAGCATTCGAGACCAGTGACGAAGGCTTCGATGCCGGCCACGTCGGCATCCAGCTCGAACGAGACCATGGCACCGAAGCCGGATTGCTGACGCGCGGCGAGCGCATGCTGCGGATGGCTCGCCAGTCCCGGGTAGTAGACACGCGCCACGGCCTCGTGGCGCTCGAGCAGCTCGACGACCGCCGTTGCGCCTTCCTGATGGGCGCGCAGGCGCGGCCCGAGCGTGCGCAGGCCACGCAGCGTGAGGAAACTGTCGAACGGCGCGCCGGTCACGCCATTGCAGTTCGCCCACCACGCGAGCTGTTGCGCGAGTTCGGCATCCTTCGCGATCACCGCGCCGCCGACCACGTCGCTGTGGCCATTGACGTACTTGGTCGTCGAATGCACGACGAGATCGGCGCCGAGTTCGATCGGCTGCTGCAGCGCCGGTGAGAGGAAGGTGTTGTCGACCGCGACCAGCGCACCGGCCGCGTGCGCTGCTTGCGCGACGTGACGGATGTCGGTGATGCGCAGCAGCGGATTCGACGGCGTTTCGACCCAGACCAGCGCCGGCTTCTCGGCGAGCGCCTCGGCCAGTGCACGCGGGTCGGTCAGATCGGCATAGCGGACGCGCAACCGGCCCTTGCGCTGCCAGGCCTCGAACAGTCGCCAGGTGCCACCGTAACAGTCGTGCGAGGCAACCAGCGTCGCGCCAGCCGGCAGGAGCTCCAGCACCAGCGCCACCGCGGCCATGCCGCTCGCCGTGATGACCGCACCGGCACCGTGCTCGAGCTCGGCGAGCGCATTGCCGAGCAGATCGCGGGTCGGGTTGCCGCTGCGCGAGTAGTCGTAGGCACGCTTCTGCGCGAAGCCGGCGAAGGTATAGTTGGTCGAGAGATGGATCGCGGGCACCACGGCACCGTGCTGGGTGTCGGTCTCGATGCCGGCGCGCACGGCGCGGGTGATCGCAGCGAAGTCGGTCATGGCGGCGTTCCGGTGAGGTTCAACAGGCCAGCGCGGGCTGGATCAGGGCGCCGATGCGCGCGAATTCCTTGAGGAAGGCATCGTGGCCGTAGCGCGACGGGATCTCGTGCAGCACAACGGGATGCGGCAGGCGCGCGGCGAGGTCACGGAAATCCTCGACCGGCACGAGGCGATCGCTGTCGATCGCAATCAGCAGGGCCGGCACGCGCACCTCTGCCGGATCGATGCGGTGCAGATCGATCGATTCCGACAGCGCGAGATAGCGGTCGGCATCGAAGCGTGCGACGAATTTCTCGCCGGCATGCGCGAGGTAATCCTCGACCGGGAAGCGGAAGCGGCCATCGCGGAACTCGGGCTCGGCATCGAAACGCTCGGCGAATTCCTCGGCACCGCGGTAGGTGGTCATCGCGAGCTGGCGGGCGAGCGAGAGCGCCGGCACGGTCACGCCGCTGCGCAGGCCGGCGCGCACGATCTCGCGCTGGATCGCGCGCACCGCCGTGGCGAGCGGATGCGCGCGGTGCGCGCCGCTGATCGCGACGAGCCGGCCGAGACGGTGCGCATGGCGAGCCGCAAAGGCCAGCCCGACCATCGCGCCGTACGACGCGCCGATGAAGGCCTGGGCGCGGCGGATTCCGAGGGCATCGAGCAGCGCGGCGAGCGCGTCGGCCTGATCCTCACTCGATACGCCGGCCACGTCACCGCCGAGGTCGGCGGCGGACAGCCAGTCAATGCTGAGCACGCGCACCCGGGCGAGATCGACCGGACCGTGCGCGCGGACGAATTCCTCCCACCAGCCGGGCCGCTCGCCGTCGCGTGCGACATCGCGCGTGGCCGAAATGCCGCCCTGGACGATGACGGTCGGTGCGCCGACCGCGCCATGCCAGGTGAAGTGCACGCTGGCCGCGACCGTGGCGCCGGAACCGTATTTCGGGGTCAGACGGACGGTGCAAACGTCGCGCAGACAGGCGATGTGCGTGACCGGCGTGGCGACGGGAAAAACGTCGCCAAGGGCGGCATCGCAGGCGGGCAGGGCGGTGTCGGTCAGGCTCATCGCGGCGTCTCCGGTGGGTATCGAGAACGCCTGCGGGAGGATGCGGAGCCTGCATGCCGGGCCGGGGAGGACGCCGGGAGTACAGCCTTCCATCTTCCGGTGGATGCCGGAGCATCCCCGCAGGAGTTGGCACCTGGCGGCATCGCCGCTGGTTGCCCCGGCTTCCAAGGGCCTGTCCCTCAGCCGGTCTCGATGGATCGTGGGCGCACTCTAGCGGGCCGATCCGGGGGCGTCAAGCATATGGACGTCTAAACGTTTAAATGCCCGATTTTTCCGATCGGCGCCTGGTGTGCGCCAGCGCCTGGCAGGCATCGGTGCAGACATGGTCCTGGATTTGCTCCGGCCGATTCGGCAGGACGCGCCGATGTGCCGCATGACGGGCGTGCGCGCTTGCTGGCCGGGTGACGCCGTCCGATCGCCTGCGCGTGGCAGGCTCGCGATGGAACGTCGGTGCTTCGACCGGCATGCCGGCCGGACAGGTGACGCGCCTGCTAAGCTCCGGCATGGAGGTAGCCATGCGTCGCCCGGTCATCCGTCTCATCGCGCTCGCCCTCATCGTCGCCGCGCCGGCGGCGCCGGCGCGCAAGATCTTCAAGTACACCGACGAGAACGGCGTGGTGCATTTCACCGACGTGCGCCCCCAGGACGCCAAGGCCGTGACCGAGGCGGTGGTGCAGGTCGAGCGGCGCGACATCGCCGAACTGCGCATCGACGGTGGCGAGGAAGAGCGCGACGCGCACGTCTTCAATGCATTGGCCGGGCCGGTCGAAGTGCGGCTCACGCTCGATGACGCCGAGAACATCGTCGCCTCGCCGTCGCTGCCGCTGAACGTGGTGCTCGGTCCGCACGAGGATCGCGTCGTGGCGCGGCTCAGACGTGGCGATGCGCATGCGCCCGGCGGTTTCCGGCTCGCCCTGGCCGCCGTTCCGGGCGATCCCGGCGCGCATGCCGAAGAGGCCGAATACCGCCTGCCGCTCGGCGGCAGCTACCGGCTCGATCAAGGGTTTGGCGGCAGTTTCAGTCATACCGACGAGCAATCGCTGTATGCCATCGATCTCGCCGTCGCTGAGGGCACGCCGGTGCTCGCCGCGCGCGAAGGCGTGGTCATGCAGGTCGAGGACGACTTCTACGGTGCGGGTCTCGACAAGGAAAAGTACGCCACGCGTGCGAACGTCGTGCGCGTGCTGCATGCGGACGGCAGCATGGCCGTCTACGCGCATCTGAGGCCCGAGAGCGTGGTCGTACAGCCCGGGCGACACGTCTACGTCGGCCAGAAGCTCGGCGAATCCGGCAACACGGGTTACTCGACCGGTCCGCATCTGCATTTCTGCGTGCAGGTCAACAGCGGCATGAAGCTCGTATCCATCCCGTTCCGCCTGAGCGGACCGGACGGCCCGATCGCGATCCCTGACGCGCGCACCGCGGCCGGGGCGGCACGCTGAGCGGCTCGGGTCGGGTCGGCGCTTGCGGCTATAATCCGCGCCCCTCGCAGGCCATCTCCGGCGCGTCGCGGCGCGCCCTTCCGCCATGTCCGAACACCTGACTGAAACCCGGCGCCGGCGCACGTTCGCCATCATCTCTCATCCCGACGCGGGCAAGACCACGCTGACCGAGAAGCTGCTGCTGTTCGGCGGCGCGATCCAGATGGCCGGCAGCGTGAAGTCGCGCAAGGCTGCGCGGCATGCGACTTCGGACTGGATGGCGCTCGAGAAGGAGCGCGGCATCTCGGTGACCAGCTCGGTGATGCAGTTCCCGTACGAAGGGCGCATCGTCAACCTGCTCGACACGCCGGGCCACGCGGATTTCTCCGAGGACACCTACCGCGTACTGACCGCGGTCGATTCCGCACTGATGGTGATCGATTGTGCCAAGGGCGTCGAGGAGCGCACGATCAAGCTGATGGAGGTCTGCCGGCTGCGCGACACACCGATCATGACCTTTATCAACAAGCTCGACCGTGAAGGCCGCTCGCCGGTCGAGCTGCTCGACGAGGTCGAGTCGGTGCTGAAGATCCAGTGCGCACCGGTGACCTGGCCGATCGGCATGGGGTCGCGCCTGAAGGGCGTGGTGCACCTGATCAGCGGCGAGGTGCATTTGTACGAGGCCGGACGCAACTTCACGCGCCAGGATTCGACGATCTATGCGTCGATCGACGCGCCGGAACTCGGGGCACGCATCGGCGCGGACATGCTGCGCGAGCTGCGTGACGAGCTCGAACTCGTCGCCGGCGCGTCGCATCCGTTCGACGAGCAGGCCTATCTCGCCGGCCGGCAGACGCCGGTGTTCTTCGGCTCGGCGGTCAACAATTTCGGCGTACAGCTCCTGCTCGATTTCTTCGTCGCCCATGCGCCGGCACCGAAGCCGCGTGCGACGACCTCACGCGAGGTAGGTCCCGCGGAGGAGAAACTCGCCGGCTTCGTGTTCAAGATCCAGGCGAACATGGATCCGCAGCATCGCGACCGCGTGGCATTCATGCGCATCTGCTCGGGCCGTTTCGAGGGTGGCATGAAGGCGTTCCACGTGCGCAGCGGCAAGGAGATGAAGCTCGCCAATGCGCTGACCTTCATGGCCTCGGACCGCGAGATCGTCGACAAGGCCTGGCCCGGCGACGTGATCGGCATCCATAACCACGGCACGATCTCGATCGGCGATACCTTCACCGAGGGCGAGCTGCTCGCGTTCACCGGCATTCCGAACTTCGCGCCCGAGCTGTTCCGCCGCGCGCGGCTGCGCGATCCGCTGAAGATGAAGCAGCTCACCAAGGGACTCGCGCAGCTTTCCGAGGAAGGCGCCACGCAGTTCTTCAGGCCGCTCATGTCGAACGACCTGATCCTCGGTGCGGTCGGCGTGCTGCAGTTCGACGTGGTCGCCTACCGGCTCAGGGACGAATACGGCGTCGACTGCAGCTTCGAGCCGGTTGGCGTCGTGACCGCGCGCTGGGTGCACGGGCATGACGAGAAGAAGCTCGCCGAATTCCGCGAGAAGGCAGCCAGCCACCTCGCCGTGGATGCGGCCGGGGAACTCGTCTATCTCGCGCCGTCGCGGGTCAACCTGCAGCTCACCGAGGAGCGTTGGCCGGACATCCGGTTCGCCGCGACCCGCGAGCACGCGAATGCCGTGGCGGTGGATTGAACTTCTCGCTGACCTGATCCGATCGCAGGTTTCGCGGATGCTTGGCGGCGACGCGTCCAGCGCAGAGTGCTGCAGGTGATCCCGGCCCGTCCGGGCCGACCGGAAGCGGAGCGCCAAATGCAAAGCCCGGCACGCGGCCGGGCTTGCGGGTCGAACCGATCACGGCGCTCGGGTCTGATTCCCAGGCCCCGGGTCGGAGCGATGCTGGCGGCCTGTTGCGGGCCGCGCGACGGGTTTACTCGCTCAACTACCCTTGAATGACGAGCGGAAGATCTCGTCGCCGGCGCCTGCCCGCTCACCGGTGCGGAAGATCACGTCGCCCGGCGGGCCGGCATGGCGCGCCGCCATGCGCTGATCGAGCGAGCTGCCGAAGATCTCGTCCGGATGCGCCGACATCGCCGTGGCGAGCGTGGCTTCCTCCACCGCATGGCGGCGGGCGGTGTGCGCGGCCCACAATGCCACGCCGGCGATGAGGCAGGCGGCGAGCGCGCTCCACTGCAGGCGACGCGAGGCACGGCGGGCGCCGGCCGCCTGCTGGCCATGCCGGATCCGGTCCGTATGCGACCGGTGTCCGGTCTGGGCCAGGCCGCGCGCCAGCGCCGCCGATTCCGGGGCCAGATCGCCGAGCAGACGGGCGAGCGCGGCATGCGGCGCCGAGGCGGCCAGTGCAGTGGCGACCTCGTCGCGTTCGCTCGGCACCACGCGGCCGGCGGCGACGCGCGCGAGGGTTTCGCTGTCGAGCAGGGCGCGCGCGCTCAGCGTGGGCTGTGCGGTGAGCCGGCGGTAAAGGTTGGACAGGCTGGACTCAGTCATCGAAATCTCCACATCCCGCATCGCGCAACCGCTGCTTGAGCTCGTCGAGGCCGCGCGTGACCAGTTTGCGTGCCGCTTCGGCCGAGGTGCCCACCAGATCGGCGATTTCCTGCAGGGCGAAACCCTGCAGGTGCAGCGCGATCGGCAGACGCCTTCGCTCGGGCAGGGCATCGAGGCAGCGGCGCAGGGCTTCGACCTGCTGGCTGTCGCCGGTGCTCTGCTCCGGGCTGGCGGTCTCGTCCGGCAGGGCATCGCCCTGGTCCGAGTCCTCCGGAAGCGGCTCGGCGGCCCGCACCTGGGCTCGACGCAGCGCGTCGATCACGGAACTGGCCACCACTCGCTGGATATAAGACGCATGAAAGGCCGCGGACCGGTCACGCTCGACCGCGCGCCAGAGCCGGATGCGGACTTCCTGCTCGACATCCTCCGGGTCGATGCCGTACTGGGCCAGGCCGTGGGTATGGATCAGGATCCGCACCTTCGCCCCGAAATCGGCGAGCAGGCTCTCGAGCCGTTCATGGCTGGGGTCGATGGCGCGGACCACGGTGTTCCCTGACGGAGATGGGCCGGCGGATGCTCGGCGAAAACGGCGCCGGCTGGCAATGCGGCGACGGGGTGATGGCCATGTCCGGCCGTCGCGGCCGGTTCCCGGGCGAGCTGTGCCGATTCCACCAAGGCGTGGCATCCCGGCAGGCCAGCACCTCGCGGCGGCGACCCGCTGTTCCGGTGGACGCGCGGTTCAGCCGCTGATGTAGCGCTGGAGCTGGACGAGCTCGGCCGCCTGCGCGTCGATC